>PJUD01000250.1_pt1 | contig 39577 bp, 37 predicted proteins | sample 1512341 | NCBI WGS metagenome assembly PJUD01 (sample SAMN08177675, study PRJNA422409) | Feces metagenome, whole genome shotgun sequencing project. | isolation source: Chicken feces (3) enriched on wood chips: beechwood xylan treatment | host: Gallus gallus | place: USA: Madison | collected 2015-01-15 | reverse complement strand
TCGACAATCGATTCCGGCGGCATTGATGCAAATGGCGTCACGCGCGCATTGTTCGGCAATCCGCAGACCGGCCCCTTCTTTGTTGCGGGAGCACAGCAAGGCGACACGCTCGCGATACACATCCGCAAGCTGACGCCCAATCGAGATTGGGCAGATAGCCTCGACACGATCGTGACACGCGTACTGGGGGCGGGCTTGAGTGCAAAAGCGTCCGATCTTGGCCGGCCAGTGCGATGGCGCCTTGATCGGGAGAGCGGATTTGCAACGCTCGAGGAGCCTGGAGATCGATTGAAAGACTATCGCGTCCCATTGCGACCAATGCTCGGCGGCGTCGGCCTGGCGAGTGGCTTTGCTTCTCCTCCACTATCGACAGGGGATACCGGTCGTGCAGGCGGCAACATGGACTTTCCCGAGGTGGTTGCGGGCAACACCGTCTTTTTGCCAGTCCAGCAACCCGGCGCGTTGCTGTATCTGGGTGACGCACACGCGCTCCAAGGGGACGGCGAAACCTCCCAATATGCGCTCGAAACGTCGATGGACGTCGAATTCTCGGTCGAAATCATCAAGGGAAGCGCCATCATGTTGCCCAGGATTGAATCGCCTGATGCGATCATGGCGTTGGGGCAGGCCGGCTCGCTCGACGAAGCCACGAGGGCCGCAACCACAGGTTTGATACAATGGCTGCAGCAGGATTATGGGTTGAGCCTGTCCGACGCGGCAAAGGTGCTCGGCAGCGCGGTGCGCTATTCAATCCCGAACCTCGCGGGCCGAAGTGTCGGCGTGGCAGCGCGCATCGACAAGGCCTTGCTTCCGGCTCGAAAACAACCAGCTGCAGGAACGGATTTTTAGCGAGCCACGGTGCATAATTGCCGTCGCAGCTTGGGGAGCGCAGCGGCCATCTCCGCTGTCGACCCAAATCAGACGTCCAGCGGCCAACATCTGATGCTCAGGAGCGGACCGACTGCTCTTGCGGACAAGCGAGGACTTTTCGACAATCGGATTTTGTCGAACGCCTAAAAAATTGTCTCGGCTGATGGATTGCGTTGGGCGGCTTTCATCGTTCCCGCAGTGCCGATCAAATTCCGGTCCATGCCTAATGCAGCTTATTGAATTGTCTGGCGAGCATGTTAGGCTTCCTGTGTGGGAGACGAGGACACCGAGCGCAGCAAACTGATCGAAGCGCTCCGGCAGGTGGCGGCTCATGATCGCGCAGCTCTCCATCTCGTCTATGACATGACGTCCGCGAAACTTTTCGGTATTTGCCTCCGTATCTGCGCTGACCGGGAAGCGGCGGAGGATATTTTGCAAGATGTGTACATCAAGGTGTGGAACCGAGCCGACAGGTTCGATGCTGCACGCGCCAGTCCGATCACCTGGCTGTGCACGATCGCCCGCAACAGCGCGATCGACTGGTGTCGTAGCGACCGACGGCCGACGACACTTCCGCAGGAGGCCGCTGAGGACATTCCCGACGAGGCACGATCTGCCGACATGCTTATCGAAATTGAGCAGGATAGAGCGCGTCTCTTTGATTGCCTGGACCAGCTCGACCAACAGCAAAACACGTCGATCCGCGCGGCTTTTCTCGACGGCCTGACCTATGCGCAACTGGCAGATCGCATGACAGTGCCGCTTGGAACGATGAAAAGCTGGATAAGGCGGGGAATGCAGCGGCTCAAGGAGTGTATCGGCGATGGCTGAGACCTCCCTGTCTCCCGAAGAACGTGACGCGCTCGCTGCCGAACTCGCCCTGGGTCTGCTTTATGGCGAGGAGCGCGCCGTTGCCCTGCGCAGCCTGATGGCCAGCCCTGATTTCACGCCGGACATAATCGATGCCTGGCACAAGCGGCTCGCGCCGTTCTACGAATATTATCCGTCGGTCGCCCCGCCTGCTGCGCTGTGGGCCGGGATCGAGGCCCGCATCCCTGCGCCCGTCGCTGCTAGCGATGAACTGGCGCAAAGACTGCATCTCTGGCGCGGCGGAGCGATCGCAGCGAGCGCTATCGCAGCTGCCTTGGCTCTGATCCTGCTGCTCAGCCCAACCCCGACCCCGATCGGGGGACCACCCGCAGCCCAGGTTGCCGTCGCGCAAATGGCGAGCACACCGGATGGGCCGACTATCCTTGCCCGTTTCGATCCAACCAGGAACCAACTTGTTCTGCGACCATCGGGGGTCAAGGCCGGGGCACTTGCTCCTGAATTGTGGGTGATCCCGGCCGACGGCAAACCCCGATCGCTCGGCCTAATACCCGCCGAAACTGACAGCCAGATCCCTGTTGATCCCGCAAACCGCACTTTCATGGTCGAAGGGGCGACGCTTGCCGTCACCATGGAGCCGGCAGGCGGCGCGCCTCACGAAGCGCCCAGTTCCGCCCCGATTGCTGCCGGCAAAATATCTTTGATTTGATCTGCGTCCGTTGACGTCCTGATCCCGTAGCTATGTCGCACGCCCGCCAAAGGGATGCGCGACATAGGAAGGAAGTCTGGATGACACTCAACCTGACGAAGCTCTCGCTTTCGCTTGCCAGCGCCGCACTGCTCGTGGGCGGCGCCCCGATCATGGCCAAAAGCATGAGCGCTAACCCGATGGTTGGCGGAGCAGCGATGTATCCCAGCAAGGACATCATCGACAATGCGGTCAACTCCAAGGATCACACCACGCTGGTCGCGGCGGTCAAGGCCGCTGGACTTGTCGAGACATTGAAGGGGAAAGGCCCTTTTACCGTCTTTGCGCCAACCAACGCCGCTTTCGCAAAGCTGCCTGCCGGTACGGTCGATACGCTGCTCAGGCCTGAGAACAAGGCGATGCTGACCAAGATCCTGACCTACCATGTGGTCGCCGGCCGCATGACCGCCAAGGATATTGCCGCCAAGGCGAAGATGAATGGCGGCAAGGCGATGCTGAAAACGGTCGAAGGCGAGAACCTGACCGCCTGGGAAAAGGGCGGTGCCTGGTATCTGACCGATGCCAAGGGCGGCATGGCCAAAATCACCATCGCCAACGTCATGCAATCCAATGGCGTTATTCATGTGGTCGATACGGTGTTGATGCCCTGACCCGATCGACCGCATCTGTTGGATTGCAGAAGACCGCCGATCTCGCCTGATCGGCGGTCTTCACTTTGTTTGGATATCCCGCAGTTCGATTGGAGCCGTCCCCAAGGCTGAAAATATTGTGCAGCTAGGGCTGCCCGTAGGTCTCGCCGGCGATCTGGCACAATCCTGGGCGGTCACGCATGATGATATGGCTACGATTGCTGGAAATCAGCCGTTGGCCCTCCATGATGTGGAGTGCATCGGTCACGCTGGCTCGGCGGACCATGAGCATTTCGGCCATGTCCTGATGTGTGATGAAGAGATCGTCGCCATTTGCGCGGTCATGATGCATCAGGATCAGGCGCGCGAGCCGCCTTTCGACCGGGGCCGTCTTGCTGGACAGGATGGTCGCATGCATCTGCAGCATGACCATGTGAATGGAACGCAGCACGCTGGATCGCAATGTGCTGCGCTCCTCCATGCCCGCACTCATGGATGCTATGGAAAGTCGCAGCAGTGTCACGCCTTGCCCTCCAGCACGGATATCATAGGGCGAGGTGCCATGTTCCATCAGAGCGGGCCAGCCGACGAAACCTTCCCGCCCGACCAGGACGGTCAAACAGGCTGCTTTCATGCTTGCTTCCGCGGTCAGCGCCAGAATGCCCTGCTCGGGGAAGTCGACATATTCAATCTTCGATTGTGCTGGCTGGATCAGGGATCGCGCCGCGAATGTGGCGCGAATAAAATGACGGCTGATGCTGGCATAGTCCGGCGGCAACAGCGATCGCAGAAAGAGATTTGCGTTCTGTTTTTGGATGCCTGCGACCAAGAGCGCCTCTCAATCTACGATGATCAAACTCGCAGATACGATCCCAATGCTCGATCGGATGCGACCTTGTACGCCGCCGTACGCAGTTAATTTTTCTCGGCCCAAAAAAGGAACTGCGCGAACCGCAACCAGCTTTGGCCGCCGGTGACGCGCGAACTGCGCTTCACGACCATCAGGCAGCGGAGGATCAAGGGATGACCGATGATATTCTGGCAATCGAGGCATTGGAACGGCGGGCTACGCGGCGCGAAGAGAGACGCGACTTCTTCCGTACCCTGGGGGCGATGGCAGCATTTGGCAGTGCGGGATTTGCGGCAAGCAGCCAGTCGGCCATGGCACAGAGCGCGCCGTCGGATGGCGACATTCTGAACTTCGCCCTGAACCTCGAATATCTGGAGGCGAATTTCTATTCCTACGCGGTGTTCGGCACCCCGATCGACACAAAATATACGAGCGGCAGTGGCAACGCCGGGACGGCGACGGGCGGGCGGAAGGTCAATTTCACCGACCCGGTCGTCGCGCAATATGCCAAGGAGATCGCCCAGGATGAAATCGCGCATGTCGATTTCCTCCGCAAGAATCTGGGCACGGCAGTCGTGGCCCAGCCTGCGATTGATGTCGGCACGGATCCCAATGGCGCCTTCTCTTCAGCCGCGCGCGCCGCAGGCCTGATCAGCGGTGGCGCAAGTTTCGATCCTTATTCCAGCGACGAGAATTTCCTGCTCGGAGCCTTCATCTTCGAGGATGTCGGTGTCACGGCCTACAAGGGCGCGGCCCCGCTGATCACCAGCAAGACCTATCTGGAAGCCGCCGCCGGCATCCTGGCGGTCGAGGCCTATCATGCAGGGCTTGTGCGCACCTCGCTCTATCGCAAGGGCATCGCAACACCTGCGCTGATCGACGCGACCGAGGCGATTTCCAAGGCCCGCGACAGCCTCGATGGCTCGAGCGATCTGGACCAGGGCATCGCCAATATCGGCGACGCGTCGAACATCGTGCCGCTCGATTCCAACGGCCTCGCCTACAGCCGGACCACCGGGCAGGTCCTCAACATTGCCTATCTCACCAACATGGCGACGGCCCGGGGTGGCTTTTTCCCCAACGGCGTCAACGGCAGCATCAACATGAGTGCGGCGAACTGAGCCCCTTTCCGACGGAGACATCCCATGAAAGACGATCTGATGCTCGAAGCCTTTGCCGCGCGCGCGCAGCGTCGCGATCAACGGCGCAATTTCCTGCGCATGGCGGGATCGGCGGCCGTCCTGGCCGCCGGCTCCAGCATGTTGTCCGCCTGCGACGATGACCATGCCACGACCACGCCAACTCCCACACCAACGCCGACTCCCACGCCAACGCCGAGCGTGACGGACGGCGATGTCCTGAACTTTGCCCTCAACCTCGAATATCTGGAGGCCCAATTCTATTATTTTGCGGCTTTCGGATCGGGCCTACCCAGCAACATATTGGGCGGCGCGGGCACACCAGGCGCGGTTACCGGCGGGCGGCAGGTCGCGTTCGTCGATCCGTTGATCGCCCGCTATGCGCGGGAAATCGCGGCCGACGAACGCGCCCATGTCGAGTTTCTGCGCTCGGCCATCGGCTCTACAGCGGTCGCCCAACCAGCGATCGACATCAGCGCAAGCGCAACCGGCGCCTTCTCCGCTGCAGCACAGGCGGCAGGCCTGATTTCCGCCGGGCAAAGCTTCGATCCCTATGCGAGCGACGAGAATTTCCTGCTCGGAGCCTTCATCTTCGAGGATGTCGGCGTCACCGCCTATAAGGGCGCATCGCCGCTCATTACCAACAAGACCTTCCTGGAGGCTGCCGCCGGTATCCTGGCGGCGGAAGCCTATCATGCCGGCCTGGTCAGAACGGTGCTTTACGGCAAGGGCGTGGATACGCCTTCGTTGCGGACATCGGCCGACAAGATATCGGACGCACGCGATAGTCTGGATGGTTCGGCTGACAAGGATCAGGGCATCAGCCCGAGCAGCGGCGCATCGAACATCGTGCCCACCGATGCGGATGGCATCGCCTACAGCCGCTCGACGGGCGAGGTACTCAACATCGTCTATCTGACGAAGCTGGCCGCGCAGAAGGGCGGCTTCTTCCCCAACGGCCTCAACGGGACCCTCAACATGAGCACCGCTCAATAGGGAAGCATCCTTCGTTCAAAAAAGGGGAAGATCGATGACGCCGCCGCCACCCGCCGACATTGCATTGCCGTTCACGGAAATGCCGGAGATCAGGCCCAGCCTGCCCGGCTCCTATCGCACGGTCGCGGTGCCACGGGCTGGCGGCAGCATTTGGAAGAAGATCGGCGCCTTTGCCGGCCCCGGCTATATCGTCGCCGTCGGCTATATGGACCCGGGTAATTGGGCAACTGACCTCGCGGGGGGATCGGCCTTCGGCTACACGTTGCTGTCGGTCATCCTTCTGTCGAGCATCATGGCAATGGTGCTGCAATCGCTGGCGGCAAAACTCGGCATCGTCACCGGCATGGACCTGGCCCAGGCCTGTCGCGCCGAATATAGCCCGCCGGTCCGCGCTGCTTTGTGGGTTCTGTGCGAAGTGGCGATCATCGCCTGCGATCTGGCAGAAGTGGTGGGGACGGCTATCGCCCTGCAACTGCTGTTCGGCACACCGCTGGCAATGGGCATATGCCTGACGGCCGCCGACGTGTTGCTCATCCTGTTCCTGCAGCAGCGCGGTTTTCGCCAGCTCGAAGCATTCATCATCGCGCTCCTGATCGTCATTGCAGGCTGTTTTGCAGTGGAGTTGCTGCTGTCCCGACCGGATATTGCTGCGATCGGCGCAGGCCTCGTGCCCAGCGCCAGCGTCGTCACCAACCCGGCCATGCTCTATATCGCGATCGGCATCATCGGCGCGACCGTGATGCCGCATAATCTCTATCTCCACTCCGCCATCGTCCAGACCCGCAGCTTCGACCGAAGCGAAGCAGGCAAGCGCGAGGCCGTGACCTTCGCGACCATCGACAGCACGATCGCGCTGATGCTGGCGATGTTCGTCAATGGCGCGATCCTGGTCCTCGCGGCATCCACCTTCCATGTGGCTGGGATGACCGGCGTGGGCGAGATCCAGGACGCTCATCGACTTCTCGCGCCCATGCTCGGCGCGGGTATCGCCAGCACCCTGTTTGCCCTGGCGCTGCTAGCTTCGGGGCAAAACTCGACGATCACTGCCACATTGGCTGGCCAGATCGTCATGGAAGGGTTCGTCAATCTGCGCGTTCCCGCCTGGGCGCGTCGGCTGGTCACTCGCCTGATTGCGATCGTCCCGGCCATGATCGTTGCCATATTTTATGGGGCTGAGGGCACGACCCGCTTACTGGTGCTGAGCCAGGTTGTGCTGAGCCTGCAACTGCCCTTCGCGGTCGTGCCGCTGGTCAGATTCACCAGCGATCGCAAGCTGATGGGTGACTTCGTCAATCCGTCCTGGCTGAAGCTCATGGCATGGGTGATCTCTGCCATCATCATCAGCCTCAATATCAAGCTTCTGTTCGACTTCTTCTTTTGAAGGGAGGATGAAACATGCGACCGAACATGCCCATGCGGTCCCGGATAGTGCGTATCAGCTTCATGGCAGCAGCAGTCAGCCTGCTTCTAGCCGCGATCATGGTCGACAATAGCATCCTGCCATTGGCATTGACCTTGATGTTCGCAACGCTTGCCTATGAAGCTGCCTATCAGATCGCGATACGCATGGAGGATATTGGAGAGAATGGCGCCACCGCGCCAGTCTGAAGCAGGTCAATGATTGTGCCCAAAATCCAAGCGCTGTTCTCACGCTGTTGATCGTCAAGCGCTGTGATTTTGACTCCCCAGAGCGCGGCACTGAGATGGGCCACTCAAACTCGCAAAAATAATTTCGATCGCCGATGCTCAGGACCGCAACTTTCCCCGATGTGCCAGCGAACATGGGAGTGGAAGATGGCCAACAGGCCAAGTCCACCGCTTATGGATCTGGAGCATTACAGATGACTATCCGCAAGACGTTCGCATTGATGCTGGGCCTGGGGCTGATGGCCGCCGCGCCGACGCAGGGCATCGCCGCTCTCGCTCAGGGCGCCAAAGCGCCAGACTTTACGCTCGGAGCAGCGCTGGGGGGCAAGCCTTTCAGCCTGTCCCTGCATCAGTCGCTCAAAAAGGGCCCGGTCGTCCTCTATTTCTTCCCGGCGGCCTTCACCTCGGGCTGTACGGTTGAAGCCCATATGTTTGCCGAAGCCAGTGACGCCTTCAACAGGCTGGGCGCACGCGTCGTCGGGGTGACGGCCGGGAATGTCGAGCGGGTCGCCGAATTCTCCAAGTCCGAATGCCGTGACAAATTTGCCGTCGCCGCTGATCCCGGTGCGAAGATCGCGGCAAAATATGACACGACAATGCAGATCCCGGGCAAAGCCATGTTGTCCGACCGCACATCTTTCGTCATCGCGCCTGATGGCACGATCCTGATGAGCTACACCGATCGCAATCCGCAGGCCCATATCGAAAAGACGATGGCGGCGGTGCGCGCATGGAAAGCCAGGCACGGTTGATCCGCCAAGCCTCCATTCCCTTTCCTAACGAGGCAAGCCATGCTCGTCGCTATCCTGTCCGCCTTCCTCGGCGGATTGATCCTGAACCTGATGCCCTGCGTCTTTCCGATCATCTCGCTCAAGGCATTCGGCCTCGTGCGGCAGGGTGGCGACGTGCGCCATATGCGCCGGGAGGGCGCCGCCTTCTTTGCTGGCACCCTCTTCACCATGCTGCTGCTCGCCGGCGTCCTCATTGCGCTTCGGGCTGGCGGACAGGCTGTGGGGTGGGGGTTCCAACTGCAATCGCCGCTTGTCGTCGGACTATTGGCGTTGATTATTCTCGGCGCGGCCTTGAACCTGGCCGGGCTGTTTGAAATCGGCATTGGCCTTCAGCGCATCGGCCAGAATCTCGACGGCCGGGATGGAGTGGTGGGTGCTGCACTGACCGGGGCGCTGGCCGTCATCGTAGCGACCCCATGCGCCGGGCCATTCATGGCTGGTGCGATCGGCTATGCCCTTGTCCAGCCGACAATGGTCTCGATCGCAATATTCGCGGCCCTCGGCGCGGGAGTAGCGGCTCCCTTCACCATATTGTCGTTCAGCCCCACTCTTGCGCGTCGTCTCCCCCGACCGGGCCCCTGGATGACGGTGCTGAAACAGGCGCTTGCTTTCCCAATGCTGGGCGCCGCAGCGTGGCTTCTGTGGGTCTTTTCGCTCCAGACGGGGGCCGCCGGTCTGGCGCTTCTGCTTGGGGCTGCATTGCTCCTGGGGCTGGCAGGCTGGCTGTTCGGGATCGCCCAGCGGCGCGGCATGGCCGGCAAGGCGTCGCGCGGGATCTATGCCACCGCAGCCATGGGGCTGGGCGCCATCATCCTGCTCGGCGCGCAGCCAGGCAGCATACTTTATCCGGCCAACCTGAGCGGCGTGGCACAGGCCACGACAGCATTGACGCCCGCGGCGATGACGACACCCGTCGCCTGGTCGCCCGAGCGGGTCGCACAGGAACGCACCGCCGGTCACCCCGTGTTCGTGGACTTCTCGGCAGCCTGGTGCCTCACCTGCAAGGTCAACGAAAAGGCGGTGCTTTCCACCAATGCGTTCAAGAATGCGATCGCCCGCACGGGCAGCACCTATATGGTCGCGGACTCCACCAACTATGATGCGCGCATAGAGGAGGCTATGATGAAACTGGGACGTTCGGGATTGCCTCTCTATCTCGTCTATCCGGCGAAGGGAGGCGATCCGATCATCCTGCCGCAGGTGCTGGACGTGAAAACGGCAGTCGCTGCGCTTGAACAAGCTGCAGGCGAGAAGGGCTGAGCCTATGTCGTCATGCCGATTGCCATGGGTGAGGAGTGGTTGGCGACCAGATGTCGGATGATCTGCCTTCAGTCAGGCAATGGCCAGACCTGATGCGTCGCGCCCAGAATGGCGATCAGCGTGCCTATGGCCTAGTCCTGCGCGCATTGGTTCCCGCCATCAGGGCCTGTACGCGACGGCAACTCTTCGATGAGGCGTTGATCGAGGACGTGGTGCAGGACACGCTGCTGTCGATCCACCGGTTGCGCCATACTTATGACCCTGGCCGTCCACTCTTGCCGTGGGTCGCCGCCATCGCATCGGCGCGGGCGATTGACGCGCTCCGCAAGCAGGGACGATCGCGTGACAAGGAGGTCAGCGAGGACATGATGCTTGCCGATATGGTGGATAGCCGGGCTCTGGCCGCCATGGAGAGGCCTGGAACCGGGCGGGAACTGAGCCGTCTGCTCGCGCTGTTGCCCGAGCGGCAGCGGATGGTCTTGGAGATGGTGAAGCTGCGCGAAATGTCGCTCGACGATGCCGCTAACGAAAGCCATCTGTCAGTGCCGGCAATCAAGTCCCTACTCCACCGCGCCTATGCGAAACTGAGAGACGTTGGAAGGCAGTCAGATGGTTGATCATGAAAAGCTGATCGAAAGCCTTGCCGTAGATGCACGGCCGGTGCAGCGCGTGGCACCAGCCTGGATGCGGGCTCTTGGCTGGACGCCCGTCGCGCTGGGGCTGGGCTATCTTGCCACGACCCTGACACACCGGGAGGCAACCGACTGGTTCGGCCTATTGGCCTGGGTTGCCGCAGCGAACATCATCCTCTCCCTCACGCTCGGGTTGGCGGCGTTCATGGCTTCCCTTTCCTCGGGCATTGCAGGCCGGGAGGAACGGATGCCAGGCTGGGCGATATTTGCTCTTATCGCCTGGCTGGGGCTTGCGATCGTGGGGATCAGCGCCTCGCGGCACCCGTTGGGCGCGATCGGTCAGGGCGGCTACTGCTTTACCTTCGTCATGGTCGCCGGCCTTCCCATGATGGCTATCGCTATCATTGCCCTCCGGCGGACAGGTTCCCTCAGGCCTGTCCGCTCGCTGACGCTTTCCGGCATAGGCATCGGGTTCATGTCCTTCGGTCTTCTGGCTTTCTGTCATCCCGTCGCGATGTCTGTTGTCGATTTTCTGGGACATCTGGCAGCCGCCATCATCTTATGTGGCATCACCATCATGGCTGGGAATAGAGCCATCGCGGCCTGAAAGCCTCTTGGGGGCCGTCAGGAAAGCGTCGTGCCACGCACGGGATTCGACAGTCGGTCAGCGCTTGAGCTGTTTCCTTCTGCCGGCAATCGGCGCCGCGATCGGCCGAGCCTAAATGCTGCAATACCGACGCACCACGGATGCGACACTTAAGCCCACATTATGAAATATGATTTCACTTTGAGACAATCAGTAACCGGCTCTAGTATGGCTCTGCAAAATGGCGAGGAGAGAGAAAAATGCTGCCACGGAGCTTAAATCTGCTGGGAATATGTGCGCTCCTGATGTCGACGTCTCTGTCGGCATCCGAAGCCGGCCCCTCCGCTTCTGAAGAAACTGCTCCCGTCTCGCCCGACAATTCGCCAGTCCTGGGGCCCAAGCCGTTCATCTCCTATTTCATGCCCATGCCAGATGCGCCCTTGTCCCAATCAGCCTGGGGAGCGGCTGAAGTCGGCCCACGCGATCCGCTGAACGGTCTGGAAGACAAGACCTTAGCCCGATGGAATTATTGGGATGGCCAAATCCTCAAGAGTACGGATGGCAATTACAGGATGTTCGCCAGTCGATGGGATCAGTCACTCGGGCACATGGCATGGGGCGGGTCGCTCGCCGTGTCGGCGATCAGCAACAGGCTGTACGGCCCGTATAGTGACAGGGGCCTGATCTGGCCTGATGATGAGGGCGGAAAAGGCCATAATGTCGTTGCCCTTCAGTTGCCGGACGGACGCTACGCGGTCGTGGTCAGCGAAACGCGAAATGGTGATGTGTTCGTGTCCAAGGACATCGATGGCCCTTGGGAAAAGTTGGGCAGCATCAGCGTGGATCAAAGCGCGTTTACATCGATGAAGACGCCGGGCGATCGACCGGGCACTGCCATCAGAGCAGCTTGGAAGGCGTCGAATGTGAGCCTGATTATACGCCCCGATGGACGCTTCGCGATCATCCAGCGTTCGGGACAAATTCTGATCAGCAACAACGGGGTATTGGGCCCCTATAAGGTCATCGGAGACAGCATCTATCGGGGCGTCGCAGGCATCCCGCAGACCGACATGCGTGCCTATGAAGACCCCGTGATGTGGTATAGCGGCGGATGGTATCATGTCGTCGTCAATCACTGGCGCAGCCGACGCGCCTATCACCTGATCTCGCGCGATGGCATTGCCGGTTGGCGCTTCCAGGGCATAGCCTATGAGCCAGATGCAAAATTCATTCGCTATGCCGACGGGACGATCAACCGCTGGAATAAGCTGGAACGTCCGGCCGTGGTCATGGAAAATGGTCACGTCATCGCAATGAGTTTTGCAGTCATCGACACGTCTAAGGAAAGCCAAACCGGCAATAATGGTCATGGGAGCAAAGTAATAGTGGTACCATTCGATGGTGCATCGATGGATCGCGATCTGAAGGACCTCTAGCTGCCGCTCCAGCCGCTCGCATCGTAAGCGCTGGGCGAAGACGACCCTTCTGAGACATTCAGGGAACATTTTTGCTCTCCCAGGAGCCGACGGTCCGGTTCGGCGACTGTCCTGCAGCAATGTGCTCATTCGAGGAGTTCAACTGTCATTTCGGGGCTGTTGGTTGCCAGCTACACTCTTAGCCGTGGAGATGGATGTGCTGGAGCACGACCGTGTAAGCGGTCGCGCGAAAGCGCTGATTGGTCGCCTTGGCGGGGAGATTGCCGAACCGCTCTCCCACCTCCATGCCGCATACGAGGCGTTGCATCATCTGTGGCTGACTCAAAGTGTTGTGAAGGTCCGTGACACGGCGACCGGAATGATCTTGGAAAACCTGCTGAAGGGGCGACAAGATGACTGGTCCAATTTGTTGCAAGCGATTGAACGTTTCGCGGCACGGATGCCTGACATGAGACGATATATTCGCGACTGGGCCCGAGGACACTTCCTGCCAGGATACTGCTGAGACGGTCGTGAAGCGCCAGCCCTAGCCGCCCAACAGATCGCTATTGCTTAACTTTGGGAAGCGCGGGGAAAGTTGGCACCGCATCGGCCAAATGGATCGCAAGAAATCGAAACTCCGACCCGGGCCGCGTAGCAGCTGGACGGGCTTAACCCTATTTACAGAACGCCAGATCCTGACAAATAGCGCCAAAGCCTTGCGTCTGCTCCTTTCCAATCCTGCCAATATTTGCAACTGTGATCTCCATGGCTTTATCGCCTTCAAGGGGGGACATCTTGTTTTTTCGTAGTGACCGGCTGGTGCCCAAGCTTTCTCGGGCGCCATGGGATATCGAACAGATCGCTAGGCGGAACTGAGGGGTTTGTTCGAATGAATTCGGCAGTTCCCCTCCAACGGCGCTTCACGCCTGTACCCCTAGCCTATCTCAAGGATGATATCCCGCTCGACGAGCTCTGGCCGAGTCTGAGCCGAAGCACCCGTAAGGCATGGCCTACTCTTCTAGAGCAGTATCGTGTCGTCATCCTGGCAGACGCAGGTGCCGGTAAGACCTATGAACTCAAGGCGAAGGCCGAAGAGCTGGTTGCCTCTGGACGGGCCTCCTTTTTTCTCCGGCTGGAGGATATCGGCGATTCCTTCGGCACCTCGTTCGAAATTGGCTCGCCGATCGCGTTTGACCAGTGGCTGACCGGTAACGACGAAGCCTGGTTTTTCCTGGATTCAGTAGACGAGATTCGGCTCGCCGAGCCTCGCGCCTTTGAGCGCGCCGTCGAGGCCTTTGCCGCTCGTTTGCAAGGCGCTCTCCAGCGGGCCCATATCTACATATCGAGCCGGCCCTATGCTTGGCGACCAACACTCGACCAGTCACTGATCAACGAAGTGCTGCCCTATACCATGAGCCGCACGGAAGCCGTCGGCAACACGGATGAGGATGAAGACGAGAGCGCGGTTGAAAGCGTTTTCGACCAGGAAGTGGATGAGGACGAGCCGTCAGAGCCCAGCCCCCAGGTCTATCTTTTGGCGCCTCTGGAGGACGCCGACATTGGCACCTTCGCCCGCCATCGGAGCGTCGCCGATGTGGATGCCTTTCGTGAAGCCCTTGAGCGAGGCAGCCTGCTCGCCCTTGCCCGATCGCCCTTCGATCTCCAGGATCTCATCACCGCCTGGGTGACTGACGGCAGCCTCGGAAGCCGGCTTTCTGTCCTTCAGGGCAGTGTTCGTCGTTTGCTGGCACAAGCCGCAGAGACGAGCGCGGGAGGTTTTGATGAGGTAGAGGCGATGGCAGCGGTGCAGCGCCTTGCAGTCATTGCAACCTTCACAGGCCTGTCGAACATCCGGATGCCAGGCAAGGGTGGCGCGAGCGCCCTGGACGCTGCGCAGGTGCTGGACCTGGGAGATGAGGCTGTCGCTGGTGTGCTGGGTTCAGGCGTTTTTGGCGATCCCATTTTCGGCGAGGTACGGTTCCGACATCGCGAAGTCCGGGAATTGCTGTCGGCTGAGTGGGCCACCAGCCAGCTTGCCCGCCAGGGCGGATGGGAGGAAATCAGGCCTCATCTGTTCAAGACATCCTATGGGGTCGATATCACTCCGCCACGCACGCGCCCGCTCATGCCATGGCTCATCCTGTTCGACGCCCTCATCCGCGACCGCATTCTTGCGACCCATCCGGAGATAGCGATCGAGGGAGGCGATGCCGCATCTCTGCCGCCGGACGTCAGGCAGGGCCTCCTTACGACGCTGATTGCACGCGTGGTCGAGCCGACGTCCGACCTGCGCGGGCTGGATAACAGCGAGATAGCGAAAATCGCGCAGCGTGACCTGGAGCCTTCGGTTAAAGCCCTGATTGAGCGCTACCACGATAATGACGAGGCCCTTTTCGTGCTGGGCCGCCTGGTCTGGCAGGGCGAGCTTGCCGGCTGTGTGTCTTTGATGAGAACTGTTGCCGCAGATCCGCAAAGGGGGCTTTATGCGCGCCTCGTCGCCATCCGCGCGGTCGCCACGGTAGGCGCGGTCGACGATCTTCATCAGCTATGGCGATCCTTCAATGATGGGCACGAGCCCCTCCCTCGCCGCTTGCTCGCAGAATTTGCGGAATATGCGCCTGTCGACGACGTGACCGTGCCGTTACTTCTCATATCGATCGGTCGGCTGGAGCCCCGCAAACAGTTTGAGGTCTCCGGACTTACCCAGGCCCTGAATCAATTCATCGAGCGAGCTGCGTTGGCAGTTCCGCCCCAGCATGCGCTTCTCTTCGAGCTGACAAAGTCTTTGGGAGAATTTCTGGCGCGTGAACCCCATGTCGAACGCTTCGAATGCGGTGTTTCGGAGACATATCAGTGGTTGATGAGCCCCGCCCTCAACGGCGTAGAGCACCTCATTCTCGCCCGGTTTCCGGCTGCGTTCGACGAGGCCTGTCTGGCCATATTGGCAGCGCTGCCTGCCCTGCGCTTGTGGCGAGGCGATGATATCGACGACCGCAAGACAAAGATTCATGAGATCGTGCCAGCCTGGCCCGAGCTCAACGACGCGCTGTTCTGGTATACGGCGCATCAGTATCGAATGTCCAAACGCGCTGAAGACGGCCGGCTGGTCGATGACTGGCCGATCACGTTCCTAGGGCATTTCTGGTCGTTCGATGCGGCGAGCTTTGCGAGGACATTGGGTTGGGTGCGATCAAAGGAATCGGCCGACGACCGACAGCTCGCATTGGCTCGCAGCTTCACCACGTTCGTAGAGGCTGGACGCCCCGCAGACTGGCTCGGGGAGCTGCGCGCAGCCGTTGCCGGTGACGCGGTGCTTTCCGAGGCACTCGCGCTCAAGCTCGACCCGCCGCCCAGTCAGGAAGGCGAGCGCATCAGGCGCATGGACCGGAAATATAAGCGGGACAGCAAGAAGCGTAAGGAAGAGGAAGAGAAAGATCGCGCCCTCTTCGTCGCCGACCTCCGAGCAGACCCTAGCAAGGTGCGCAATCCACCTGGTGTTGGGCGCGGCAAGCTTAGCACCATCCACTATAATCTGCTGAGGATGATTGAGGGCAGCGGCATGCGCAGGAGCCGCGCGGAAGGCGCCAACTGGTCAGCGCTCATCCCCGAGTTCGGTGAGGAGGTCGCGACCGCCTACAGGGACGCCGCTATTGCTTTCTGGCGCACCTTAAAACCGGATCTGCGGTCGGAAGGCGCTGACACAAGTGGTATTCCCTATGCCCTCATCTTCGCCATGGCTGGCCTCGACATCGAATTTGCGGGCGACGGCGCGATCGCCGCTCTCACTAAGGCGCAGGCTCGCCGTGCCCTGCGTTATGTGCCCTGGGAACTGAACGGCTTCCCACGTTGGTTCGAGGCCTTCTTCCGCCAATGGCGCGCCTTGAGCCTGGACTTCCTGTGGTCCGAAATCCTCTGGGAGCTTGCAAACACGCCCGCCGAGGGATCCTTCAGCCACATCCTGAGCGACATCATCTACCATGGGCCCTGGCTGCAGGAAGAGGTCGCGCCGCAGCTGTTCGCCTGGCTCTCGACTCACCATGCGCCAAGCGTCGGTGCGCTTAATTACATGCGTACCATCATCCTAAAAGGACAAGGCGCGACTGCGGCTCAGATCGCCGCTTTGGCGCGCGGCAAGATCAATGATACCACGACACCTGCGGATCAACGGCCGATCTGGTACGCGCTTTGGGTCGATAGCGAGCCGGCTCCGGCTATTCGGGCACTAGACATTCTCTTTGCCTCGAGTGCACTGGACGACCGCCGAAGCTTCGCGAAGACCTTCGTTGTGTCCTTGCTGGGCGGCCGGAGCGATCATAGTCCCACGCATATGCTGGGGCTGTTCAGAACACCGTCGCATCTCAAGGATCTCTATCTGATGATGCACCGCGAGATACCGGCAGGCGACGATATAGAGCGGGCCGGCAAGGGGGTTTACTCCCCCACGCTGCAGGATGACGCCCAGGATGCCCGGGAACGTCTGTTCGCCCTCCTCGACCGGATCCCAGGCGCGCTATCCTATCATGCGATCCGTGACCTTGCGGCGTCCCACCCCGTTCCGCGCTACCGCGAATATATGCATGTGGCAGCCTATCGCCATGCCGTGAATGACGGCGATCTCGCCGGCTGGGAAGCGGCTGCAGCCGCAACCTTCACGCGAAAGCTTGAAGCGCTGCCCCGCGCGGACTGATCGGAAGGAGGGAGGACCGATGCAACATATCGAGCGCCCAAGCAGCGTGCCCTCCGTGCTTGTCAGCCCCAGAGTGCGGCAGGCACGGCAAATTATGCGGGAGTTCTGGCTGCTGGAACCGCAAAGGCGCGCTCAGACGAGCGTTCCTCCGCCGGGGCTGGGACCGGATGACAGTGAGACGGTGGACGCCCTCGCTGCGATCACGGGCGGGCGCTGCGCCTATTGCGAGGCGGAGGACAAGCTGTTTGTTCATCGCTTCCGCCCCAGCGGCAATGCCCTGCCGCTTACCGATGTCGGTAACGGCCATCTCTATTATCTCTGGCTGGCTGATGCGTGGCAGAATCTTTTGCCGGTATGCGAGACATGTATCCCGCAGGAGCCGCAATTTCCCGTGCGGGGCGCCCGCGCAGCCCTGCCGCCGCAGGATCAAGTCGACCTCTATGTCCGAAACGACGATGGGCGCTGGCCAGCTTTCCCGCCGCGCGAGTCTCCCATCCTCCTTGATCCCACGACCGAGACCGCTTTCGAGCGGCATCTTCTGCCCAAGCTTGATGGCGAACTCATCGGCGAGTCGCAGGCCGGCGAGACCACGATCATCGTGCACGACCTGAACAGAAGCGATCGGCTCCATCAGCGCTACCAGGCGTATCAGGCGCGCACCGGACATCTCGCCCATTTATTGCAATATGATTCGGCGCCTCCTCGCGACGATGACTGGGCCGCATTGTTCAATTTCGGAGCCATGCCCTTTGGTGGGACATGGTATCTGCTTCTGCGTCGTCTCGCCCGGTGGCTCAACGGCGCCACCGGGCGGCGGTGGCGCACGACCCGCCCATATATTCGTGCCTATTTCGAAAGGCTTGCCAATCAGCCGGACGCGAAGGCCGAATTCCAGGATGCAATGTCCGCCCTCGCGATGGAGGACGACGGGCTACGGGGCGGCCGCTGGGGGCTGGGCCGGATTTTCTCCCTGCGGACACCGCTTGCCTCTGTCGAGATCAGCAACTTCAAATCCATCGAGCATCTGAACCTTGCTTTTCAGTCGCCACAGCGTTTGCTGGATGATCCCTCCATGCCCTCCGCGCCCTCGCTCGTGATCCTGGGCGAGAATGCGACGGGCAAAAGTTCAATCCTGGAGGCGATCGCGCTTACGCTCGCACCGCCGCAGGCTCGAAGTCGGCTTGGCCTGCGCTGGTCGAGGCTGGTTCTCGACCCCACGCAGCTGGGCATGGAAAAAGCCGGTCCTCCTCGCCGCGCGAGCATCGATATCTCGCTCGCGAATGGCCAGCATGTCAGCCTGGCAATCGAGCGGGGATCTCCCCAGGTTCAAGGTGATTTCGGCAATGGCCATGTGCCTGTTTTTGCCTATGGAGCCTTTCGCCGCTATCTGTCGGGCACGCGGAAATCCGCAGCCCATGAGCATATCCGCAACCTTTTCGATGGCAGTACCCTGCCCAATCCCGAGCCATGGCTGAAGCGGCTCCCTGACGACGCGTTCAATCTCGTCATCCGAACTTTGCGCGATCTGTTGTCCATCGAAGGCGAGTTCGACGTCATCCAACGCGAAGGGGGCCAGCTGCGGATGGTAACCTTGCTCACTGAACCTGGCGGCACGATACGCTACAGCCGAACGCCTCTGCAGGCTGTTTCATCAGGCTTCCGTTCGATGCTCGCCATGGTGTGCGACATCATGAAAGGGCTGCTCGACCCTTCCGTTTACGAGAGCTTCGAGAGCTTCCAGACGGCCCAGGGCGTGGTGCTGATCGACGAGATCGAAGCCCATCTCCATCCGCGCTGGAAGGTGCAGGTCATGACCAGCTTGCGAAGAGCCTTGCCGGGCATGACCTTCATCGTGACGACTCATGATCCGCTCTGCCTACGCGGCATGGGCGATGATGAGGTCGCTGTCCTGCAGCGCATCGCGGCAAGCGATACGACACAGCCGAGCCAGCTGCCCATACTGGTCGAGCGCATGGCGGATCTGCCACCCGTCAGCGCCTTGCGCGTAGAGCAGTTGCTGACCTCGGATTTCTTCCAGATGCTCTCGAGCGACGACGCTGCCTCGGACCGCAGGCTCGCTCGGATCGGCGACCTTATCGCCGCACAGGCGCGCGGGACGCTCTTGGCGGAGGATGAGCTCGTGCTGCGTGCATTCGAGGCGGATATTGCGGCGGCACTTCCTGTTGGCTCAAGCGAGGTACATCGGCTCGTGCAGGAGGCGGTAGCGGAGTATCTGGCAAAGCGGCGGGCCGCAAGCAGTGCGGCCCTTCAGGCCATGCGGCAGGAGGCCAAGGATGAAATCCTGCGGGCTCTGGAGCTTCTCTGAGCCATGCGCCATGTCGATCGCAACAGCATCTCTGCCCCCAAGTCGCTCGAACCCGGCGGTGCCGGGCCGGATGAGCGCAAAAAGGCCGCGGACCACCGCGCAGACCCCGATCCGAAAAAGAAGGCTTTCAAATATAAAGCCTATAAGGGCGCCGACGTGCGGCTCGCGCTCGAGACCCTGTTCCATGGGAAATGTGCCTATTGCGAGGCGCCCTACGCTGCGATGATGCCGGTCGATATCGAGCATTATCGGCCCAAGGGTGCGGTCGCCGAAGACGACACCCATGGAGGCTATTGGTGGCTCGCCATGGCCTGGGATAATTTGCTGCCCAGTTGCATCGACTGTAACCGCAAGCGCGAACAACGCCTTTTCAGGGTGTCGGCCAATCTTGCCGAACTTGCCGCAGCGACAAAGCCCGTCCGGCTGCAAGCCGGCAAGAAGGACAGCTTCCCCCTGGGTGCTACCGGGATTAGAGCAAAGGACGAAACCGGCAATGTCGCGGCCGAGCACGCTCTTCTGCTCGATCCTTGTCGGGACGATCCGGCCCGCTTCCTCTGCTATAGCTTCGACCCGGCGCATCCCGCGGGCCTGATCGTTCCGACCGGGGCTGCTGGCGATGCGGAGCGAGGCGCGGTATCTATCCAGATATTCGGACTGAACCGGCAGCGGCTGGTCGAGGATCGCACACGGCTCCTGCGCCGTCTGGAGTTTCTAGGCGACATGGCGATCGATCTGGCTGCTTCGATAGCCCGCCTCGAAGAGCCTGCGGCCAAACTGGCTATCGCCGGCACGCCCGCCGAGGGCGTGTCCACGCGGCTGCGCCTTCTGCGGGATCGCACGTTGCAGGAGCTCAAGGCAGCCGCCGACGAAAGTGCGCCCTATGCGTCTATGGCATCGGCATGGCTCGATGCGTTCAAGGCACGCCTTGCGGCTCCCGTGACAGCAGCCCCGTGACAGGGCGTAGATGGGATCGAACGGAGGCATGGAGCCTATGACGGGTCAAACGGTCGCAGATAGCACAGCGATAGCAACTATCGCGGCCGCCCTCCTACGAGCCAGGAGCTGGGACAGAATGGAGGCAGTGCTCGGCAGTCTGACGCGCCCTGCCCCGGCAAAGGCTCTGAACGAGGCGCTCGAGGCATATATCCCTATCCTGCAGCAGCATCTCGAGCATGGCAGCCCTCATGAGGCCATGTCTTCGGCACTTGCGATGATGTTTGTCGATCCGGATCAGGCAATCGGGCTACTTCGGCGGCATGGCAGGTTGCGAGCATCGAAATATGGCTTCAACGCCACGCTGATCGCAAACATCGCGAGGGCAGCTATCAAGCTGCAACCAATCTTCCGCGCCCGCCCGGACAGGCTGGCCTATCTGAATTCCCTGATCGCGATGAGCAAGCTCGCGCCTAATGTGCGCAACCTTCATGACGAGATGGTCCAGATTTTGCGGACCAGGAAGGACGTGGTGCTCAAGACGATCCTGGTGGTGATTAACAGCCGCTATTACCATCGCTGGCTGAACGATCCAACGAAGGGTTCGCTCGACACCGATCATTACTCCTCAGAGGATTTGTCGGATGCGGTGTCGCTGATCATCGCCACTTACAGCAGTCTGTTCACGCTCACGGACAACTGCTGCAACCATGTCGATCAGAAGGCCATCGCTGCCGACATGGCCGTCTATGAGCGATTATTTCTTGCCGCCGTGCGGATCGTGAAATTCAAGGAGGCCGAGACGCTGATCGATGGCCTTCCTTACGAAGCCCGCCTGAACGGCGAGACCGTGCGTATCTTTTCCTCAGATCCCGATATCGAGAAATCGATGCGGCTCGGCTATATTCAGAGCATCAATCAGACGATGATCCGAGCCAGACGGCTCGATGACCAAAAGGCGCCGCCCCGCCTGAGCGAGTTGATCGGGGAAGGATTTGCCCAGGACCTGTTCTCACCCTTCATCGAAAGCGTCGAGACGCCTGTCAGGCGGATAAGGCTGAGATTTCCGGAGATGCCCCAATTCTTCGGTCTTTTCGAGCCGGAGACTGTTTTCCGCGAGGAGATGGAGAGCCTTCTCATCCTCGATGTCGACCATTTCGGGGAACCGGCCGAGCTGCTTTTCCCGCTGAGCGACGGCGTGACGTCGGGTGATATTTTCCGGCTACAGCGCTACTTCAATTTCATCAGCTGCCTCTTCCAGAAGGAGATCGAGAAGGTCGAAGACGAAGCTGAACGCATGCGTCTGACATATACCTCGACGGTCGTCATCGTGCCACACGACAGTCTGATCCGTCACCTGAACCTCGTCTTTCAGGATGAGGCAAAGGCGCGCCAGATCATCGCGATGCTGACGATGGACCTCAGCAAGGACCATCTGGACATCCAATATACGCCGTTCATCGATCTCGGCAGCTATTATGCCATCGCGCCCCATGTGGTTGCAGCCTCTAATCTGGTGCGCAACATGATCGTGGCCAACCGGCTCCGGAAGGGCACGCTCGGACCGATCGACAAGATGCACGCAGCAGTATGCGGAGCCCTGGAGGCAGCAGGGTTCAAGGTGCGCGGCGACTTCAAGATCAGGGCCGGTGGCAAGGACATGGAACTCGACATCGTCGCCTGGCGCGACGACACGCTTTTCCTGTTCGAATGCAAGAATGCCTATCACCCCTGCTCGACCCACGAAATGCGCAACAGCTTCGATCATGTGAAGGTCGGCAGAGATCAGCTCAACGTGCGTGCGGGCATCTTCGGGCAACCGGCCCATCAAAAGCAGTTGTTCGCCAAGCTGGGCTGGGACGTCAAGCCGACAAGCCACATCCATACCGGGATCATCATCGCAAACCGGGTCTTCCACGGGTCCAACCTTGAGGGCCATCCCGTGCGGCAAGCCCATGAATTCATCAATGTCGTCAGCGCCGGTATCCTTGTCGGTGGCGAAGAGCCGCTGTCGCTCTGGGCGGGAGCGGCATTCCAGACCAGCGATCTTTGTACCTATCTTGGACAGAACTCTGTGGTGGCGAAGCAGCTGACAGCGCTCGATCCCCATATCAGCGAAACCCGTCTGGGCTATCGTCGCATGGAGTATGTTACCTGCATCCTCGACCCACAGAAGCTCGCGGACGTGATGCTGGCCAGCTATGGTCCGGTTCCAAAGGACGTCGCAGACAACAAGGCCGCATCATCTGCCATAGCAGGCCCGAGTTGAGCTGAGCGTCCCGCCTTAGCCCTCAGCCAGCCACGCTCCCGCCGCATCAGCGTCGTCAAAGGTTTCGGCTCGCCCGAAGGAAGCCGCCCGCCGTATCTGAATCCGCTGCAGACTGGTGGAGAAGATATAGGTCCGCATGTCATCGGCCTTGAACAAGGTGGGATGCGGCGCGCTTAACCGGTCAGCCACCAACCGCTGCGACCAAGGTCCCATGGCTGGAGTAATTTCTCAAACCGGCAGACCTCGCTTGCGCGCACATGCGCCGCCCCCCCCAAACCATCATCGCAAAACCACGAATCTAAAATAGCATTGATATTTTAAAGTGGCATCGCTACTTTATCGCCATGATCCAGGTTCTGACCGAGCAGCATTTCACCCAGGGCGATGTCCTGGAGATCACAAGGCTGAAGAAGGAGCTGCTCCAGACCTGGATGAACCGGGGCGTTATCGTGTTGGGCGAGCAGAACCCGGGCAGCGGCCGCCGCCGGCTCTACGCTGCCCTCGACATTGTGAAGCTTGGCCTACTGCGCCGCGTCGCGGACCTTGGAGTGGAACTGGGCCTGGGGCGTGAGCTGGCGGACGAAGCCGAGCAGCTGCTGATCAGCGGCCGCGGCGTAGAATGGGAATATCATCTCTCCATCCGCAAGAAGGAGGCGACGCATGCGGACGTCAAGATCACGGTGATCGGATCGTCCAACATGTCTCCCCTCAACCTCAAATATGGCGGGATCATTGGCGACGCCCGGGAGATGCTCGTCGCGCGTTTCACCGAACCCTTTGAAGGAATGGGCTTCTTCAATCGGCGAACAAGCACATGGGGAAGTGAGGAACGGCCTATCGACCCGGAGCGACGCACCGCGCTGGCAAGGGCCGGCGTCTACGCCGAGCCGGCGCTCATCTTCCCGTTCGGCGAGGTGGTCAACGGGACGCTCCTTCAGATTGCAGCCAAATGCCAGGACACGCTGCCAGCGCTGGACGCGGCGCTCACGAGAATAGCGGCGGGCAAGGCGCAAAGAACAAGATTGGCCAAAAATGAAAGCTGAGCGGGCCCGCGAGCAGCTGCGGCAGGAGCGTGAGGCGTTCGAGCAGATGCGCCGCGAGGTGGCGCGCTGGTCGGTGCTGCGCCTGTGCATGGGCTATGGTGGCCTCGGGCTCATGACCGGCATTGCCGTTGTCGCCGGCATAGTGGTTCTTCAGCCAGAACGTTATGGAGCGCTGCCGGTGGGCGCGGCTGCCACCGCCCTCCTTGTCGACATGGTGAGCTTGGCTGCCAGCATCGCCCGCCTCGTTCTATCGAGAAGCAGCATGATGGCACTTGAACCAGTGATCCGCGACCCGGCCTGGAAGCAAGATGCTTGCGAATTACACTCAGACAACTGATGGTTCTTAAAAGATACAAAAGCAGAGAAAAAATCGATGCCCTTTGATGCCATAACATTGACACATCTCGAAGACGCGCTCAGCGATGGCTTCAAATACCACAACAACTTAGACGATTTCATCGTTCGCTCTGGTATTAGCCAGTCCAGTCTTGCTCTGTTGCGGGCAGCGGCTGAACATAAATCAGCGCAAAGTGGCCGCTTTAGCAAAGCTCCGAAACGATATGTCGTCCGCGAACTGCTGGCATCGCTGTCGGAGCAAGGACCTGATGGGGATCGTCTGGTCGCAAACCTCATCACCAACCTCGTCGGCCTGCCCCTCAAGGACGCCTCCCCCAATGCCTTAGCAGCAGTGGAAGCTTTGCGCGCAAAGCTCAACAGTGATCGCAGCAGCAAACAGGCCGAGCGTGCGCACCAGAAGGACCAACGCGAGGAGGCTGAACGCACTGCGCATCGCGAGAAGGAGCGCGTTCGGGTCGCGAAGCAAACCGCACGAGACAGCCTGCGCGACCGTTTCCAGGGCTTGATGGCGGAGGGCAATGCGCAGACCCGGGGCTACCTTCTCGAAACATTTCTGTCGGACTTGTTCGAACATGAAGGCCTGCAGCCACGGGGATCCTTCAAGCTGAAAGGCGAGCAAATCGACGGCTCGTTCGTCTGGCGTGCCGGGACAAGCTTTCTGGAAGCGAAATGGGTCAAGGAGCCTGTGGCCGGAGCAGACTTCGGCGCCTTCAACTACAAGATCGAGGGAAAGTCTGCCGATACTCGTGGCCTTTTCGTCTCTGTGAATGGCTACTCCCCGGAAGCGATCCAAGGAATGAATGGAAAGGGCGCGTTGAAGTTTGTCTGCATCGATGGTGCGCACATTATGCGCGCCCTTTTGACCGATGGCGGCTTACCCGCAATCCTCGAGCGGGTTTGGCGACATGCAGATGAAACTGGCGAGGCCTATCTGCCTGTGTCGGCGTTCTGACCGGGAACCAGCTGTGTCCTATTGGGGCAAGCGATGATTGCAGAGACAGGATCTCGGCCAGCCTGAGAGCATCGCCAAAAATGATAAGTCACCGTCAGATACGCTAAAGGTGAAGCCAATGACGAAGGTCCGGATTCTAACGAGCACAAAACGGGTTGGGCCGCTGTCGGTGGCTGTGACCTTCAAGATGCCCATAGCGCGAGCGGTACGAAATGCGGTCGACGAGGAGATTGAGCAGATCCGCAACTGTGTCATCCCTATCGTGGGTGCTGATGCACGCAAAAAGACATGCGTGATGGGGAGCGCTGTGGCGATCATCTATCGAGGCGACCCTTTCCTGGTGACTGCGCATCATGTGCTGGAAGACCATCAGGATGCAGGATTGGCGTTCTTCGCCTTTGATGGAAGCAGTCGGCCATTTGCAGGGACATTTTCCATCGACGAGAGCCATGATCTTGCGGTCAAAAAGATCAATTCCTCCGAAATCCAGGCCTTGAGCCATATCCCCTTCCTGACCGAGGAGCGCATCGGCCCGGTCGTTCCGCCAGGATCGTCTTTCTACGCAACCGTGACGGGCTTTCCATCAACGGCAGCCAGGCGGTTCGAAAGAAACACTATCGATACGAGGATGGAGGCCTTCTCCAACTTCGCGGTTGAGGGCGCTACCGGCGAGGTTGAGGTCCTGTTCGACAAAAAAGAGGGCGTGCACGGCTCGCTAGGCTTTGGGCAGGCGCGGGACCAATATGGCAAGAGTGGCGGTGCGATATTCGGGCTCGCTCTTGGCGACGGCTTCCGTTTACCAACGCTGCCCGCGAAACTGGCTGGCATCGCGACGCGATGGAGGCGGGACAAGAAAGCCATTAGCGGGGCAAGTGCGCGGCAGCTATTGAATCTGCTTGAGGCAATGGCTGGCTGATCTGAAAGATGGTCCGTCCGCCCACCAACGGCTTTGGCTTTCCCTGGACCGACAGCGATCCCTGTCCGTGCGGCGGCAACGACGCATTTTCTCGCTGCTGCAAAGGTGACGATGGTCTGCCCGCGATGGCTGTCGGAAGGCTGATACCCCCGAACGCACCCACCGGGGAGGCGACGGAGGGATGCTATCTGGCGAGCAGCCAGAATTGTGGAGGCGCCCTGAGCCGTGAGCATTATATCTCCCGCGCGCTGATCGATCGGAGCGAGGTTTTTGTACGCGGTATGCCGTGGCAGAAAGAGGAGGTTCAGCGCTTCTCGCCGGATAATCTGACCGCCAAAATTCTCTGCCGTCGCCACAACTCCGCGCTGTCGCCACTCGACGAACATGCGAAGCGCTTCTTCCTCTCCCTCGAGGCAGCAAACCATCATGCCAGTCGACGTTCACTGTCTCGCAGACCAGCGTTTTTCATGACGTCGGGGGACGGGATGGAGCTTTGGGCGATGAAAACGCTCGCCGGGCTTTACGCGTCGAAGATCGACTTCGAGACACCGAGCCATCGCTTTCGCGATCTCGATATCCCGATGGAGCAGATTACACGCGAGCTGACATCAGAGCGCCCTCGAAGCATGGTCCGGATGATCGTCCCGCTGGGTCTGGATGAGCATGAAGAAAGGCTGGGACGCCGGGCGGTATCCATCGGGCCGATCGTCAATGATGATTCCGACAGGCTGTTGGGTCTTATGATACGGCTCCACGGCTTCTCATTTCATTTCTACATCGAGCCCGCCGAACGAGGGCCAAACGCCGGCCATGAAACAGCGCGCCCCAACATGATCGACATCATCGGTCCGGCGAGGACTGCTCGGATTTATGTGTCCTGGCGTGAGCATCGCGGCCCAGGCCAGATCGTCGAGGTGCGAGTTTCACATCGCCGCGGCAAATTCCGCGCACCTACAGATCCCATAACGCCACTTGGTCAATAGGCACCTTGAAGGGTAGGTAGACTCGAATGATGGCAGCAATCTGCCTCGATTGCCTTCCCGATAGCCGACATCAGCTCGCGCGGGGAGCGTCCGCTCTTCTCGCCCAGGCGCTCAATACCGGACAGAGCACAAAGTCCCAGTCTTTGCCGAAGATCAGACCCACAACGCGATCCAATTTCTTGTCAAAAGGCACACGGACCAAAGTAAGCGTGGCCTGAGCACCGCAGTTAAGCGGCTTGGGCGACGTCTTGCTCGCTCGGCTGCCAGTGCCACGGCATGAGCTCATCCCAGCGAGTAGCGGGCCAGTCGCCAGCGATCTTCTCGATGACATCGGCGATGTAGGCCTGCGGTTCGATGCCGTTGAGCTTGGCGGTCTCGATGACGGAATAGATGGCCGCAGCCCGTTCGCCGCCAGCCTTCGATCCGGCAAAGATCCAGTTCTTGCGGCCGATCGCCACGGGGCGGATCGCGCGCTCGGCGATGTTGTTGTCGATCTCGGCAACGCCCTCGTCGATGTAGCGGGTGAGCGCATCCCAGCGCTTGCGGCCATAGCTGAGCGCCTTGGCCATGTTGGACTTTGGCGACAGGCGGCGCAGCGCATCGTCGATTATCGAGCGTAACTCGTTCACCTGAGGCCTGCTTCTGTCCTGCCGATGCCAGCGGCGCTGGTCAGGCGGTTGCCCGCGTATCTCTTCCTCGATCCGGTAGAGAGCGGCGATCCGATCCAGCAGGTTGCTGGTCAACGGCGTCGGGCTGGTGACGTGATTCTCGAATATCTTGCGCCGGAAATGCGCCCAGCAGGCGACTTCCTGGATGCGGTTGCTCCTGTAGAGCTTGTCAAAGCCAGCATAGGCATCAGCTTGCAGCAGCCCGGTAAAGTCCTTGAGCTCGCTTTGCGGGTGGATGCCGCTGCGGTCGGGGGTGAAGCGATACCAGGTCAGCGCGGGCGTGGATGCGCCAGCGGCACGATCATCGACGACATAGGCCCAGAGCCTTGCCTGGACCGTCTTGCCCTTGCCGGGCATCAGCATGGGCACGGGCGTGTCATCGACATGGATCTTGCCCGCCTTGATCCCTTCTTCCCGGATGCGACTGACGATCGGATCAAGCAGATGTGCGGCCTGTGCTGCCCAGCCTGCCAGCGTCGATCGGTCGATATCGAGGCCCTGTGCCGCCATCATCTCAGCCTGGCGATAGAGGGGGAGATGATGATCGAACTTGGCGACGACGACATGCGCGAGCGTAGCGAAACTGGCTTTGCCCGGTGCAATCGCCTTTACGGGCGCCGCGGCCTGCACGATCTGCTCGCAGGATCGGCAGCTATATTTAGGCCGGACGGTGCGGATGACGCGCCATTGCACCGGCGCGACATCGAGCATCTCGTCGCTGTCCTGCCCAAGCGGGCGCAGGGCGCCTCCACAGGAAGGACAGGTGCAGGTGCCTGCTTCCGGCTCAATCCGGCGTTCAGCCCGCGGCAGATGTGCCGGCAAGGCGCGGACCGGCACCGGTCGCTCCTTCTGATCCGCCTGGACCTTGCGGATATCGGCAAGCTCGGCTTCGCCCTCCAACTCCTCAAGGGTGAGTTCGAGCTGTTCGATCTGGAGGGACAGCTTCTCGGAAGACTGGCCAAAGGTGAGCCGCCGGAGCTGGGCCAGTTGGAAACGCAAGGTATCGATCAGCGTGTCGCGGGCCGCCAGAGCTGCCTCCAGCTCGGCGATGCGGGCGCCCTTATCGACGGGGGAAGAGCCTCGATCCGACACCCTGGAATAGTATCAAAGCGGCACCGCCGATGCCAGATAAACCCAGAGGAATCCGCACTTTTAGCCCGCCAGCAACGGCGCCGCTGTCCGCTCCGGGCGTCTCCAGTCTATGCCTTCAAGCAGCATGGAAAGCTGCGCGGAGGTCAGGCCGACCTTGCCCGTCTTCGTCACCGGCCAGACGAACCGGCCACGGTCCATCCGCTTGGAGAACAGGCATAGGCCCTGGCCATCATACCAGAGCAGCTTCACCAGATCGCCACGCTTACCCCGGAAGGCAAACAGCGCACCAGAATGCGGGCTCTGCTCCAGCACCTGCTGGGCCAGCACTGCCAGACCGTCAAAGCCCTTGCGCATGTCGGTCGCCCCGCAGGCCAGATAGATCCGGGTGGAAGGTGGCAGCGGGATCATCGCGTGAGAACGGCAACAACCCGTGCCAGGGCCTCGACATCGACACCGGCGTCCACGGTCAGCTTCACGCCCGAGGGCAGTTCGATCCCGATATGACCGCCGAGCGCCGGCAACGCTGGAACAGGGGCAGAAAGCTCGACCTCCGCGAAACTGGGCAATGCTGCTGGTCTGGCACCGCCAAGCTCACCCGACATCGCCTGTCGTCGCCAGGTGTAGATCGACCCGCTGCCGATCGCGTGTCGCTTGCAGGCGTCGCCTACCGAACCCTCGGGGCCGAAGGCATCGCGCAGGATCGCCAGCTTCTGCTCCACTGTCCAGCGCCGCCGACCCGCAACGACCTCGATCCGAGTACTCATACGACCGCTCGTATGAGCACTCATATGACTGCTCGCTGGACTACCTTCGATATCGTTATCCATCGCCGCTCCCTATCCGAGCGGCAATCAGCCCTTCATCCCGCTACCGCGCAAGGCGGCCTCCGCACCACGGTTACGGACCAAAAAAGACAATTCCGTCCCCTAGTTGTGCCGGGATACTATCTGATCCAGCTGGCAACAGACGATATTGCTGTCACCACCTCAATCACCAGAATAGGTCACGATGATCGATTGTCGGTCGTGTTCACGTGCGATCGCGATCGACGCCCTGCGACCCTCGCCAGTTGCGGACATCATGCCGCTCTCGCCCGAAAGAAAATCTGAGGTATTCCGTAACCCGCCCGCCGCAAAACGCTCGCGGTAGAACGTCATGATGACGGCTGCGTTGTCAACCGTCGTCAGCTGCACCTCGTGAGTTCGGCGATTGCCTGTCTCCGCGCTATCGACGGAAACAAGTGTAGAACCGGGATATTGAGGAGCAAAATCAGGCATTTTAAAGTCGCGGGGTGGAGTAGATATCGCTGATGCCCCGTACGAAGGCGGCTGACTCGCGACAGGTTGGTCGTGCAGGCCAGCATCATTGGATGGCGCTGCTTGCTTTTCCGCGCTGCAACCTGCCAATATCACGAATATAGGTAGATAGTAGCCACTCATCTGCTCCTCCTTCCTCAGGCTTCAGGCTAGTCGATGCAAAGCGGTAAATGCAAATCGCGACAGCTCCCATATCCCCGCCCGATGAAAACCGTAATCGTGAAGCCAATATGTGTCTCTTGGTGCCGTCAGTGGCTACTGGCCCTTGGGAGATCCGGCATGTGCCCCCTTCCTCCTTTTCTTCTTCATGGTCAGAAAAGCGAAGTAGCCTCGGCGGGTGCCGCCCTTCTCTTCACCAAAAGATCGCTTGTTCGCCTCATTTCAAACAACGAATCAGGAGGGCTACACCGCTTAAATTTCTGCTCCTGTGAGGCATTCGCACCTCTGCTGGTTCAGATGGATTAAAGAGCTCGCACAAGGGGATCGCGATCATGACCAGCACAAGACTTACCCGGCTCAAGCGTTTGCGCCTCCAACTCGACATCGCTCAGGCTGACAGCAGCAAGGAAAGCCCGCTTCGAACGATAGCAAAACCCTTCCAATCAGTTGCGCGGATCGCAATAGAAGCGCCGGCCCCTTCCAGGCTCACGCTGCGACGCGCCAGATTGGCGCGTGCCGCGCGCAAATGATCACACCGCAGCAACCCTGCAAGCTGGATCCATCGCAAACATAGCGATCAATACCAACAGACCCAGGCCCGGCCCCTTCCGTTTGATAATGCATGCAAGCCCAATGCCCGGATGCGGGACCAATCAGCCCGAATATGCCAGGTGAATGAGCGGGTAGGGCCTGCCCTGCCCATCCATCGGCGAACGGCCGGTCGGCCTGAAACCCATTTTTTCGTAGAAGCGAACAGCCTGGTCATTCTGCTCGTTCACATCGGTTGTCATTCCGGGATGACGCGCAAGGCCATGGCGCACAAGGGACGCACCAATGCCGGTTCCTCGCCGGTCAGGATCGACGAACAAGGCCTCCATATGCCCGTCGTCGATCAGCATGAAGGCTAGCGGATAGTCATTGTCATCGACCGCCAGCCAGAGCGGCGCATGCGGAAGGAAGCCGTAGACCATTTCATCGATCGCGCGGCGATCCTCGGGCATCAGAAAATCATGCGTAGCATCAACTGCGCCCCGCCAGATCTCGAGGATGCGGTCGCCCTCGTCAGGGCGGGAGGGTCGGATCATGATCGTAATCTCCCGCTACTATGCCATGCTCAAAAACGTAAAGCCCGAGATGACTTGTCGTCTCGACGTTTCAGCTTGCAGACAAGAGCCAGACGCGCTTGCATTCATGATGTTCCATGCTATCGCCCCCGCGCCCCTGGCGCCCTTCATCGCGGCGTGCGTCAGGGGCACCGCCTGTTTCGCGCCGTATCATCTGCGCGCCATGGGCTTGAGGCATCGCATCATTTGTCATTAGGCGATCCGGCCCGTTCATGCTGAACTGATGCGGCCCTGGCGACCTCACTCCCCCTGTAGGATCCGTCAGGGTCACCTGGAAACTTTCCTGCAGCCCGCACGCCGACATCGCGCCTGGGACATATCATGTTCGAATGCCCCAAGAAGCTGGACAGATCAGCTGATGCCGGGACCGCCCCGCCCTCGTCCGAACCGCCAGTCGATATCGCCGCCTACGACCATGCCGGATACGGTTTGCCCCATCCGCCGATCAAGCGCCTCGCGCCAGGGCACGAGTGTGAATTCATGGGCATTCTCCAGCAGCGCGAACCGGCCTGACAGAAGGTCAAGGCGTCGGGTCAACCGTCCCTCGACCGGCTCTCCGTCAGCGGATGCGCGATAAGGAAGGGCAAGCTGTTGCGCCAGCTGGTTGGAGTAGCGATCCAGTTCGCGCTGGCGCAATGTCACCAGCATGTCGGGCGCAAAACTGACCGTCTCGCCATGTCTTTGCGCCAGCCCCTCACCCACCAGCCAGTCGCGCCGGGCGGCGAGCGCGGTTCGCGTCTCCGCGCCGAAGCCGGCGTCGCGAAGCTGCAAGCCCTCCTCGCCAACCAGCATATGATCAAGCCAGGTCGCGGCCTGCGCCTGGACCATTTTCTCGAGCGCCACCGGTGCGCGAAGCGTCATCGTGACCGGCCGATCTCCTGACCGCGTGGCCTCATGCGCAAGGACGCGGGTCAGATGATCCGGGCCGATCGTCCAGCCTCCGTCAGGGGATCGGACAAGGCCGAGCGGACGGCGCAGCGCCTCCAGCCGGCGCTGGTGGCGATCGAGAAAGGCGGGCGAGGCATCAGGATCAAAATCCAGATGCGCATCGCGATCATAATGGCCGTCATTCATCCCGGCGATGGCGACGATCGTGCGGTCTGCCGGTCGCAGCGCGACTTCACGCGGACGGATTTCGACGATGGCGCCGGCAATGATGCCGTCGGGGAGTCCATCACCGTCTCCCGTCTCGCCCTGCCCTTTCCCCAGCTTCACATAATGGCTGTTGCCGTCCACACCCTCGACGATGAGATATTCGCGGCCGGCATGTTCGTCGGCGAGGCCGCGTGCCACCACGCGACCGACAATCACCTTTTCCCCTGCCCCTGCTGGATCATAGATGCGCGTCTGCGCGGGCGGCAATATGCGCGATGCCCTGCCATATTCGCGCTGCATGGTGCGGACGATGTCGCCCTTCTCCCCCATCGCTCGCAACACTGTCTCGAGATCCGCGGCGAGTTGCCAGCGTCCTGCAGCCAGCGGCGTGGCGAGGCCCATGCGGGAAAGTGCCCCCAGCCGTCTGGCGCGCAGATCATGCTCGAACGGATCGCGCGCGCGCGACGTGGCGATGCGCTCGGCATCGGCCGCCCGCACCAGCGCCCGGTCGATCGAGGTGAAGCGCGGATGATCGATTTCCGCGCGCCGGCTCGCCCGGATTTCTCGATCGCTTCGCGGTCCCAGGTCCAGATCGACGAGCTCGGCCGCCCGTTCCCGCAGTCCCTGACTGATATAGTCGCGCGCAATGACAAGGTCTTTCCCAGCCTCGTCGACGCCGCGCAACAGGATATGGCTATGGGGATGACCGCTGTTGAAATGATCGACCGCGATCCAGTCGAGCCTTGTGCCCAGGTCGCTTTCCATCCGGGTCATGAGCCGCCGGACGAGGGGCTGAAGATCATTATATTCGCCGCCATCTTCCGGCGCGACGATGAAGCGGAATTGGTGCCGATCGCCCTCGCTGCGGGCGAGAAACTGCTCGCCATCAGCCTCCGACCCGGCCGCGCCATAGACCTGACCGCGCGCGCCCTCGCGCGTCGTGCTGGAGATAGCGCAGATGAGCTTTTGCGCCGCCGATCGCGCCACCCCGCAGCCGCACGATCCGCGCCTTTACCACCACCCGTCGGCGGCGATAGAGAGCATGTTTGTCCCGGCTTGCAAGCAGCCGCCCGATCCCGGCGCCGCGTCCGTTACGATGCCCGGCATAGCTGCTTTTACCCCGCCCTGCCCGCACGCCGCCGCGCGCAACATTGGTCGCCGCGCGCACGAGGCCGGCAAAGCGGCGCCCCTTGGGGCCGCTGCCCTTGCCCATCCGGCCGAGCCGGGGATCGAAATGGTCGTCATCGGCCATGCTGCATGATCCTGCCTGGGCCGCCCTCGCTGGCATGGTGCGTTGGCCAAGGCCTAGCGACAAGAGGTGCCAGCCATGGCTCTGTAATTGCCCGCAAAAGGGCGCGACCGACACGGGTGGCGAGCGGCAGATGCCTACCGACACCCTAGAAAAGGATGTGCAGACAAGGCCTTGGTGCCCGAAGGGTGTCGGTGCTTTTATCTTGCCTCAGCGTGCTCACCCCGCTTCAAGGTCATCCCCACCCCGACGACGCCACCATCAGCCGCTCGAAACGCATCTGTGTCATGATCAAAGGCCCGATCGCGACACGAGGCGATGCCGCGATCAGGCCGAAAAGGTCACGCTGCCCCCTAGCCCCATTGCCGATGGGTCCGCCCGGCCGCCGCCTCGTCGCCGAGGTTTCGGCGCCCCGCTACCAGCCGTGGCGCCCCATTGCCCTCGACCAGCAGGACCGCGGCGAACCAGCATCCCCGCCATTGCCCCAGAATGATGATCCGGTCCACTTCATCCACTTCATCTACTTCGCCCTCAAAGCCGCTCAGCCAGCGCTCGGCAATCCGGGCGTCCCAGAGGCCATCCGCCTCCCCGTCCTCGCCATCCTCCAGCTCTGCCAGTGGCTGCCGGTCGCTGACAAGAGGATCCGCCTGGCACCGAAAAATCGATGCTGAAGTTACCAGCTCATGGGCCAATGCGCCCGCGCCTCATGCCCGATGAAAATCCCGGTTCATGCCAACCTCCATTGCTTGCCTGTTCTCCAAGCGAGAACGAAGTTTGATCGACGGGCGGCGGCGTGGCTGTCAGGGCCGCGCAGCACCGCGTCAGCCGCGGCGGAGGAACCGATTTTGTCGGGCCTTCTTTCAGACAAAGATGCGCGCGCAGCCCGCTCCATTTCCCGGCAAAATTGGGGGGGCCGCCGGCCTTGATAGCCGCACCGGCGCCCTTGATGCTTGGACTTGTCGAGATGCGCTCCCCCTCTCCTCCGCGCTTTAGGACCTGCTCTGGAAAATCCATCTCCGGTCAGGAGGCTAGGGTGGTGCTGCCCGATGGCCATGGCCTGACGCGCCATGCTCGCAGGATCAGGTTGGAGGGGCGGCGCTCCCGCGTGGATCAGCGGTGCGGTGGCAGCGCAAACAGGCGATCGCGCTGCTGCGGCTCTTGCCAGCGCGCGCTGGGCTGCGGCTGCGGACCAAAATCACCGTCCTTGGGTGGATCGATGTCTTCAGCCGCGTCGGGCACTGATGCCATGGGCACATGCCTGTTGGGGGTGGTCTCCGTGACCGCCCTTGCCCAGTCACCATCGGAAGACACCAAAGCCTGCGGCCCGCCAATGGCAAAGAGGCTGAGCGGTCTTTTGCCAGACTGCGACGGTCGATGCTCGTCCATTGCGCTGCCGCGCGAACCGAGATCAACTCCCTCAGCACTCTCGCCAGCAAGCAATGCGGCGATCCGCGCCACATAGAGCCGGGTCTCGGGCGGCAGCGGCCGTCCGCGCAGAAATTGCGCGTAACGCCCCGGACCGGCATGATAGGCCGCGAACAGGCCAGGATAGCCAAAGCGCGCATGCATGGCGGCAAGATAGGCGGTCCCGGCCAGGATATTGTCGACCGGTGCGTCGGGGTTGTTGCCAAGGCCATGGCGCAGGCGCATGTCCGCCCATGTGTCGGGCATCAGCTGCATTAGGCCCATGGCGCCGGCGACACTGCGGATCGGCCGCCCACTCTCCAGGGTTCGGCCGCCGCTCTCGATTTCTATGACGGCGGCGATCCAGCGCGCGGAAACAGCAAAACGATCGGCTGCTCGATCGACGATCGGCCCCCAGCGCGCGACCAGGTCGCGCGGGGTGCGCTCGGTGCGTATCGGCCCGGTCATGCGCGAGCGGACCTGGAGGTCAGTGGCAGCGATGCCGGAGCCGTTGACCGGACCGCTGGTCTCCTGCCCGACAGCGTGTCGATCGGCACCGGCCCCGCCGAGGTCATCTTCACTAGAAATGCCGGTGCCCGGTCCGAACGAGTCGGCCAGGACCAGACCGACGGGGGCCGACGCTGCCAACAGGGCGAGCATTTTTAAGCGCCAGCGCCGAGGGCTGATCGACGCTCTCATTGCCCATCACGCCGCCACAGGAGCGAGGCGCGTCCGATTATGTCGGCTCGCTCACTGCTCCCGAAATAGCGTCCGTCGAAGGAGGCGGGCGCATGGCGCATCAGCAGCAGATAGCGGTCGGGACCCAGGCCTTCGCAGCCCTGCCATTGCGGCAGGGGCCGCCCTGCGCCATCGCGGGCCTCGCGCGCTACCACGACGCGGTCATTGACGAGAAGTCTGGCGCCGCGCGCGCAGACGATATCGCCCGGCATGCCCACCACCTGTTTGATGAGCGGCACATTGAAGGGAAGATAGCCCCGGCGCGCGGCGAGCAGGCGGGAGGGATAAGGCGGCCAGGCAATGACCATGTCGCCCCGGGCGATCGGCGCGTCGGGCATGACGCGGTAGAGACCGATCGGCGCGCTCGCGCTTGTGTTCCACAGCAGTCGCGGATGCGGCGGGAACAGCATGGTGGCGCCCAGCGCGAGGACAAGGCTGCCGACACCCATGAGCCTGTGGCGCAGCCGGCGGCGCTGGCGGCCTCGGACCCGCTTTTCGGCACGCAAGGCTCTGCCCCATTGCGCGATGGCGGCGCGGTGACGATCAGTCATGCGCGCCCCCCACCCCGCCCGCCAGCGACCAGGCCTCGATATCCTCGATATGGAAGCGCCAGCTGCCACCATGGCGCCGTGCGCGCGGTCCCTTGCCGGCCGCGTGCAGCCGCTGCAGGCTGCGCAGCGAAAGCCCGAGATGAAAGGCGGTCTGCTTCATCGTCAGAAATGGGCTGCTGCCGCGCGCCGCGCGGGCGCGCCTGTCGATCTCGCTCATCCTCGCTTTCCCTTCATGCCCCAGGCCGTGATGGCCCGGTGCGAAGGGGGTGCCGGGCGACAGCGCACGGCGGCAGGGTCGCAATCAATCCCCCCGGATTTCGACCGTCCCCATTTGCCCGAAAAGAGCGCCGGATCTGCATGCCCTTGCCCGAGGGCTCGGCATGTTGCTCCTAGCGGCGTCGCAGCCTTGTCCCCTCCCCCGGGACGGGCTCGCTAAAGCCCTCGATCGTTCCTGAAAGGCCGCCCCCGCGTCGGGTGGACGCGGGGGCGCTTTCATCTTCAGTCGTTCGGGTTCCAGATGATGGCGAAGGCATCCTCGTCATCCTGTCCGGCAGCGCGGCCGAGATTGGCGTAGAGGCGGCGGGGTCCGAACTCGGGCGCAGCCAGGCTCAGCGACACATAATCCTTGCCGGACATTTCGCCGCGCCGCAGCCATCCCGCCCCTACCTCGACGCCGGCGGCAAGAACCCGAAAATCAGGCTGGATCTCACTGGTCTTGCGGCCGTTGGGTATGATCTCAATGTCGGCGCGGATCGAGAGCGTGCGAAGCTGGCCTCTGAAGCCATGGCCATCGCGGGTGACAGAACCGATTGCGGGCATTTTCAGTCTCCTTTTGCTGTGCGTCCCGGACCGATTTCCGGGCGACACACAGGCCGGAGGGCCGGCCCTACCCGATCGCCTGCACCCGCAGGGTCGCAGCAATTGCGCAGAACCGGGCGCGCGTCTTATTTGGAGCGAAGCGGCGCGAGGAGCCCATCGCGATGGGCGGGGAAATAAAACGGCAAGCCCGGTTGCAGGCGGTCGGTGGCCGGACCAGGTCAATGTGGATGACGCCGGAAGGTGCCGTACTCACGGCTTTCGGAGAGAGGATGCACAGGATGGATGGGCACCTGCCTTGCCAGTGGCGGGGACCTTTCGCTCCCTCCCAACCGCTTCAGCATTTTTACCCCACTTGGCATAGCTTGGGGAGGTTCCGCTCTTTGGGCTTGGACAGCAGCTCAATCATGGGTCTGGGCGGGTTCTGAACCCGGACCTGCGGAAGGACGATCGCGCGCATGAAACTGCTGTGCGACCGCTCGCCAATATTGTTCTTCATTTTTTCCGCTCAGGCGGCCCCGCCTGAACGCAGGATAGGCAAGCAGCCTTAGATCAGTCACCGACCAGGACCATGGATTGAAGCCATGAATCTAAAGCATGGATCGCAACCAGGACGGCCGGCTGATGCCGGCACGGTCTTTGTCGTTCAAAGTGGCTTAGCAACCAGTTGCGCCGTGGGCACGACCGCGAAACCACTTTGCCCTACGCCAAGCCATTATGTCACGCCGAAGGATCGATGCGGAGGCCCCGCCGACGCCCGGTCATCAGAGGGAAGCGCCTATCGCTGCCACCGTTGCCGAGTTGCTCTGCGATCAGAACAGGAAATCGAGGCCGTCTTGACGCCGCGCATCCAGATATTGGTCGAAGCTTTCGGGTTCGTTGACCGCTGCTTCCATATAGTCGTGCAGGAGCGCGGCGAAGAGTGCGAGGAACTGGCCCTCCTGCAGGCGACGCCAGGCCCGTTCCCGGCCCAGCCGGTAGGCAATATAGGCGACCAGAGCCAGGACCAGCAGCATCGGCATCAGGACCGCAAGAAGGGTGAGCGACGTGGCTGCGAGCGGGGCGGCAAAAACGGGGGGACGAAGGAGGCTCGCGTCCCAAGCAAAGTAGCGCGACACGTCCTCGAGCGCTGCGGTCATCGCCTTGGCCATGGCGGCTTCGCGAAGCGGGCGGATCGCCGGCTGCGCCGCAAGTTTGCGGGCATGGCGCCAGGCGCCCTCGCGTAGCAGCAGAATCCAGTCCACAAGAAACCCACCCATGCCACGGGGCAGATAGCCGATAGGCCAGCCGATGCCGACGATCGCATAGCGCCGGGCGGAAGCATGGAAGCATTCGGTAAAAAGGGGACCAAGGCTCTCGTAGATGGCTTCCCCCTCGGCCTCGGACAGGTTGTGACAGACCGGGCTCCCGGGCCAATCATCGGCCATCGCGCGAGGCAGATCATAGCTGATATGAAGATAGGCGCCGGCAGCAAGTTTGAGCGCTCGCGTGCGCAGAAGAAGCCAGCGGGCGCGATAGGAACTAAGCTCGGCCCGGTCATTCCAGAGCGCCCGTTCGGCCTGAAAGCTTTCGATCAGTCGCGCCAGCCATGCTCGCCCGTTCGACGTGAGCGGGGCCTGCGAATCGGCAAGCTGCGCTCGGATCCCGATGGTGACGCCGTCATAAACGAGATCGAAGGGATGCACGCGGTCGGGCGGGAGCAGGAACGGCGAATGGAGCGGGGCCATGTCGCTTTCTAGCCAAAGCGGAGCAGTTAGACCAGAAGTCTGCTGCGCGCGCTCATGTCGGGTCGCACCATGCGGTAAGGAAAGGCAGATAGACGCGAATTCCAGGCAGCAAGGTAGCACGACCTCGTCATTTCCGCCGGCGCCGCTCTGCGACGCCGGCGACGGCGATTTTTTTGGCAGTCTCCAGATGGCCGCATTGAACAACGCGCGCGAACAGCCCGAGCGAGACATCATGCCGCAGAGCCGTAGTGGACACGCACTGCGAAGCGCGATCTGCTGCTGCTCTGAAAACGCCGGGGTCAGCGCATGCTCGCCAGCGGTGCATTGCCTGATCGGCCATGACAGCGCATAGGCGCTGCCATGAGTGAACAGATGCAAGCCGCCATTCTCGCCGTGATCGAGCGCGCGCCGCAGTGGATCAGGCAGGACCTGACATCGAAGGATCCGGCCGCCCGCACCCGTGCAGAAGAATCGCTGGCGATGATCATTGCCGACGCCATCAGAAAGCAGGGTGAACAGCCTGAATGATCAGGCGATAACGCCGGCGGTGCGCTTCAATTCAGCGATGCGTTCGGCGCACACTTCATGCACGACCCGGCCCAGCTCCTCGACCTGTTTGCCAAGCCAGCTGAGTTCCTCTTCGCTAATCTTGTAATGCTTGGAATAGCGGGCCTTCACATAGGCTTCCTTCAGCTTCTCGAACCGCGCCCGATCGATATGTCGCTCGCTCGGCCAAACATAGGCCAGCCGCCCATCGATCAGCTCTGCCTGTGTGCGCAGGAAAGCGAGATTGTGAACGTGCGGCGTATAGGAGCAG
>PJUD01000242.1_pt1 | contig 41013 bp, 41 predicted proteins | sample 1512341 | NCBI WGS metagenome assembly PJUD01 (sample SAMN08177675, study PRJNA422409) | Feces metagenome, whole genome shotgun sequencing project. | isolation source: Chicken feces (3) enriched on wood chips: beechwood xylan treatment | host: Gallus gallus | place: USA: Madison | collected 2015-01-15 | reverse complement strand
CTGTTTCGAAAATCTTTTTTACCGACCTTCTTAACAACCTCGCTTCCCTCAGCGAGCCGCGCATTTTACAGACTCTTTCGAATCGGTCAAGTGTTTTTATTTACTTATTTAAAACCACTTAACTGCGCATCGCTTTCTCAAGCGAGCCGCGCATTTTACAGACCTTTTTGATTCGGTCAAGAAGATTTTTTAACTGCTTAATCTTCGTTGCTGGCTCGCCGTTGAAGCGAGGTGCGCATTCTACGCACCCAGGAAATTTGGTCAAGGGTTTTACGTGGCTGTTACAAAATAATTACATTTACACCCTAAACCAAGCGATGTCATCAGATTCACATCGCCAAAACATACTTATATATGTGCTGGTTTTTATCCTTGCTTGATGGTGATCTTGGCAAACTTGCGTTTACCTACTTGCGCCACCACCACGCTACCCGCAGCCAGCGATAAAGCTTTGTCGCTGACCTTTTCACTATCAAGTTTAACGCCACCCTGCTCTATCATTCTGATGGCTTCAGAGGTGCTGGCTACCAATCCTGCCTGCTTGAGTAAGGCACCAATCGCAATATTGGCATCTGCAATATTGATAGTAAGCTCAGCAATATCATCCGGCACGCCGCCCTTGGCGCGCAGTTCGAAATCCGCCAAGGCGTCTTCCGCGGCTTGGCGATTATGGAAGCGCGCGACAATTTCCTGGGCAAACCTGACTTTGGTAGTGCGTGGGTTCTCACCTGCCGCGACAGCCTCACGCCATTGCGCGATGGTGGCCAGCGATTCAAATGACAGCAATTCAATATAACGCCACATCAAATCATCAGACACTGACATGAGCTTGCTGAAGATGGTATTGGCAGGTTCCGCGATACCTATATAGTTACCCAGAGACTTGGACATCTTGTTGACGCCATCCAAGCCTTCAAGCAAAGGCACGGTCAGTACTGATTGCGGTGCGTGACCATAATGCTTTTGCAACTCCCTACCCATTAATAGGTTGAAGCGCTGATCTGTGCCGCCCAGCTCTATGTCTGCCTTCAGCGCTACAGAGTCATAGCCTTGCAACAAGGGATACAGGAATTCATGTATGGCAATAGGCTGGTTACTCTTATAGCGCTTTTCAAAATCATCGCGCTCCAGCATGCGCGCTACCGTGTGGGTAGACGCCAACTTAAGCATGCCTGCCGCACCCAGCTCATTCATCCAGGTTGAGTTGAACACAACTTCTGTCTGTTCGGGCTTGAGTATCTTGAACACCTGCTCCTGATAGGTCAGCGCATTCTGTTGCACTTGCTCAGCGGTCAAAGGTGGACGCGTGACGCTTTTGCCACTGGGGTCGCCTATCATGCCGGTGAAGTCACCAATCAAGAACAAGACCTGATGACCAAGATCCTGGAACTGACGCAATTTGTTGATCAGCACGGCGTGACCAAGGTGCAGGTCGGGAGCAGTAGGATCGAACCCGGCTTTGACCCTGAGCGGGGTGCCAGTCTTCAGTTTTTCTACAAGTTCTTGCTCTCCAATAAGGTCATCAATCCCTCGTTTGATCAATGCAAGACTGTCATTCAAATTGGCCATATCTGATTAATATCCGTATCTTATGTGCAGCTTTGCCTTCACCATGCCAAATTTTTCTGTTAGCATGCCCCATCGTTGATTTGAAACAGTAATGAGGTAGCGACCAGTGCAGCAAACTGAGCAAAGCAATAAAACGATTATTTTAGCGCAAAACCCAGCATTAAAAGAACGTAAACTACGCCTGCGTTGGTTGCTTGCCATTTCCAGCCTCCCACTCTTCGGCATCATTACTGCCTTCGGTATTGCACCACAAACCAGCACCCAAGATATCGCCATCTCGACCATCGTCGAGGAAATCGAACTTCCCGAACTCAGCACCCCTTTAGTCAGTGAGAATCTGGAAAACCAGAACTACTGGCAGGCTGATCAAGTACGCCGAGATGACACATTGGCCAGCCTGATGTCCAGGTTGAATGTACAGAATGCTGAAGCGTTGGATTTCCTGCGCCGCAATCCAGAAGCCAGTGCCTTGGCATCACAGTTACGCCCAGGCCGCGCCATCCAGGCTCAGGTCAATGCCAATGGCGAGTTGCTTAAGCTGCAATATCAACTCAGCCCTACTGCCACCTTGACCATAGAGCGCACCGACTCTGGTTATCAGGCCAAGACTGGCGAACCTGTGTTGGAAACTCATAGTGTTCTAAAGACTGCAGAAATCCGCAGTTCTTTGTTTGCAGCGACTGATGCTGCTGATATTCCTGACTCTATTGCCATTCAGATGGCGGAGATTTTCTCTTCCGATATCGATTTCCATTCTGACCTGCGCAAGGGTGATCGCTTCGTCGTGATTTATGAAGCCAGGTATGACAATGGCAATCTGGTCAATACTGGCCAAGTGTTGGCCGCTGAGTTCACCAATCAAGGTAAAACCTACAAAGCGGTGATGTACCGCAGCCCTGAAGGCAAAGTGGCTTACTACACGCCTGAAGGCAAGAGTTTGCACAAGTCCTTCCTGCGCTCCCCTCTCGAATTCACACGTATCAGTTCCGGCTTTACCATGGGCCGCTTCCATCCTGTACTGCAAAAAATGCGCGCGCATAAAGGCGTGGATCTTGCAGCACCCACTGGCACCCGCATCAAGGCACCTGCTGATGGTGTGGTGAGCTTTGTCGGCGTCAAGGGTGGCTATGGCAATGTCATCTATTTGCAACACGCCAGTGGCGTCAGCACCGTGTATGGCCACCTGTCGCGCTTTACTCCAGGTTTACGTAGCGGCATGAAGGTGTCTCAGGGCGACATCATCGGCTTTGTCGGCATGACAGGCATGGCCACTGGTCCGCATTTGCACTATGAGTTCCTGCTCAATGGCGTGCACCGCGACCCACTCAAGGTTGCATTGCCAGCTGCCCTGCCTATTGCTCCTCAGTACAAGGCCGATTTCCTGGCTCATAGCAGCAACCTGAGCGCCCAGTTACGCCTGCTCAGCGCAAATGCTGTTGCTTCGCTTGATTAGTGCCGAGCGAGCTATTTATAGGCCTGATGTCAGGCACCAGCCTGGATGGTGTTGACAGTGTCATAGCAGAAGTGGCTGATCAGCACTGCCAGGTGTTGCATCAGCACTTCACTCCCTACCCCGAGTCTTTGCGTGACCAGTTATTGCTGCTGCATCATCCCAGCCATAATGAGTTAGAACTCACCGCCCTCACCGCGAATACCTTGTCTAGGCTTTATGCCGAGAACGTCAGCGAGTTACTCGTGCTATCCGACACACCCGCCAGTCAAATTCAGGCGATTGGTTGCCACGGGCAAACCATACGCCATAGACCCGAGCTCGGTTTTACATTGCAAATTGGCAACCCCGCACTGCTCGCTGAGTTAACTGGTATCACCACGATTGCCGATTTTCGTAGCCGGGATATTGCCGCTGGCGGCCACGGCGCGCCTCTGGTGCCCGCATTCCACGCCGCTATGTTTTCTCACCCGCAGTTGCATCGCGTGGTATTGAATATAGGCGGCATTGCCAACCTCAGCGATCTACCGCCCAATGGCAAGGTCACGGGCTTTGATACTGGCCCAGGCAATATGCTGCTGGATGCATGGATTGGGCTGCACCAAGGCTTGCGGTATGACGTAGATGGAGCATGGGCAGCGAGCGGCGTGGTCTTGCCCGAGCTACTGCAAACCATGCTCAGCCATCCTTATTTCCAGGCAGCACCCCCAAAAAGCACAGGCAGGGATCTGTTCAACCTAGCCTGGCTGGAGACACTGCTACAGCTAGGTCAATACCGCCCTGAAGATGTGCAACGCACACTGTTGGAGCTTAGCGCCGTTTCAATTGCCTCTGCAGTGTCACAACATTGCGCTAACGTACAAGAGCTATATGTATGTGGCGGAGGGGCTTATAATGGCGTTTTGATGCAACGCTTGCAGCAACTGCTTCAGCCTGCAACAATCCAGACTAGCGATGTGCTGGGGATTACCGTCAATACCATGGAGGCAGCCGCCTTCGCCTGGTTGGCAAGACAAGCACTCTATCGCTTGCCCGGCAATCTTCCCGATGTCACCGGTGCGCAAGGTCATAGAATACTTGGCGCAGTTTATGCTGCATGAAGCTGAGTAAGCGCACAGCAACCGTTCAACCTTAGATTCCAGAATATGAAACCTAGCAAAGTCACACTTACTTTCGACGATGGTTCCGCACCTATCGAACTTCCTATCCTGCAAGGTGAGCTTGGCCCCAGCGTCATTGATATCCGCTCTCTGGGCAAGCATGGCTATTTCACTTATGACCCCGGTTTTCTTTCAACGGCGTCCTGTGATTCCAATATCACCTTTATTGATGGTGAAGAAGGTTTGCTGTTCTATCGCGGCTACCCCATTGAGCAATTGGCCGAGCATTCTGACTTTATGGAAGTCAGCTATCTGCTGCTGCATGGCGAATTGCCTAACGCAGAGGAAAAAGCCAAGTTCACCAATACCATCACGCGCCACAGCATGGTGCATGATCAGCTGACCCACATCTTCCGTGGTTTTCGCCGTGATGCACACCCTATGGCGGTCATGGTCGGGGTGGTTGGCTCTATGTCGGCCTTCTACCATGAAGCCATAGATGTCAGCGACCCCAAGAATCGTGAGTTCGCCGCGCATAGATTGCTGGCCAAGGTGCCTACTATTGCGGCCTGGAGCTATAAGTACAATGTAGGCCAGCCCTTTATGTACCCGAAAAATCGCTTCAATTATGCAGAGAACTTTATGCATATGATGTTTGCGACGCCTTGTGAGGACTATGAACCCAACCCGATTCTATCCAAGGCTTTCGAGCGCATTCTGATTCTGCATGCCGATCACGAGCAAAATGCCTCGACTTCGACTGTACGCCTGGCAGGTTCCAGCGGGGCCAATCCGTTTGCCTGTGTGGCAGCGGGTATCGCCTCACTCTGGGGCCCAGCTCACGGTGGTGCTAATGAAGCCACGCTGAAGATGCTGGAAGAAATTGGCGATGTCAGCCGTATAGGTGAGTTCATCAACCGTGCCAAAGATAAAACCGATTCTTTCCGTCTGATGGGCTTTGGTCACCGCGTCTATCGCAATATGGACCCGCGCGCTGCCATCATGCGCCAAACCTGCCACCAGGTACTGGATGAGCTGGGTCTGCATGATGACCCTATGTTCAAGCTGGCCTTGGAACTGGAAAAGATTGCGCTGGAAGATGATTATTTCGTCACACGCCAGCTTTATCCCAATGTCGATTTCTACTCCGGCATTGTGATGCGTGCCATGGGCATCCCCAACTCCATGTTCACCGCCATCTTTGCGCTGGCACGTACTGTGGGCTGGGTAGCACAATGGAATGAGATGATGTCTGACCCAGGTTCCAAGATTGGCCGTCCACGCCAACTGTACACTGGCCCACATCGTCGTGACTTTGTACCGCTGCAAAATCGTTAATCAAGCGTTGCAAGCAGCAGTAATGCAAAAGGGGCCGAAAGGCCCCTTTTTATTGCCTCAGCAGGTGTGTTGCTGAGTACGAGATACTGTGGCTTAAGCCGAGAACGAAGAACCGCAACCGCAGGTAGTGGTGGCATTCGGATTACGAATCACGAATTGCGAACCTTGCAGGCTGTCCTGGTAATCAATTTCTGCACCCACCAGATATTGCAGGCTCATAGGATCGATCAACAGAGTGACGGTATCCTTTTGCACCTGGGTGTCATCGTCATTCACGGTTTCTTCAAAAGTGAAGCCATACTGAAAACCGGAACAACCACCGCCACTGACAAAGACGCGCAATTTCAGGTCAGGCGAGCCTTCTTCGTCGATAAGTTCCTTGACCTTGCGTGCAGCATTGTCTGTAAAGACCAAGGGGCTAGGGATTTCTTCTGTCACTGCATTCATGATTAACTCCTTAAATTTCGTATTGAATTCATTATCCTGCGCTACCCGCAGGTGGTCAATGCCTATTCGGCCTCGGCAATTGCCGCGCTCGCGTTCTCACCCATGTACACTAATTTGCCATCAATAATGGCACCCGTATGGATTTCCAGTGACTTGTAGTACACATCACCCTGCACTCGTGACTTGGCAAGCAACTCCAAGAATTCACTAGAGCGCACAGGTCCCTGCACTTCACCATTCAAAATAATACGCGCTACAGTGACGGCACCTTCAATGCGACCATGCTCACTCAGCACCAACATGGCAGGAGCAGCATCTTCACTGACATCACCACGTATCTTGCCATCTACGCGCAAACCACCGCTGAAACTGATATTGCCTTCAAGCCTGGTATCAGTACTAATCAGGGTATCTATCCTGGTCTGGGCTTTGTTCTTGTTTCTGGAAAACATGGTGAATCTCCCTATTACTTAGCTTGTACTAAGCCTGCTTCAGTTTGGTAGCTTCACCTGCTGGCTGATATTGGGTTGCTTGCTACCATTTTCAAGAAAACTGACCTCAACCGCTTCTGCAGTTAAGTCTTCAGGCAGCGCGAATCCACCTTCGAGGCGCTGATAATAACGGAATTTCACCGCAGCCTGGGCAGCATTATCCGGCGCCAACTTCAGCGGCACGCTGCTTGGCTTACCCTCACCATCCGCACCGAGCAACTTGAACTGCAAATTTCCGGCCACCGGTTTGCTATGTGATCCCTGCTGTGAAAGTACCACCAGATAGCGGTAACGCCCAGCTTGTTCGGTCTTGTCTATCTGCACCCGATTCAATCGCACCCGGTCACTGCCTGCACTCTCTTCGAGTATGCTTTGATAGAAAGCCACATTTTCCTTGAGCTTGATGCTTTCTTCCTGCACCACGGCCAATTCCCGTGCCAGATTTTCCTGGGCGGCTTTTTGCACTTGCAATTGACGCTCGGCAAACACCACTTTGCCTAGCAGCTCCCTATCCGACAACACAGGCCTGGCCACTACGGGCGGATGCAAGCCCTCGGCCACGGTCAGTTGCCAATACGCCAGCAGATAACCCAGCGCAATCAAAATCAATGCAGCAATCGCCTGCCAATACCAGGCGCGATGCGACTTGATGGCCACGCGCTTGCTGGGCTTGTTGAAATGCCGCTTGAAACGGCGCGACAAGCGCTTCATTGCCTTGGGCTGACCATTAACTTAAGGCAGCAATGGCACAATATTGAGGCCAGCGCGCTCTTCCAGGCCAAACATAATATTCATGTTCTGTACTGCCTGACCTGCTGCACCCTTCACCAGGTTGTCGATCACGGACAGTATCACAACCGTATCGCCGCCCTGAGGCCTGTGGATGGCAATCCTGCACTGGTTGGAACCACGTACCGAGCGCGTCTCAGGATGAGCACCAGCAGGCAACACATCCACAAAGCTTTCATTGGCATAACGCTGTTCAAACAAGGCCTGCAAATCCACTTCCTTGGTTAACCTTGCATAGAGTGTGGCATGAATACCGCGAATCAACGGGGTCAGATGCGGCACAAAGGTCAGCCCCACAGGCTGATCACCGCTCATGCGTACCAGACCCTGGCTGATCTCAGGTAAATGCCTGTGCCCAGCCACGCCATACGCCTTGAAATTATCTCCCGCCTCGGCAAACAAGGTATGCACCTCGGCTTTACGACCAGCACCACTGACGCCGGACTTGGCATCGGCCACCAGGTATTGTCTATCCACAATGCCGGCTTCCAGCAAAGGCATAAAGCCCAGTTGCACCGCGGTGGGGTAACAACCAGGATTGGCGAGCAATCTGGCATTGCGTATGGCATCACGATTCTGCTCTGGCAGGCCATAGACCGCCTCTTGCAGCAATTCGGGACAGGCATGGGTCATGCCATACCACTTCTCCCATACCGCCACATCGCGGATGCGGAAGTCAGCAGCTAGATCAATCACACGCACCCCTTGCTCCAGCAAGGCACGGGTTTGCTGCATGGCCACGCCGTTGGGTGTGGCAAAGAACACCACATCACATTCGCCCAGGGCAGCATCGGCAGGGTCACAGAACTTGAGATCCACATAGCCACGCAAGCTGGGATACATGTCTGCGACTGGCAAGCCAGCCTCACTACGCGAGGTGATGGCACTCAACGCCACATCAGGGTGCAGTGCCAACAAGCGCAACAACTCTACCCCTGTATAACCAGTGCCACCGACAATACCGACCTTGATCTTCTTGCTAGCCATTACTTATCTCCGAATTACGCGATTCATAACCTTGCTGTGACTTATCTTTGATGCCCTACAGCAAAGAGGTTCAATAGTATCAAATCGCTGCGATATATCGCATATTGCCTAAATCTATTCCCGCCATCAGCCGCAAAACAAAAAAGCCGCAACAAGTGCGGCTTTTTTGAATAGCAATGCGTAAAGCTTAGCGCTTGGAGAATTGCTTACGACGACGCGCTTTGCGCAGGCCGACTTTTTTACGTTCAACTTCACGTGCATCACGTGTTACGAAACCTGCCTTGGACAGGGCGCTCTTCAGCGCTGCATCGTAATCGATCAGAGCACGGGTGATACCGTGACGAACTGCACCAGCTTGGCCGGACTCGCCACCACCGCTTACATTAACCAGAATGTCGAAGCTGCCTTCGTTTTCGGTCAATGCCAGTGGCTGACGCAGCACCATGCGGGAAGTCACGCGAGAGAAGTACTCATCAGCAGGCTTGTCGTTTACAACGATGTTGCCGCTACCAGACTTCAGGAAGACACGAGCTACCGAGCTTTTGCGGCGGCCAGTACCGTAGTTATATTTACCAATCATCGCTGCTTATCCTTACGCTTGACTTTGGATTACCAATGGTTGCGGCTGTTGTGCAACATGGTCATGCTTCTCACCAGCATACACCTTGAGCTTGCGGAACATGGCGTAACCCAGTGGGCCCTTAGGCAGCATACCCTTGACAGCTTTTTCCAGGGCACGGCCTGGGAAACGCTCTTGCATCTTGCCAAAAGTTGTTGTGGAGATACCGCCAGGGTAACCACTGTGGCGATGGTATTTCTTGTCCAGCGCCTTGTTGCCAGTGACCTTGATCTTGTCGGCATTGATCACAACGATATAATCGCCCGTATCCACGTGCGGTGTGTAAATTGTTTTGTGCTTACCACGCAGACGGTGTGCAATCTCACTCGCCAAACGGCCCAGCACCAAATCCGTAGCATCTACTACGAACCAGTCGCGCTTTACTTCATGCGCTTTTGCAGAAAAGGTCTTCATCGGACAAACCAATATTCGCTGAAAAAATTAAGAGGCGGATTGTAAGCTAGACTTTCCCGCCTTGTCAAACATTTATCGGGCAAATTATCCAATCAGCATCAATACTTAAATTGCCGCGTCAGAGATAGGTGCTCGCCAGCACACCCGCAAACACCACCGCCCCCAGCCAATTATTGTGCAAAAAAGCCTGGAAACAGGGGCCACGTTCACGCTGCCGGATCAGGCGGTAATGATAGATTGCCATCATGGCTGCAAGCCCCAGACCGGCGAAATATGGCCAGCGCTGTTGCAGGCTAAAACCCACCCAGGCCATCAAGCCCAGGAACATGGCATAGCAAAGCATGATAGCCATAACATCCCAACGACCAAAGAATATCGCCGATGAACGTATGCCTATTTTCAGGTCATCTTCCCTATCCACCATCGCGTACTCGGTATCGTAAGCCATGGCCCAGAATACATTGGCCAGCAGCATCACCCAGGCTTCCAGTGGAATCGCACCCTGCACGGCCGCAAACGCCATGGGTATGCCAAAGCCAAACGCGATACCCAGATAGGCTTGCGGTATAGCCAGGAAGCGCTTGGTCAGCGGATAACTCGCTGCCAGGAACAATGCAGGGAATGAAAGCATGACCACCAGCATGGGTAGCAGCAAGACTAGCCCGAAGGCGAGCAAACTAAGACTTGCCGCCAGCAGGATCGCCTCTTTAACGCTGGCATCTCCACTGACCAATGGCCGCTGTTTAGTCCGTGCCACATGGCCATCAAAATTACGGTCGGCAAGGTCATTCATGACACAACCAGCAGAGCGCATCAGTACAGTGCCCGCGATAAACACGGTCAGCGCCAAGCCTCCAGGGTACCCATCGCCCGCCAACCATAACGCCCATAACGTGGGCCACAGTAGCAGCAGGATGCCAATCGGCTTATCCAGGCGCGTCAAGCGTACATAGGCATTCAACTTGTGATGCAACCCTGGTTTAGATGACTGGCTAGTGTTCATGGTGTTTGCTCTTGTAATGCCAATACTGCAGGCAGGAATACTTCTGTCACCAGAATAGCCCTGCCCTGCAATCGAAATACCGAGCGCCTGGCCCACAACGGGCCTTGCACAGCAGCTTGGCTGGCACCCACCAGCTTATAAAGAAAATGTCCGCTATAGAGCTTTTTGAACTGCAAGCGTGTACGACAGGTACGCGGGTCAGCAAACAAGGTGCTACCCAGTGAGCGATTGCCCAAACTGGGCAACTGTCGCCAGCCTCCAGCCAAGGCATTTACTGGCAATACACTATGTGCAAACACCACGGGTTGATCATCACAATGCAGCAGCACATCCCGCAACAAGGCGGCTCGCCGGGCAGGCAATCTCAGTAAGCTGGTTTCGCTAAGCCTGCTGGGCTGGCGCTTTTGAGAAATGGCTTGCACCCTGAATTGCTGACTGTGTTGTTGCAAACGTTTGGTCAAGGAACCTGGACTGAGCAGCCAAGGCTTGAATGCCGCACTACCCAGAGGGCGGCGTAGCCAGCGATCACGCGTAGGCGCAAGAAATGCAGAAATTTTCACCCGGCGATTATCTCAGACTTTGACCAATTCTTCTGCATGACCCAGCCAGCGTGCCAGGTGCTTATCCACCAGCGCAGGTTCTGTCTCCAGCCAACGCTCAGCCAGTTCACGCGCGGCTTCCAGCAATTCATGGTCGCGCTCCAAATCCGCAATCTTCAACATGGGCACCCCACTCTGGCGTATGCCCATAAATTCTCCTGGGCCGCGCTGGGCAAGGTCAGCTTGCGCAATCACAAAGCCGTCTGTGGATTCATAGATAGTCTTGAGCCTGGCACGGGCCATCTCGGAAAGCTTGCCATCCTGGTAAAGCAATATGCAGCTACTCTTGGCCGCCCCGCGCCCCACACGCCCACGCAACTGATGCAGTTGGGACAGCCCCATACGTTCCGCATGCTCTATTACCATCAGACTGGCATTGGGCACGTCCACACCCACCTCAATCACCGTTGTGGCCACCAGCAACTGGGTTTCGCCAGCGCTGAATGCCGCCATCACCGCCTGCTTCTCTGCGGGTTTCATACGCCCATGTACCAAACCTACTTTGAGATGCGGAAATGATTGCTGCAGGGTTTCATAAGTGTCGGTCACCGTCTGCAACTGCAAGGCCTCGGATTCCTCTATCAGCGGACATACCCAATAAGCCTGCCTGCCCTGCATGCAGGCGTCTTGCACCCGCTCCAGCACTTCATCACGCCTGGCATCTGAAATCAGGCGCGTGACGATGGGCGTGCGCCCAGGCGGCAACTCATCAATCACCGAGACATCAAGATCGGCAAAATAGCTCATGGACAAAGTGCGCGGGATAGGCGTGGCACTCATCATCAATTGATGTGGCTGCCCGCCTTTTTGCCGCAATGACAGGCGCTGCTGCACACCAAAACGGTGTTGTTCATCAACAATCGCCAATGCCAGGCGTTGAAATACCACTTGCTCCTGGAACAAGGCATGCGTGCCTATCACCAGTTGCGCTTGCCCGTCGGCTATCGCCGCCAGCATCTCGCGCCTTTGTTTCTTGCCCTGACTGCCAGCAAGCCAGGCCACTTGTATCCCCAATGGCGCCAGCCAACCCTGCATCTTCTGATAATGCTGCTCCGCCAGAATTTCAGTAGGCGCCATGATGGCCGCCTGCCAACCTTGCTCTATGGCCTGCATGGCCGCCATGGCGGCCACTATGGTCTTGCCGCTGCCTACATCGCCTTGCAACAAGCGCTGCATGGGGTAGGATTTTTCCAGATCTCTGCCAATTTCCAGCGCCACCTTTTGCTGCGCCTGGGTCAAGGCAAACGGCAGGCTTTTCAGCAAGGCTGTGATCAAGGTCTTGGAAGGCTTGAGGGCTGGCGCACCCTGGTGCTTGCGTCTGGCGTAATGCCTGCGCATAGAGAGTTGCTGTGCCAGCAACTCCTCAAAAGCCAGGCGCTGCCAGGCAGGGTGCTCTCGCGATTCCAGGCTGGCAAGGTCAGCCTCGGGCGCCGGATGGTGCAAACAGGCCAGACTTTGGGCAAAGCTGGGTAAATTTAAGGCCTGAGAAACACTGACAGGCAGGGTATCGCTCAGATCAGCATGGCTGAGTGCCCAGGCTATCCATTTGCGTATGACGGCCTGGGACAAGCCAGCAGTGGTGGGATAGACCGGGGTCAGGGCAGTGGCCACTTCGGTTTCTTCACCAACGACGCGGTACTGCGGATGCACCATTTCCCAACCAAAGAAGCCGCTACGCACCTCACCAAGGGCGCGAATCTGCTTGCCCTCTTTTAAGCTGGCAAGCTGGCTGGGGTAAAAATGCAGAAAGCGTAAAACCAATTGGCCGCTTTGATCGTTCAATCGGCAGATCAAGACTTTGCGTGGACGGTATTGCACCTCCACATGTACCACTTCACCCTGCACCTGCGCCTGCTCACCACTGCGCAAATCACGCACGGCGGTGATGCGTGTCTCATCGACATAGCGCAAAGGCATGTGCAACAACAGGCCCTGCATATTGCTGATACCAAGCTTGGCCAGCTTGGTAAGCAAGGCCGGCGTCAGCCCCTTGTGGCCCTGCAAGCCACCTGCAGTAGCGTGTGGTGCCGGGTCTGGGTCTGCCTGCTTGTGTTGGCCTTGCTTCAAGTCTACTTCCGGTTCAGCGGTATCAGCTTAAGGCGTATGCGTTTAAGCACCAATCTCCAAAACGCCATCCGCTTCCACCAGCGCATTTCTTGGCAGTTGTGCCACGCCTACGGCAGCACGTGCGGGGTAAGGCTGAGTGAAGTATTCGGCCATGATGGTGTTGACCAGGGCAAAGTGCGAAAGATCGGTGAGGAAGATGTTGAGCTTGACCACATCGGCGAGCGAGCCACCAGCAGCTTCTGCCACCGCCTTGAGGTTTTTGAACACGCGGTGCACCTGCGCCTCTATGCCTTCCACCATTTCCATGCTGGCAGGGTCCAGACCAATCTGGCCGGATAGGTAAACCGTGCTGCCATTGACTTTGACCGCCTGGGAATAGGTGCCGATTGCCTGCGGTGCGCCGTCGGTATGGATGATTTGCTTGGCCATCTGTCTCTCCTGAATGTTTTTTGTGTTTGAAGTTTAAATTGATGAATGCTTAGGCCTGGCTACTGCACACGCTGTTCATTGCCAGCGCCCTTGACGCGGTTGATACGCACCACATCGGGAATTTTGCGCAGGCGGCGCATCAGCTCGGCCAGGTGCACGCGGTTTTCCACTTGCACCGTGAAATTCATATTGGTGTAGGTGCTGTTGTCGGCTTCTTCCATGCTGACATTATCGATATTCGATTCTGCCTCGGCGATGGTGGAGGCAATCTTGGCCAGCATGCCACGGCGGTTGGCAACCACCAGCTTGAGGCTGACCTTGTACAGCCTGTGGCCTTGTGGGTCCCATTCCACATCCAGCCACTTGTCAGGGTCCAGGCGGAACTTGCGTATCGCCGGGCAATCATGGGTGTGGATGACCAGGCCTTTGTCCTTGTTAATGAAACCAAGGATGGGGTCGCCAGGGATGGGACGGCAGCACTGGGCAAACTGCACCGCCATGCCTTCCGAGCCACGGATGGTAATGGTATCCAGCACTTTGGAAGGCAGCTTGGGCGCGCCTCCTTCCTGCTGGCCAGCCTGCGCCATGAGCTGATGCGCCACCATGACGTTGAGACGTTTGCCCAAACCGACATCGGCCAGGATTTCATCCTTGCTTTTGGCACCATAGTCTCGTACCAAACGCTGCCAGGCATTGTCATCTATGGTGGATGGGTTGGCATGCAGCGCGCGCAGTGCCTGATTGAGCATGCGCTCACCCAGCAGCGCCGATTCAGTAGACTGCATGGATTTCAGGTAATGGCGGATATGCGCACGCGCCTTGCCGGTCAGCACATAGTTAAGCCAGGCAGGATTAGGGTGGGCATGAGCCGCAGTGATGATCTCGACATGGTCGCCGTTGTGCAGCTCGGTGCGCAATGGTGCCAACTCCTGATTGATCTTCACCGCCACACAGCGATTGCCGATGTCGGTATGCACCGCATAGGCAAAATCGACAGCCGTGGCACCCTTGGGCAAGGCCATGATGGTGCCCTTGGGCGTGAATACATAGACCTCATCGGGGAAGAGATCCACTTTGAAGTGTTCAAGGAATTCCAGCGAATCACTACTTTCGCTCTGGATATCCAACAGGCGCTGCAGCCACTGATGCGTCTGTTGCTGCAAGGCTGTCAGATGCGCATCGGTGGTCTTGTACAACCAGTGCGCGGCCACGCCAGCATCGGCAATATTGTGCATCTCGCGGCTGCGTATCTGCACTTCTATCGGCGTGCCAAACGGGCCAAACAAGGTGGTATGCAATGACTGATAGCCATTGGCCTTGGGGATGGCGATATAGTCCTTGAACTTGCCTGGGATGGGCTTGTATAGCCCGTGCAGCAGGCCCAGGGTGTGATAACAGGTAGGCAGATCGCGTACCACGACGCGGAAGCCGTAGATATCGTAAATCTGCGAAAACGTCACGGTCTTGCCGGTCATTTTCTTGTAAATGCTGTAGAGATGCTTCTCGCGCCCGGTTACCTCAGCGTCTATATGCTGGTCTTTCAAGCGCTGACGTATGGCGTCGAGTATCTTGCCCACTACTTCCTTGCGGTTGCCACGCGCCGCCATCACCGCCTTGGAAATGACGCGGTAGCGCATGGGGTAGAGATACTTGAAGCTCAGGTCTTCCAGTGTTTGGTAAATTTCATTGAGGCCCAGGCGGTTAGCAATCGGCGCATAGATGTCCAGGGTCTCCCTGGCAATGCGCTTCTGCTTTTCCGGCTTCATGACATCCAGCGTGCTCATGTTGTGCAGGCGGTCGGCCAGCTTGACCAGAATGACGCGCACATCCTGCGACATGGCCAGCAACATCTTGCGGAAGTTCTCTGCCTGCGCCTGGGTGGCGCTCTGGAACTCGATTTTATCCAGCTTGGACAAACCATCGACCAGCTCGGCCACCTGCTTGCCAAACTGCTCGCTGATCTCTTGCTTGGTAACGCCAGTATCCTCGACCACGTCATGCAGCAAGGCCGCAATCAAGGTGGGAGGATCTAAATGTAATTCTGCGAGTATGCCGGCGACACTGACCGGATGAATGACGTAGGGTTCGCCACTACGGCGAATCTGGCCCTCGTGGGCCGCGGCACTGAAGCGGTAGGCCGCCCAGATGGAGTCTATATCGTCCTGCTTGAGGTATTCGCGCAGGCGCAGGGTAAGCTGAGATTCTTCACTGTCTGCGGGCAGCAAAGGCGCGGGTACTGCAATTTCTGCTGGTCGTTTGGCTGTGGTCTTGGACATAGATTTCTGAATAAGGACTCAACACAAAGGATGCGCCATACCGAGCGTCATGCTGCACATGACCCCGGTATCACCAGCAACAGCTAGATGGCGGCTTAGGCTTGTCCGCGATTAAGTACTTCCAGACCTACCTTGCTGGCAGCGATTTCACGCAAGGCCAAAACAGTGGGCTTGTCCTTGTGACCGTGCACATTCACCAGAGGTTCGGAGCCGTTGGCAAGCTGACGCGCACGATACGCGGCCACTAGGGTCAACTGGAAACGGTTAGGGATTTTTTCCAAGCAGTCATCTACGGTAATACGGGCCATGTTATGAATTTCTCCTGAAATATGGGGATGCGGCCAGGGTTTTGCTAGAGCAGGTTTTGCACCACGTCCTGATGACGGGCCAGTTGCTTGTCGCGTCTTAATCTCTGGCTGCGTATGATTGCGCGCAGGTCTTCCAGCGCATGTTCAAATCTGTCGTTGATTGTAACATAGTCAAACTCGGCAACGTGGCTCATCTCCTCGCGCGCCGCTGCCAGCCTGCGCTTAATCACCTCGGCACTATCCTGGCCTCTATTGTTCAGGCGCTGCTCCAGCGCCTCTATGGAAGGCGGCAGAATAAAGATGCTTATAGCGTCTTGATATTGCTGTCGCACCTGTTGCGCGCCTTGCCAGTCAATTTCCAGTATCAGGTCCAGACCTTGTTGCAACACTGCATCTACCGTGGAACCTGAAGTGCCGTAATAGCCCCCATGCACCTGGGCGCTTTCAAGAAAATCGCCATGGCCCAGCATCTCAACAAACTTTGCCTCAGGCACAAAGTAGTAGTGCACCCCTTCGATCTCGCCTGGACGCGGTTGACGCGTGGTGTGAGAAACCGAAAGCTTGAGGTGTTCGTCACCGTCCAGCAATGCGCCCACCAGCGAGGTTTTGCCTGCTCCTGAGGGAGCGGTGATGATAAAAAGATTGCCTTTCATGACTATAGTTTCCGTCGTAGTGTTGGTCTTAAAGCTTCTCGAATCAGCGGGCTGCTTAATGCGCCAGTCTGCGCTTGTAAAGAATGGATGACAACAAAGCGGCCATGATGAAGACCACGCCTATCAGACCAGTGATGACTTCCGGCACGTGCTGATAGATAGAGTAGAACATCACCAGACCCAGCACCCCTATGGCGTAATGTGCACCGTGTTCAAGATAAACATAATTATCCAGCGTGCCCTTGTACACCATGCGCACGGTCAGTGAACGCACAAACATGGCACCTATGGTCAGGCCCAGCATAATAATCACCACATCGCGGGTGATGGCAAACGCACCTATCACACCGTCAAATGAGAACGAGGCATCAAGAATTTCCAGATAGAGGAAACCCATGGCGCCATTGCGCTTGGCAGTCTTGGCAATGGCATCGCCCTCGGCCTGTGAGCTGAAGAAATTACCCAGGCTGTCTATCAGCACATACAGCACCACACCACAGAGTCCAGATAGCAGTATGGTCAAACGCTCTTCTTGCGAAATGGGCAGGAAATTCTGCAAGGCCAGCAAAATCAACAAAATCACGACAATGCTGATGGATTCCATGCGCCCCAATCGACCCAGGCCCGCTTCCATACGTCCCAGCCAGTGCAGCTCCTTGTCAGAATCAAAGATAAAGCTGAGGAACACCAGAAACAGGAAAGAGCCGCCAAATGCCGCAATCGCGGTATGACCATCATCCAGATAGTCGGCATACAGCACAGGATTATTGATAGCCAGTTGCGCCACCTCGATCAATCCCTGACCAGTGGCCACCGCCACCAGCAACAGCGGAAACACCAGCCGCACGCCAAACACCGCAATCAGAATGCCGACCGTGAGGAAGATATGCCGCCATTTTTCATCCATTTCCTTGAGGATGGAGGCATTGACCACGGCATTATCAAATGACAGGCTCACCTCCATGATGCCAAGGATCAGCGCCACACTCAGTGCAGGCCAAATGCCGTCTATGCTGTTTTTGAGCTCATAGCCCCAAAGGCCAGCCAAAGCCAGGCATATAAAGGTGACAAGAATGGAATATCTGAAATCGCGCATGAGGGTTTCCGCATGAAATACAGGCGCTGTGCATCTGCCAGCGCCCGTTGGTATGACTACTCTATGTTCTGAATTTGTTCGCGCATCTGCTCTATCAACAGCTTGAGCGCCATGGCGGCCTGAGACACTTCGGTGGAAACCGATTTTGAGCCCAGGGTATTGGCTTCGCGGTTAAGCTCCTGCATGAGGAAATCCAGTTGTTTGCCTGCCGGGCTGCCCGCCTCCAGAATACGCTTGACCTCGGCTACGTGCGCCCCCAGACGGCTCAACTCTTCATCCACGTCTATGCGTTGGGCAAAGATCACCAACTCCTGGCGCACACGCTCCTCATCCACGCCATTCAGCGCATCGCGCAGCTTGGTAGCCAAACGCTCCTGATACAACTGCATCTGGCTGGGCAGCAATGGCCTCACTTTGGCTACCTGGGCTTCAATCTCGGCCAGGCGTTCAAGAATGATCACTTTGAGCTTGTTACCTTCGCGCGCCCGCGCGTCTGTCATCTGTTGCAAGGCCTTGAACAGGCTAGCCTGAATCGCTTGTGCCAAGGCCTCATGGTCTTGCGCATCACCCAGCATAACACCAGGCCAGCGCAGGATATCTGCCACACTGAGTGGACGGCTTTCAGGGAAATGCCTTTGTACGCTGACTGTCATTTGCGCCAACTGTTGCAGCACATGCTCATCGAGATGGGCTTGCCTGGTTTCGGCATGGCGCTGCGCTAGGCTGATACGGCACTCCACCTTGCCGCGCTTGAGGTGCGTGGTCATGAGTTCACGCACCAGGGGTTCAAAGCTGCGCACATTGTCATCCAGCTTGAGCTGCAGCTCGAGATAACGATGATTGACCGAGCGCAGTTCAAGTACCAGAACGCCGTTGGCCACCTCCTGCTCAAGGGAGGCATAACCCGTCATGCTGAAAATCATCTGAGAGCAAGTTCCTGATTAAATTTGGGCCCATGGTATCAAATCCGCGACGATTCATGACAGAATAAGCGACAAATAATCGCCGTCGTCCGTCATCAGAATCTGCCCAGACAACGGCTGACAGCACCGTCACCGCCCATGCATGCAAACCAAAACAGCGCCCTGCCCCCAGGCTATCAGCTACAGGGGTATGAGATAAAAAAGCTTCTGAGCTCTGGTGGCTTCAGCTTTGTCTATATCGCCCGCGATCAGCAAGAACAAACCACTGTTGCCGTTAAGGAATACCTCCCTAACATCCTGGCTTTGCGCCAGAGCGGCGACCAGGTGCGAGTACCTACTAACGAAACCATGGCAGGGTTTCGCTTTGGCCTGAAATGCTTTTTTGAAGAAGGCCGCGCACTGGCCAATATCAATCACCCGAATATTGTGCGCGTGCTAAATTTCTTCCGTGCCAATGAAACGGTCTATATGGTCATGCAGTATGAACGTGGCAAATCGCTGCAGGAATGCATACTGTCCAAGAATGAGCCCATGGCCGAACCCAAGTTACGCAGCATCTTCAGCCAACTGCTCAATGGCTTGCGTGAGGTACACGCACAGAAATTGCTTCATCTGGATATCAAACCCGCCAATATTTATATCCGCCGTGATGGCAGCCCGGTGCTGCTGGATTTTGGCTCTGCACGCATGGCGCTCTCTGAAGAAACCAGTCAATTACCCCCCAGCTATACCCCAGGCTTTGCCTCGCCGGAACAGTACCGCCACCATAAGGAGTTGGGCCCCTGGAGCGATGTCTACAGCGTAGGTGCCAGCATGTATGCCTGCTTGCTGCAGGCTTCGCCCCAGGCTGCGGATCAGCGCATGAAGAATGATCAACTCACCTCTGCAGTCAAATTAGGTAAAGGCATTTATTCGCCGCAACTCCTCGCAGTGATTGATAGCTGCCTGGCGCTTGACCCCATGGACAGGCCACCCAGCGTATTTGCATTGCAGAAATCCTTGATGGAAGAAGTTGATTACCCCACGAATGACGGCTGGTTCAATCGCATTGCTGCATTCTTGAATCAGGACATTATCAAATGAGATTCACCATCCATCAGAATAGCCGTAATGGTGGCCGCCCCAGCAATCAGGATAGGGTGGCCTATTCCTATAGCAAGCAGAGTTTGCTCATGGTGCTGGCCGATGGCATGGGCGGATATCTGCACGGCGATGTCGCGGCGCAATTGGCGGTGAAAATGCTCACTGATGCCTTTCAGCGCAAGGCCCAGCCGCTGCTGGATGATGTGCAGGATTTTCTGCTGACCGAGATCAGCAAGATCCAGGATGCTATCCATCAGCTGGCACACAATCAGGGGCTGGAAGAAACCCCGAAAACCACACTGGTGGTGGCAGTGCTGCAAAACAACCGCCTGGTCTGCGCCCATATCGGCGATTCGCGCCTCTACCATTTTCGCCAGCATCAATGCATCTTCACCACCGAAGATCATTCGGTGGTACAGGCCCTGCTCAAGCAAGGCACCCTGGCACCCAATGATGTGGCCGCCCACCCTGATCGCAACAAGGTCTACAACTGTCTGGGCGGGGATATACCGCCCACCATAGATATCAGCCCTACGCGCAGATTGCACTCGGATGACACCATCATGCTTTGCAGCGATGGCCTGTGGGCTTATCTCAGCGCTGATCGCATGCTAGAAATACTGGATTCAGGTCGCGGCATGCCCCATTTCATCAACAGCATGCTGGATATTGCCGAGCAGCTCGGTGGCGCCCAGGGTGACAACCTCAGCGCCATAGGTGTGCAATGGGAAGACATACTGGATCAGGACCTGACCATTTCCGGCTTGGCCACGGCGCTGGATCAGGCACGCACCATCATCCAGCCCCTGCCAGATGAAAGCCTGAGTGAGCTTAGCCACGATGACATAGAACGCGCAATTGCGGAGATCAATGTCGCCATACAGCGCAGCAAGCGTTAGCACAGGCTATCTCAGGCCCAGCATTGCCTGATTGCTGCGAAAAAATAGCCTGCTGAAATAGCGCCATGGACGGCTTGGCTTATAATGTCCTCTTTGCAAAGTCCAGGAATTTCCATGCGCCCCAGTCAACGCGCCGCCGACCAGTTACGCGAGGTCGAGATCATCCGTCACTACACCAAACACGCCGAAGGCTCGGTACTGATCAAGTTTGGTGATACCCATGTGCTGTGTACCGCCAGTATAGAAGACAAAGTGCCACCTTTTCTGCGTGGCAAGAACCAGGGCTGGGTCACTGCTGAATATGGCATGCTGCCCCGCTCCACGGGTAGCCGCATGGATAGAGAAGCTGCACGGGGCAAGCAGTCTGGCCGCACGCAGGAAATCCAGCGTTTGATTGGCCGTAGCCTGCGCGCCATCATAGACCTGCACAAACTTGGCGAACGTACCATACACCTCGACTGTGACGTGATCCAGGCCGATGGCGGCACCCGCACCGCCAGCATTACCGGGGCCTATGTCGCCCTGCATGACGCCATCAGTGTGTTGTTGAAAAAAGGCCAGATCCAGCAATCGCCCCTGCGTGATGCAGTGGCGGCAATTTCCGTGGGTGTCTACAAAGGCACTCCAGTACTCGACCTCGACTATATCGAGGATTCTGACTGTGATACCGATATGAACATCGTCATGACTGGCAAGGGTGGCTTTGTTGAAATTCAGGGCACTGCGGAAGGAGAACCCTTCCAGCGTGAAGCCATGAACAGCATGGTGTCTCTGGCCGAAACTGGTATTCGTGATCTGCTGGCCAAGCAGAAAGCGGCGCTGGGTATCTGATCGTGGCCCTACCCTTCCAAAAACTGGTCATCGCCAGCGGCAACCAGGGCAAGCTCAAAGAAATTCAGGCTTTGCTCGCCCCTCTTGCGCTGGAAGTACTGCCGCAGTCTGCCTTTAATGTGCCCGAGGCGGAAGAGCCTTTTGTCACCTTTGTCGAGAATGCCCTGACCAAGGCGCGCCATGCCAGCCGTCATACTGGCCTGCCTGCGCTGGCAGATGATTCCGGTATTTGTGTGGATGCCTTGCAAGGTGCGCCCGGGGTGTATTCCGCGCGCTACGCAGGTGAGCCTAAATCCGACGCCCGCAATAACGAAAAACTGCTGCAAAGCCTGAGCGGCGTGCAAGATCGCCACGCGCACTATTATTGTGTGATGGTGCTGGTGCGCCATGCCGATGACCCACAACCCCTGATAGCCGAGGGTATCTGGCAAGGTGAAATTCTCACCACTGCCCGTGGCGAGGGTGGCTTTGGTTACGACCCGCTGTTTCTGGATGCCAAGACCGGGCAAACCGCGGCTGAACTGTCTGCAGAGATCAAAAATCGCATCAGCCACCGTGGTCATGCGCTGAGTCGGCTCTTGCATCAACTTGAAAGGCTGGCCTTATGAGCAAGCCTGCAAATGCTTGGCCAAAATGGCTGCGCGATGACGGCAGCGTGGTGTCCTGCACCGAAAAGGTCAAGGTCATGACCGAGAACTTTGACGAACTGCGCCAGATTACCCAGGATGCCCTGGAAGATGGACTGCTGATGGAAGTCTCAGAAGCGCAAATGCGCGAGGCCTTGCATCAATTGATAGATGAACTGGTGAACCCTTATCAGCCAAATAATTCCAATAACGCCGACTGACGCTACCCCGTCACAGGCGCCAGAGCCGGAAGAAATTGTTTCTTCCGGCCTGACCGTTTCGCCGCCTTTATCGCTCTACATCCACATCCCCTGGTGCGTACGCAAATGCCCCTACTGTGATTTCAACTCGCACGAATCGCGTAGCGAAATCCCAGAAGCGGCTTATGTAGATGCCCTGGTGGCCGATCTGGAGCAATCCGTGCCGCGTATCTGGGGCAGGCGCGTGCAAAGCATCTTCTTTGGCGGCGGCACCCCTAGCCTGTTTTCGGCCGAATCCATAGACCGCATTCTGAGTCAGGTGCGCGCCCTGGTGCCGCTCAGCAGCCATGCCGAAGTCACGCTGGAGGCCAACCCAGGCACGGTGGATGCCCAGCATTTCCGTGGCTACCGCGATGCCGGGGTCAATCGCTTGTCCTTGGGTATACAGAGCTTTGACAGCCATTATCTGGAAAAACTGGGCCGCATCCATGATGAGCATCAGGCCATGGCCGCTGCCGAGCTGGCCTTATCCACCTTTGATTCGGTCAATTTCGATGTGATGTATGCCTTGCCGGGCCAGACCCTGGCGCATGCCCTTGCCGACGCCGAGCGCGCCTGCCAGCTGGGGCCAGCGCATCTGTCCTTCTATCACCTGACGCTGGAACCCAACACCCCATTTCATCGTACACCCCCGGCACTTCCTGACGACGACACCAGCGCCAGCATGCAGGAAGCGATTGAAGACATCTTGATCGGCCATGGTTACCAGCATTACGAAACCTCGGCCTTTGCCCGTCCCGGCAAGCAATGCCGCCATAACCAGAACTACTGGCTGTTTGGTGATTACCTGGGCATAGGCGCGGGCGCGCACAGCAAGCTTAGTTTTCATGACCGTATCACGCGCGAAAGCCGCCACAAGCACCCAAGGCAATATCTGCAACATGCAGCCCAGGGCAATGCCATGGATCAGCAATGGTCTATCCCGCGCGATGAACTGCCATTTGAGTTCATGATGAATGCCTTGCGCCTTACCACAGGGTTTTCTGCCGAGTTATTCGAGCAGCGCACCGGTCTGGCCTTGTCTGATATTGAAGACACGCTGCAACTGGCGATCAGCAAAGGTTTGCTCAGCCGTACGCAGATAAGCCAAGCGCCAAATCATGTGGCGGGTGCTGAAAATTTGAGCAGCACGACCATTGCGCCTACTGCATTAGGCCAGCGTTTTTTGAATGAACTACTGCAACTATTCCTAATTTAGTACTGAATTTAATCGAAATTTACAAGGGCTTACCATTTGTAGGAGATTGTCTGTATTACAATACAGCGGTTCTGGAAGTCAGGCGCGTACAGCGATGGGGAATTTCTGCTGACGGCATTCACGATGCACACCAAAGACTTGACACTGGATAAGAGGGGTAACTGAACAAAAACATGGCTTTAAAACCACGGATCAGCTATGGATCAACATAACAAATCAGTAGAAACTGCAAGACAAACCCTGATGCAGCTTGCCAAAAGCCGCATCGAACCCACACCTGACAATTACCGCAAGGTGTACAACGCCATTGTTGGCAAATCCACCGCAGACGGCAGCGCCGCCGTCAGCCAATTATTGGGCAAGGTCTTGTCTGAGATTGGCTCGCAACACCCACACCATGAAGACTCCGTAAGACAGATTATCTTCCAAATTGAAACGCAGAACTGGGCAGAACTGGAGCCTGCACTACGCAAGCTGTTTGCCAACCTGCCACTCACCGCCCCCCTGCCGCATACCCCTTACCATGCCCCTTCCGAGCAACACCTAGACATGGTGGAACTCTGGCGCACCATGCTGGTGAAAACCCTGGATTTGGTGGTAGTGCCCCAGTTGAAGGATATGCCAGAGGCACAGCAACGCGCCCAGGACCTGCTGCATAAAGCCCGTGAAGCACAGAGCCGCGACACCATCCTCGGGCTGGAAGACGCCCTCAAGGAAATCCTCTTCACCCTGGAAATGCATCTGGATACCCAGAGCCAGTTGCAACTGCATCTGCTGCAATTGCTGCGCCTGCTGCTAGTCAGCATGGAAGCCTTGCTACTGGAAGACAAATGGCTGCAAGGCCCCACCGCGGCCGTGCGTGACATCCTCTCCCAGCCTTTGAATATCGAATCTCTGGCCAAGGCAGAAACCACGCTGAAAGAGCTGATCTTTATGCAAGGCCAGCTCAAGCCGGGCTTGATAGAGGCGAAGAAAACCCTGAAAAAGATGGCTTCCATCTTTGTTAGCCAGCTTTCCGAGATCAGCGAAGCCACGGGTGATTACCAATCCAAACTGGAAAATTACCGTGAGGAAATCAGCCATAGCGACGAAATTCAGGATCTCAATCAGGTATTGAGCCGCCTGCTGGAAGACACCCAGGTTATTTCCACCGTCACCCAGCGCTCACGTGTGGAGATACTGGAAGCACAGAACAAGGTGCGTGAGGCCGAAAAGCAAATCTACGAACTGACCTTGCAGCTAGACCATATCAACGAGATCGCGCACGAAGATTATTTGACTGGCACCCTCAACCGTCGTGGCATGGATGAAGCGCTGCTGCGCGAATTCAACCGTGCGGATCGATTTGGCATGCCACTCAGCATCGCCATGATGGATATAGACCACTTCAAGCAGATCAACGACAGCATGGGCCATGCTACGGGTGATCAGGCGCTGGCCCATCTGGCCTCTGTGATTAAAGAGTCATTACGCGCCACCGACGTGATAGCGCGCTATGGAGGTGAGGAATTCATTATTTTGCTGCCAGGCACGGCAGAGAAAGATGCCATCAGCGTCATCACGCGCGCGCAGCGCGAGCTCACGCGTAATTTCTTTATGCATGACAACAACCGTGTCTTGATCACCTTCAGTGCAGGCGTGGCAGAGCGGCGCTCAGGCGAGGCGGCTGACGCCGTGATAGGCCGTACTGACCGCGCGCTGTACCGTGCCAAGAATAGAGGCCGTAACCGCGTGATAGGTGCCGATAACATGGAACAAGCGCATATCTCCCAGTAATGAAAAACCCCCGCATGCGGGGGTTCATTAAAGCTTATGCAATTCAATTGATGGCGCTAGTCTAGCCATCGCCATGCACTTACTCACTGCCTAACTCAGCAAGGCCTTGGCGCGTTTCAAGGCTTCCCGCACCTGGGCAGGCGCTGTCCCACCTCTGTGGTTACGGCTGGCAAGTGAGCCTTCCAGCGTCAGTACGCCGAAGACGTCATCTTCTATCATGGCGCAAAACTGCTGTAGTTGCTCTAAACTCAGTTCGGATAAATCACAGCCCTGCTCTACGCCATGGCGTACGGCCAAGGCCACCACTTCATGCGCATCGCGGAACGGCATGCCTTTCTTCACCAGATAATCGGCAAGGTCTGTGGCGGTGGCAAAGCCTTCAGCCGCAGCCAGGCGCATGGCGGCTTTATCTACCTTGATGCCGCGCAACATATCGGCGTAGATCTCCAGCGTCACCAGCAGGGTATCCACGGTATCAAACAAGGGCTCTTTGTCTTCCTGGTTGTCCTTGTTGTACGCCAGGGGCTGGCTCTTCATCAGGGTCAGCAAGGCCACTAGATGGCCGTTGACGCGCCCAGTCTTGCCACGCACCAGCTCAGGTACATCGGGGTTTTTCTTCTGCGGCATGATGGAAGATCCGGTACAGAAGCGGTCGGCGATATCAATAAAGCCGAAACGTGGGCTGGACCAGAGTATGAGTTCTTCTGAGAAGCGTGACAGATGGGTCATCAGCAAGGCGGCGGCGGCGGTGAATTCGATGGCGAAGTCTCTATCAGAAACCGCATCCAGTGAGTTTTCGCACACGCTGTCAAAGCCCAGCTCACGCGCCACGCGCTCACGGTCTATGGGGTAGCTGGTGCCAGCCAGCGCGGCAGCACCCAAAGGTAAACGGTTGATACGCTTGCGGGCATCGGCCAAACGCTCAGCGTCACGTTGCAGCATCTCGAAGTAAGCCAACAAATGATGACCAAAGGTCACAGGCTGCGCCACTTGCAGATGGGTGAAGCCTGGCATGACGGTATCCGCATGTTCTTCTGCCAGGTCTACGATAGATTGCTGCAACTGACGTATGCCACGGATAGCGGCATCGGTCATATCACGCAGCCAGAGGCGTATATCGGTAGCCACCTGGTCATTGCGCGAGCGGCCAGTGTGCAGGCGCTTACCTGCGTCACCAATCTTATCGGTAAGGCGTTTCTCGATATTGAGGTGTACGTCTTCCAGGTCCAGCAGCCAGACAAACTCACCCTGGCGGATTTCTTGCAGAATAGCGGTCAAACCCTGCTCTATCAGGGCCACATCAGCCAGGCTGATAATGCCTTGGGCACCCAGCATGCGGGCATGCGCGAGGGAACCTTGAATATCGTATTCAGCCAGGCGCTGGTCAAAGCCCACCGATGCAGTATATTGTTTGACTAGCTCGGCAACCGGCTCATTGAAACGACCTGACCAGGTCTTGTTGGCTTGTTGATTCAAGATTGTAGGCTTCTCTAAGATGACGTTGCGGGATGATTGCGGGACGCGCAAAAGTATGGGCATTATAAAGCAAAACACCATGAATTCCGCCAGGTTGCCTGACTTCCGCAACCTGGGTATCGCACTGCGCGTTCTGGTGCTGGTCAACCTTTTGGGCTTGTTTGCCGCCCTGGTAGGCAGCACAGACCTCAGTGAGGTCTTGCCCGTATTTGCGCGCTGGTGCACGTTTATCCTGCCCGTGCTGATGCTAAGCCTGTTGACGTTGGCCGGGTTGCACCGCGCGCTCGCGAGATTACCCTGGCGGTATGGTGTGGGCTGCATAGTGCTGGTCACTACTGCAGCTGGGCTGCTAGTGCATGTGCTGGCCAGCGAGGCCCTGGGTATCAGTGGCCTGGGTAGTGCTGCCCGCACCAGCAGCATTGTGTTGCTGTTCACACTGGCGGTGTTGGGTTATCTGCATCTGCGCCAGCGCTCCCTGGCCCCTGCCCTGACCGAGGCCAGGCTGCAAGCCTTGCAGGCGAGAATACGTCCGCACTTTTTATTCAACAGCATCAATGCCGTGCTCTCTATCGTGCGTAGCGATCCCAAGCAGGCAGAAAACGCCTTGATGGATATGGCAGACCTGTTCCGGGTGCTGATGGCCGACAATCGTGAGCTGACCTCGCTGGCCGAGGAGTTAGCCTTGTGTCGGCAATATCTGGCGCTGGAAAAGCTACGTCTGGAGGACAGGCTCAATCTGGATTGGCAGATAGACACTATGCCGCCAGATGCCTTGATTCCGCCGCTGATATTGCAGCCCCTGCTAGAAAATGCCGTCTACCATGGCATAGAGCCGCTGGAAGGGGGCGGCGTTATCCGCATTCAAATCAACAGCACGCGCAAAGAGCTGCATATCCGCCTCAGCAATCCTTATCAAGCTGGAGCGGCGCATCATCAGGGCAATCGCATGGCGGTGAACAATATCCGCGAGCGCCTGCAGTTGCATTTTGATGCCGAAGCCAGCCTGGAGATACGCCAGGCTGCAGGCGAATACCAAGTGCATATCACCCTGCCCTACCGCCAGGGTGCTCAGTCATGACCACCGCGCTTTCTGCCAGTTTGAAAGTTGTGATTGCCGATGATGAAGCCCCGGCACGCAATCGGCTACGAGAGCTACTCAGCGAGTGCCCTGACATCACGCTAGTCGGCGAGGCACAAAATGGCCTGGAAGCGCTGGAGCTTACCCAGCAGCAGCAACCGCAGTTGCTGTTATTGGATATCCGCATGCCAGGCATGGATGGCATTGAAGCCGCAGGTCATGCCCTGAAGTTGCCACAGCCACCCGCCATCATCTTTACCACCGCATTTGATGGCTATGCCATACAGGCATTCGACATGAATGCCGTCGACTATCTGCTCAAGCCTATCCGTCAGGAGCGTCTCAACACCGCGCTGACCAAGGCACGCCTGCTGCTGCCCTCGCAGCTCGCCGCCATCAAGCCCTTGCAGCGTGCGCGCACCCATTTCAGTGTGCAGCACCATGGCCGTATGTTGCTGATCCCGGTTGCGGAAGTCATTTACCTGCGGGCAGAGCTGAAATACCTCACCTTGCGCACGCGTGATCAGGAATACCTGATAGAAGAATCCCTGACTACGCTGGAGCAGGAGCTGGGTGAGCGTTTTCTGCGTCTGCACCGCAATTGCCTGGTGGCGCAGGCCAGCATCCTGGGCTACGAAAAGCGCGAGCATGAGGGCGAGGCTGCCTGCGTGGCGCTACTCAAGGATGTGCCAGAAACAATCGCCGTCAGCCGTAGGCAAATGCACCTGCTGCGCAAGCTCTCCACGCCTTGAGTGTAAGCTGGCTTTGCCCGGGCCGGGGTTAAAGCCTGGGGCTGCTATGTTAAGATAGCAGCCTGTTCACTTTAGCTGTCACGGCTCACTTTTCGTCCATGAATGCATCCCAGAATGCCGACCAGAATTCCAGCTTGAATTCCAACTTGAGTTCTAGCGACTATGCCCCGAAGAAACTGGTCATTGCCTCGCGTGAAAGCGCGCTTGCCATGTGGCAGGCCCGCCATATCCAGAGCCAACTGCAAGCGCTCTATCCCACTACCGAAGTCAGCATACTAGGCATGACCACCACGGGTGATCAGATACTTGATTCCCCGCTGGCCCTGATAGGCGGCAAAGGTTTGTTTGTGAAAGAACTGGAGCAAGCCCTGGCAGATGGCCGTGCCGACCTGGCCGTGCATTCGATGAAAGATGTGCCCATGCACCTGCCGCCAGGCTTTGCGCTGGCAGCCATAGGCGAGCGCGAAGACCCGCGCGATGCCTTTGTCTCCAATGATTATGACTCTTTAGAGGCACTGCCCGCAGGTAGCGTGGTCGGCACCTCCAGCTTAAGACGGCAAAGCCAGCTGCAAGCCCATTTTCCTGGCCTCAAGATTGAATCCCTGCGCGGCAATTTGCAGACGCGTTTGCGCAAGCTCGATGAAGGCCAATATGCCGCGATTATTCTCGCGGCCGCAGGCCTGAAGCGCCTGGGGCTGGAACACCGCATCCGCCAGGCGCTGGATACCACAACCAGCATCCCGGCGGTTGGCCAGGGCGCACTTGGCATTGAGATCAATGCCGAGCGCCAAGACCTTTATGCCATTCTGGCGCCGCTCAACCACGCTGCCACTGCCGCCTGTGTGGAGGCTGAACGTGGCATGAGCCGCGCGCTGGCAGGCAGTTGCCAGGTGCCACTGGGCGCTTATGCAGAACTGCATGGCGATACTTTGCAGATGTCGGGCTTTGTCGCCAGCCTGGATGGCAAGGAAATCCTGCGTGAATCCCTGCAAGGCACGGTCAATACGCCAGAAGCGCTGGGCCAGTCACTGGCACAAAAGCTGATTGCGCGTGGGGCTGATCGCCTGCTGGCTGGCTTGGGCCAACATTAAGGCATCATGACTGAGCTGCACGGCAGGCATATCGCCATCACCCGCCCTGAAAACCAGGCCAAGCGCCTGTCAGAACTTATCCTGGCGGCAGGTGGCACTCCGGTGAGTTTTCCGCTGATTGCCATCAGTGCGCTAGAGGATTATCAGGCTTTTGAGGCTGAAATCGCGCAGTTGCCAGCCCAGGATATGCTGATTTTCATTAGCTCCAATGCTGTGCAGCATGCTATGCCCAGGCTGCTAGCCAGGTTTCCGCGCTGGCCGGCACATACGCAATGCGCAGCCATAGGCCCGGTCACCGCGGCTGAACTGGGGCAATTTGGCATCCAGCAGGTTGTGCAACCCGCCAAGCGCTTTGATAGCGAGTCTCTGCTGGCCATGGATGAAATGCATGCGGTAGAGGGCAAGAACATCATGATAGTGCGCGGTGTCGGTGGCCGCGAATTACTGGCTGATACCCTAGGCCAGCGCGGTGCCAAGGTAAGATTTGCCGAGTGTTACCGCCGCATCAATCCACAAAGCAATAGCAATAAACTACAAGGCCTATGGCAAAATGGGCAACTGGATTCCCTGGTGGTCACCAGTAGCGAAGCCATGCGGCATTTGCTTGCATTGACCGCCAATGGCAGCGCAGAATGGCTACAACACTGCACCATCCATGTGAATCATGCCCGCATTGCCGAATTGCCCATGAATCTTGGCCTGCGTGTCCTGGTGGCAGACGCCCCGGGAGACGAGGCCATGTTGCACTGTTTAAGCGCTGTACCGTTAGCATAAAGCCCAACCATGACTGAACAATCACCTGACATCCAGACTCCAGAAGCTCCCCCCGCTGGCCAGAGCCGTCCCTCCTCATTTATAGGCGTGCTGGCATTGTTGCTGGCCATCATTGCGCTGGCGGTGGTGTCGTGGCAATGGCTTAACAGCCGACACAAACTCAATGAGTTGCAACAGGACCTGACTCAGCGCCTGGAGCAGTTCAACGGCTATAACCAGCAAAGCCTGGCACTGGCCAAGAATGCCGATGAACGCAGCACTGAAGCCAGCGCCCGCACCATGCGTCTTGAGCAGCAACTGGCAGAATCGCGTGACCAGTTGGAATCATTGCAGACACTGTACCTGGAGCTGGTCAACAATCATGACGAACGCCTGATTGCCGAAGTTGAACAATTACTCATCATCGCCAACCAGCAGTTGCAACTTGCGGGCAACGTCAAGCCTGCGCTACTGGCCTTGCAAACTGCCGATTCGCGTCTGCAACATGTGGATAGCCCGCTGGCGGTGCAATTGCGCAAAGGCATTGCCAAAGATATCCAGCGCCTGCAAGAGCTGCCACAGGTCGATTTGATCGGCATCAGCCTCAAACTGGAGAATCTGATAGATAGCGTGGATAAACTGCCCTTGGTGAGTGAGCGCCACCCCAAGGCGGCGGCGCACCAGTTCAGCCCGGTTGAGGAAAATCAATTCCGCCGCCTGGTACGCGAAGTGTGGGATGACCTCAAGCAGATGATACGTTTAGAACGTGTAGACCGCCCTGAGCCGCCCCTGCTGGCACCAGACCAGACCTTCTTCCTGCGTGAAAATCTCAAGCTGCACTTGCTGACAGCGCGCATTGCCCTGCTGCAGCATGACGAGCCGTCCTATCGCGCCGATCTGGAGCAGGCGGACAAGTGGATACGCAATTACTTTGATCTGCGGGAAAACCCCACCACCACCGCTCTGGCAACGCTCAAGCAATTGTCGTCCAACAGCATCGTGATTCAGCTACCTGATATCTCGGAAACCCTGGGCCTGGCCAGCAAATATAAATTGACGCTGGAGCGATCCAACAACTCGGAGCGCACTCATGACCGTAACAATCTGGAACGAGGTCAATAGTGCGTGTACTGATCTGGATTCTGCTGATACTGGCGCTGGCCATAGGCGTATCACTGATAGTGGGCAGCAACGAGGGTTATGTGCTGATCGTGCGCCCGCCTTATCGCCTGGAGTTATCGCTTAATTTATTGCTAATTTTGGTGATTCTGGCCTTTGCCTCCTTGCACCTGATATTGCGCTTTATCAACTATGCACGCGAACTGCCCGCCAATGTACGCAACTACCGCGAAAACCGCCGTATACGCAAAGGTCATGCTGCCTTGCTCGAAGCCCTGCATGCACTGGGCCAGGGCAGATACCAACTGGCGCAGAAAGCCGCCTCCAAGGCGCTGGATCTGGGTGAAGACCCAAGCCTGACCGCCTTGCTGGCCGCGCGTGCCTCGCACAAGCTCAAGCAAAAGAGCCAGCGCGATTACTATCTGGCTGAAGCTGAGCGATTGGCGCCAGAAGCCGATGTTGCGCGCTTGTTGCTCAATGCAGAATTGCTGCTGGACGATAGACTTTACAGCCAGGCCCTGGCTGTACTGAAAAAAATCGAGAAACTGGAAGCCCGCTTTGCCCCTGCCATGCGCCTGGAACTCAAGGTGCAACTGCGCCTGAATAATTGGGAACAAGTGCTGGTGCTGCTGCAGCAACTGGAAAAATATGACGGCATGGAAAGCTGGCAAGCGCGCGAAATCCGCCATCAGGCGCACCAGCATTTGCTCTTGCGCCATGGCAGCGATCTCAATGCCTTGATGGCCTACTGGAAAAAAGTGCCGGAAGAAGACAGGCTTAATGGCCGTGTGGCCTTGATGGGTGCGGAAGCCTTCATCAAGCTGGGCGCGGGCAATCAGGCGCAGGAAGTGCTGGAAATGAGCCTGACCAAGCAATGGAACAGCGAGCTCGCTGCCAAGCTGGGTGACTGCCACAGCACTAACCCGCACAAGCAATTGCAACAGGCCGAGCACTGGCTGCTTAGCCATGAGGGCGATGCCAACCTGCTGCTGTCACTGGGCAAGATGTGTATACGCCTCAGCCTATGGGGCAAGGCGCAAAGCTATCTGGAAGCCAGCATTAGCGTGGCCCCCAGTGCCGAGGCGCACCTGACACTGGCGCGCCTGCTGGAAAGCCGCGGCGAGAGTGATGCCGCCAATCGTCACTATCGATTAAGTGTGGAATTCTGCCGCGCGGAATAGCGCGGTATTGATCTCACGGCAGCGGCCCAGCCGCTGCCGCTAAAAACCTACACTACAGCCCAAACTTAGGTCAGGATTTATTGGCCTGCGGATTGGCAAAGGTGAAGGCGTCAGAAAAGAACTCATGCTCAGGCAAACCGTGGCGCTGGAAATCTCTGTGTGCCACTTCCACCATCTGCGGTGCGCCACAACAGTACACTTGGTAAGCCGCCAGATCAGGGTGATCCTGCAATACCGCCTCATGTACCAGCCCAGTCCTGCCCAACCAGCCATCTTCCGGCGCAGGTTCTGATAACACCGGAATATATTGGATCAATGGATTCTGCTCGGCCCATTGTCGTGGCAACGCATCCAGATACAGATCTTCCAGCGCCCGCGCCCCCCAATACAATTGAATCGGGCGTGTCAGCCCATGTTGCAGCGCATGCTCCACCATGGCTTTGACTGGCGCAAAACCCGTGCCGCCCGCCAGCAGAATGATGGGCTTGTGGCTGTCTTCACGCAGAAAGAAACTGCCAAACGGCCCTTCCATGCGCAATATGGTTTTCTCGGCCATTTCCTCAAACACATAGGCGGTAAACTGCCCGCCTGGCACCAGCCGCATATGCAGCTCCAGAAACCTGTCCTGATGCGGTGCGCTGGCAATGGAAAACGCGCGCCGCCTGCCATCCTTGAGCAAAAACTCCAGATATTGCCCGGCCATGAATTGCAGCCGCTCATTACTGGGCAGCTTCAGTGTCATGCCCATGACATCGTGGGACAAGCGTTGCAGCTTTTCCACGCGCACCGGCATGATACGGGGCGGTATGCCCTCACCCGCCACCTCGCGGCAGTCAATCACCAGGTTAGACAAGGGCTGGGCGCAACAGAACAAAGCCTTGCCGGCTTTTTTCTCGTCGTCGCTCAAGGCACTTTCAAAATAATCGCCATAATCAACATCGCCCGCCAGCACCTGACCCTTGCAAGCACCGCAAGTACCATTGCGGCAGCCATAAGGCATATTGATGCCAGCCTCTATGGCGGCATCCAGCACAGTGGCACCGTCTGTTACGGTCAGGACTCTATCACTGGGTTTGATAATGACTTGAAACGACATGGCATTCCTTGAATCGACCCAGTGCTTACCGGGCTTGAAAAGCGCCGCAGTCTAGCACAGGCTAATCCTCGCGCCTAAACTCACCCTCAATCACGTCGCCACCTTGTGAACCTGCCCCTGGACGTTGTGCACCGCGCCGCGTTTGCTGCGTGGTTTCACGTGAAACGTATTCATCATCATTCACCGCAGAGCCAGCGTTAACGGGTTTGGCCCCACCCGGTAACAGCAGCAGAATCACCGCCAAGGCATCGGTAATTACCCCAGGAATCAACAATAACACCCCGGCAAACAGGTTTTTGGCACTGCCAAACAGCGCGCGCATAGGCGTACCACCACTTTGTATGGTTTGCGCCATGCGGCCCAGCATCATGGACTTTTCATCGCGAATCAGGCGCAAGCCCAGCACACCTACCAATATCAGATACACCAATACCAGCCAGCCATAACGGGCGGCCAATTCCACCAGCACCCATATCTCGGCAACCGGGAATGCGAGTAAAATCAACAAAAGGAATATAAACCGCATGAAAACACTTTCTCCATCTTCAAATAAGCCAGGCGGCTTGCTGGTGCTGACCAATGTGCCAGACCAACAATGCGCCGATAAAATTGCGCGTGAGCTAGTACAAAGCGGCCTCGCCGCTTGTGTCAATCAACTGGCAAGCTGTATTTCCACCTACCGCTGGCAAGGCAAACTTGAACAGGCTGAGGAAATACCACTGCTGATCAAGACCACTACCGCCCGTTATGCCGAGCTTGAAGCGCGCATACAGGCCCTGCACCCCTACGAACTTCCCGAAATCATTCATGTCTCTATCAGCGGCGGCTCCGAGGCCTATCTGAGCTGGCTGGTTCAAGAAACATGCTCTCCGGAACCTGCCTCTCAGAAAACTTCCTCTCTGGAACATTCGCCCCAGGCAAATTCATCACCACAGGACCCGCAGGCTTGATCTCAGCATTGCCACGCTTTACTAAGCGCTTACTCACTTCCACACTCATCGCCCTGACGCTGGTTTTGCCTATGCTGACCCAAGCAGCAGGTAGCAGCCAGTTTGGCGAGTGGATCAGCAAGGGACGCCAGACTTTCCTCGGCGACGATAGCGCTAATATTCTGTCGCCTGAGCAAGCTTTCAAGCTCCAGGTCGAATTAATTGATGCGCAACACCTGCGCGCAGCCTTCAAAATTGCCCCTGGCCACTATCTATACAAGGACAGAATCAAGTTCGAGCTGGAGCCTGCCACATTAAAACTTGATGCACTTGCCCTGCCAGCAGGCGACTGGAAACAAGACCCCACTTTTGGCCGTAGTGAAGTTTTCCATCACAGCTTTAGTACCCCACTGAGGCTGCAACAAGCAGCTACAGGCGCATTCAGAGTCAAGGCCAGCTATCAGGGCTGTAGCGAAAAAGGCTTGTGCTACCCGCCCGCGCACCAGGTGTTTGAACTTGATGCCAAGCATGCGACCCCGCCAGGCATAGCAGGTTCAAATAACTTGCCGCGCAATACCCCTGCAGAAAATGCGCCAGGCAACGACAGCTCGCCCCCAGCCCATGACCAAGCCAGCGCCTTGCTGGCCAGCGGCAATACCTGGCTGATTATTGCGGGCTTCTTCGGCTTTGGCTTACTGCTGTGCCTGACACCTTGTGTCTTCCCCATGATTCCGATTCTCTCCGGCATCATAGTCGGCACTGCCGCTGAGGCTCAGCACCATTGCCAGCCAGCAACTGGCAGCAAGCGTTGGCGCGGCTTCAAGCTTTCACTGGCTTACACCCTGGGCATGGCCTTGAGCTATACCGCCGCCGGGGTGGCTGCCGGGCTTTCTGGCCAGTTGTTAAGTGCTGCGTTGCAAAATGCCTCGGTATTGCTGGCCAGTGCCTTGGTATTTGTGCTGTTGGCGCTCTCCATGTTCGGCTTTTATGAGCTCAAGCTACCCAGCCGCCTTGAAAATCGTTTATTGCATACCAGCCAGCGCCTGCCTGGCGGGCAACTGGCTGGGGTGTTTGCCATGGGCGTACTCTCCGCGCTGATTGTCAGCCCCTGCGTTGCCGCGCCGCTGGCGGGCGCACTGCTGTATATCAGCCAGAGCGGCGACGTGCTGCTGGGTGCCAGTGCGCTGTTTGCACTCTCCATGGGCATGGGCCTGCCCCTATTGCTGCTGGGTGCCAGCTCGGCTGCCTGGCTGCCCAAATCCGGCCCCTGGATGCTGGCGGTGCGCCAATTCTTTGGCGTGCTGATGCTGGCGGTGGCCTTGTGGCTGGTTTCATCTTTATTACCCAGCGCCTTGCAGCTTATCCTCTGGGCGGCTTTGCTCATCGTCCCCGCCATCTTTATGCGTGCGCTGGATAGATTGCCTGAAGGTGCCAGCGCCTGGCAGCGCTTCTGGAAAGGCATCGCCATTATCATGTTGCTGCTGGGTGCCACCCTGGTGGTGGGCGCAGCCTCAGGGGCGAAATCTCCCTTGCACCCGCTAGAGGGTTTGGCGGGCACACCCGCCCCGCGCTTGGCCTTTCAACCCATCAAAGGGCTAGCTGGCTTACAGCAGGCACTGGCTGCCCATCCGGACCAGCTGGTGATGTTGGATTTTTATGCGGACTGGTGCGTATCCTGCAAGGAAATGGAGCAATTCACCTTCCGCAATGCAGAAGTGCAAGCCAGCTTGCAGCAGGTGCTGGTGCTGCAAACCGACGTCACCGCCAATGACGCACAAGACCAGGCGCTATTGAAACAGTTTGGCTTGTTTGGCCCCCCTGCTATCTTGTTTTTCAGCCAGCAGCGTGAATTAAGCAGCAAGCGCGTCATTGGTTATCAAGATAGCCAGGCATTCCTCGCAACCCTCAATCAGGCAAAAGGCCAACTCGCCCATGCGCAAACTGCAGAATAAATGGCATTTCGCTCTACTTGCGCTAGGCATCATGCTGCTGATCAGCCTGATACAACTCATACAGCGCAACAGCAGCGAAGCGGTGCTGGCCACACCAGTGCAAGTCCATGCCTCCACCGAGGCTTTCTTTGCTGCCAACGTGCTGGATATTGCGGGTAAAACCCAGGCATTGTCACAATGGCGCGGAAAGTTGCTGGTGATTAATTTCTGGGCCACCTGGTGCGCACCCTGCCGTGAGGAAATGCCAGAGCTGGATGCCCTGCAAAAAGCCCATGCTGATCAACTCACCGTATTAGGTATCTCGCTGGATGATCTGGCCAAAACCCAGGCCTATGCCCAGCAATCCCCGGTGAGCTACCCGCTGCTGGCCGCCGACATTGAAGGCATGGCCCTGAGCGCCTCACTGGGTAATATCAAAAGTGTAGTGCCCTATACCGTGATCATAGATAGCGATGGTAAAATCCTGCGCAGCTACTTTGGCAGGGTCAGCCAGGCCCTGTTGATGGATAGTTTGCAGGGCTTATTAAGCCCCAAACCCTGATTGGCAATTTCGCTAAATTTCGTCAATTCTCTAGACAAAATACCCCAAACTACGGCAAACTTGCAGCCATCAAAGTTGCACTGGCGTTTATCGCCCCCTTTATGGCTGATCTGTCACCCAAATCCGTACTGGTGTTGCACGGGCCCAATCTGAATCTACTTGGCCTGCGAGAACCATCCCATTACGGCACGACTACCCTGGAAAGTATTAATCTCACCCTGACGCAGCAAGCCCATGCTGCTGGTTTTGCCATTGAAACCTTCCAGAGTAACCATGAAGCGGCGTTAATCGATAAGATTCATACCCTGGCACAGGCACCAGTCGGCATGATCATCATCAATCCAGCAGCTTTCACCCATACTTCCGTGGCATTGCGTGACGCATTGTCCGCGGTCAAGATCCCCTTCATTGAGGTTCATCTTTCCAATATTCATGCGCGGGAATCCTTTCGCCAGCACTCGTATTTCTCTGACCTCGCGGTTGGCGTCATCAGTGGTCTGGGCGCAAAGGGTTATCAACTCGCGCTGGATTATGCAATCAACACCACCCGTGCCTGACGGGCAAACACACTAGAGGTTAACCATGGATTTACGCAAACTGAAGAAACTGATCGACCTGGTCGAAGAGTCCGGCATCTCCGAGCTCGAGCTTACCGAGGGCGAAGAAAAGGTACGCATTTCCCGTCACCTGCCCGCTAGCCAGGTTCCAGTTCAATTTGCCCAACCTTATATGGCAGCACCTGCGGCAGCCCCAGTTGTCGCCAGCGCCGCTGCTACTGAAACTGCCGCGCCTGCAATTGAAGGCCATGTGGTCAAATCCCCCATGGTGGGCACCTTCTACCGCGCACCATCCCCAGATGCCAAGTCCTTTGTGGATATCGGCAGCTCGGTGAGTGCGGGTGACACCCTGTGCATCATTGAAGCCATGAAGCTGTTGAACGAAATTGAAGCCGACAAGTCCGGCGTCATCAAGGCAATCCTGGTCGAGAATGGCCAACCCGTCGAGTATGGCGAACCGCTGTTCATCATAGGCTAGGAATCAGCATGTTCGATAAAGTCCTCATAGCAAACCGTGGGGAAATTGCCCTGCGTATCCAGCGCGCCTGCCGCGAGCTGGGTATCAAGACTGTCGCCGTGCACTCCGAGGCAGACCGTGAAACCAAATACGTCAAGCTTGCGGATGAATCTGTCTGCATAGGCCCTGCTCCTTCCGGCCAGAGCTACCTCAACATTCCAGCCGTGATCAGTGCGGCCGAAGTGACAGACGCCGAGGCCATACACCCTGGCTACGGCTTTCTCTCGGAAAATGCCGATTTCGCTGAGCGTGTTGAGCAAAGCGGCTTTACCTTTATAGGCCCACGCGCCGAGACCATACGCCTGATGGGTGATAAGGTCAGCGCCAAGGACACCATGAAGGCGGCTGGCGTACCTTGCGTACCTGGCTCCGATGGTGCCTTGGGCGACGATCCTGATGAAATCATCCGCACGGCCAAGGAAATCGGCTATCCGGTGATTATCAAGGCGGCTGGCGGTGGTGGTGGTCGTGGCATGCGCGTGGTGCATACCGAAGCAGCTTTGCTGACCTCGGTGAGCATGACCAAGGCTGAAGCCCAGGCCGCATTCAACAACCCCGTGGTCTACATGGAGAAATTCCTTGAGCAGCCACGCCATATCGAAATTCAAGTACTGGCTGATCAGCATGGCAACGCCATCTATCTGGGTGAACGTGATTGCTCCATGCAGCGCCGTCACCAGAAGGTGCTGGAAGAAGCGCCTGCCTTCGGCATCACCAACCAGTTGCGTGAAAAGATAGGCACGGCTTGTGCTGATGCCTGCAAGCGCATCAACTATCGTGGTGCAGGTACTTTCGAGTTCCTCTATGAGAACGGTGAGTTCTATTTCATTGAAATGAACACCCGCGTACAGGTCGAGCATCCGGTCACCGAGATGATCACAGGCATTGATATCGTCAAGCAGCAGATCCTGATTGCCGCGGGCGAAAAGCTCAGCATCCAGCAAAAGGATGTCAAGCTGGCTGGTCACGCCATCGAGTGCCGCATCAATGCGGAAGACCCGTTCAACTTCGTGCCATCCCCAGGCCGTCTGACCACCTTCCATATGCCTGGTGGCCCCGGCATCCGCGTAGATACCCACGCCTATCAGGGCTATATGGTGCCGCCTAACTACGACTCCATGATAGGCAAGCTGATTGCCTACGGTGACACGCGCGAGCAGGCCATCGCCCGCATGCAGATCGCCCTGTCGGAAATGGTGATTGAAGGCATCAAGACCAATGTCGCCCTGCACAAGGAACTGCTGGCAGATGCAGCCTTCCACCAAGGTGGCACCAGCATTCATTATCTGGAACACAAGCTGGGTATTGCGACCAAATAATGGGCTGGATTTCGCTGAAAATCGAAGCGCAGGCAAACAACGCCGAGCTACTGAGCGACACCCTGATGGAACTTGGCGCCCTCTCTGCCAGCATAGAGGACGCCAATGCCGAAACCCCAGATGAACAGCCTATCTTCGGCGAACCGGGTGACCCACCACCCGGCATCTGGAATCAGAACGTCGTCAGCGCACTGCTGGAAGAAGGCAGTGACGTCCCTGCACTCATCCAGGCATTGGAGCAGGAAACCGCCGTCAGCCAGCTGCGCTACAGCACGGAAGTGATTGCAGAGCAGGACTGGGTACGTGCAACGCAGTCCCAGTTTGCCCCCATACGCATTCGTGATGATTTGTGGATAGTCCCCACCTGGCATGAAGCCCCCAACCAGGATGCACTCAACATCGTGCTCGACCCTGGTCTGGCCTTCGGCACGGGCAGCCACCCCACCACCCACCTGTGCCTGGCCTGGCTGGCTGATACAGTACAAAGCCAGGTCAGCGTACTCGATTACGGTTGTGGCTCAGGCATTCTGGCGATTGCCGCCAGCAAACTGGGTGCAGAGCGCGTGATAGGCGTGGACATTGATGCCCAGGCTATCCAGTCCAGTGTCTACAACGCTGAACAAAACCAGGTCAGTGCCGATTTTTATCTGGCAGACCAGCTTCCTGGTGGCCAGTTTGACATCGTAGTCGCCAATATTCTTTCCAGCGCACTCTCAGTGCTGGCTCCGGCGCTTGCCAGCGCCTGCAAATCCGGTGGCCAGATTGCACTCTCAGGCATCTTGCGTGAGCAGGCTGAGCAGGTCAGCGCCATCTACGCCCCCTGGTTTGATATGCAAGCCCCAGTTTTCATGGATAGCTGGGTATTGCTGACAGGAAGCAAAAGGTAAACAGGCCATATGCGGCTAGTCACCTCCTGCCCGGCATGTAATACCTTATTCCATGTCCGGCAGGAACAGCTCAGCCCAGCCCAAACAGAAGTCCGCTGCGGCTTATGCCGAGAAGTATTCAATGTCAGGCCGCGGCTCTATGCCTTGCTGGAGCCGCAGTCCCTGCTGCCTGAACTCAAGCCCGATTACGTTTACCCTGAAGTCAAAATACCCCCTATTTCCTATGATAGTGCGCCGCCCAAGGACACGGACTACGACCTCGAAGCGCACAGCCACTACCACGAGCCTGCTGCAGTTGAAGACAAGGCACTAGCGGATACTCCGCCTGCTGAGGATACTCCGCCTGCTGAGGATACTCCGCCTGCTGAGGAAGCTCCGCCTGCTGAGGAAGCTCCGCCTGCTGAGGAAGCTCCGGTTGAGGAAGTCCCGGTTGAGGAAGTCCCGGTTGAGGAAGTCCCGGTTGAGGAAGTCCCGGTTGAGGAAGTCCCGGTTGAGGAAGTCCCGGTTGAGGAAGTCCCGGTTGAGGAAGTCCCG
>PJUD01000241.1_pt1 | contig 41519 bp, 41 predicted proteins | sample 1512341 | NCBI WGS metagenome assembly PJUD01 (sample SAMN08177675, study PRJNA422409) | Feces metagenome, whole genome shotgun sequencing project. | isolation source: Chicken feces (3) enriched on wood chips: beechwood xylan treatment | host: Gallus gallus | place: USA: Madison | collected 2015-01-15 | reverse complement strand
GGCCTCGGGCAGGAACAGGTGCGGACGATCCTCGGTCTCACGGCCGGCCAGGTGCGGGTCGTTGCCGACCGCGACGAGCACGACGTCGGCCGATGCGGTGGCCTCGGCGACGGCGTCCTGCCCCGACCGCACGACGCGGGCCTCGAAGCGTTCCGCGTCCTCGATCGTGACGGCCTCGGCCACCAGCAGCCCGACCTCGCGGACGACGCGCACCCACCGGCCCGAGCCGCGGTGCAGCAGCGACCACGTGCCGTCCGCGTGCACGTGCCGGCCGAAGCTCTCCTGCACGACCCAGCCGCCCACGCGCGCCGCATCGGCGCGCATCGGCCACGCGCCGCCGGTGAGCAGGCGTCCGCTGGCGTGCGCGCGCAGGGTCAGGATGCCGTCGCCCCAGTCGGTGACGTCGAACAGTGCGTGCGCGTCGGTCTCCCCGTCGGCACGGACGACCGCGCCGTCCGCGTCGCTGGTCACATACCCGCCGTTCGAGGCGGCCCGCAGGGTGACGGTGTCGGCGCCGGTGGCGACCTGCACGCGGGCGTCCGGGTAGCGTTCGGCGACGGCCCGGCCGAGGCCCACGGCGTACGGCGGCGTGCCCGAGTACCAGTCGGTGAGCACGGTGTCGGCGAGCGGCCCGACGACCGCGATCGAGCCCGGCGCAGCCAGCGGCAGGACGGCAGGCTCGCCGTCCGCGGCGTTGCGCAGCACGACGACGGAGGCGGCGACGGCCTCGCGCGCGAGCGCGCGCGCACCAGGCGCGTCGATCGCGTCGGCGCCGATCTGCGCGTACGGGTCGGCGTCGCCGTCGAACTCGCCGGTGCGCACGCGCATCTCCAGCAGGCGCAGCACCGCGGCATCGACGTCCGACGCGTCGAGCAGTCCCTGCGCGAGAGCGGCGCGGACGAAGCCGATGGTGGGCTGCGCGTCGGCGTCATTGTCGGTGAAGGAGTCCATGCCGCTGCGCAGGAGCGCGGCCGCGCCGTGCACCTGGTCGGGCTGGGCGCCCTGGATCGAGACCAGGAAGGTGGGGGCACCGGCATCCGACACCACGGCCAGCGAGCCATCGGCCCAGCTCCGGGCCTCGGCCACGAGCTCGGGCTGGGTGTGCGCCGGCGCGCCGTTGACCCGGTTGTAGGCGAGCATGAGGCCGCCGGCCGCGCCGGCCTCGATCGCCGCGCGGAAGGCGGGCAACTCCTCTTCATGCAGCGTGCGCAGCGACATCTCCGACGAGGTCGCGGAGCGGTCGGTCTCGTTGCTGTAGGCGAGGAAGTGCTTGAGTGCGGGCACGGTCTTCCAGACCCGCTCGTGGTCACCGCGCAGCCCGCGGGCGTAGGCGGTCGCCAGGTGCGCCGTCAGGTGCGGATCCTCCGAGTACCCCTCCTCGTTGCGTCCCCATCCGGGATGCCGGAGGGTGTTCACGACGGGCGCCCACGCGTTGAGGCTGACCAGCGGGTTCTCGGCCTTCTTGGCGCGCACCTCGGTCGCGGCGACCTCGCCCATGCGGCGCAGCAGCTCGGGATCCCACGTGGCGGCCATGCCGACCGGCTGCGGGAACACGGTGGCGGTGCCGAGCCACGCCGCCCCGTGCAGGGCCTCGCACCCGGTCCGGTGCTCGGCCACGCCGAGCCGCTCGACGGCGGGCGCGGCCTGGTGGAGCATCGCGATGCGCTCCTCGGCGGTGAGCCGGCCGAGGAGGTCGCGCGCCCGGTCGGCGACCGAGCGCGACGGGTCCCGGAAGACCTCGCCCCTCATGCCGCACCGTCGTTCAGGGCCGCGCCGCCGGCCAGGTCGATCTCGACGGCGCCGGCGCCGTCCGCGGCGGCGATGAGGTCACCGACCCGCAGCGACCACGGTGCATGCGCGTCGTCGCTGGTCGCGGCGATCCGCGCGCCGTCACGACGGACGCGGAACGTGGTCGCGGGACCGCCGTCGAGGCCGGGCACCGTCGTGACCCGGTCGTAACCGTCCGGGAGGGCGAAGCAGCGCAGCGTGACGCCGTCGGCCCAGTCGTAGTCGGGGCGATCGTCGACCGCGCCGATCGGCAGGACGGTGCCGGGGCGCACGCGCAGCGGCAGCGAGTCGAACCCGTGCTGCTCCGAGATCCAGCGGCTGCCGTCGACGACCGACCCGTCGAGCAGCGAGGTCCACTCCCCGGCGGGCAGGTAGTACTCGACGGTGCCGTCGGCGGTGAAGACGGGCGCGACCAGGAGCGCGTCGCCCAGCAGGTACTGGGTGTCGGCGTCGAAGCCCCCGCGGTCGCCGGGGAACTCGAGCACGAGCGGGCGCATCATGGGCGTGCCGTCGGTGTGCGCCTCCTCGGCCACCCGCGCCAGGTACGGCATGAGCGTCATCTTCAGGCGGGTGAACCCCCGCGCCACCTCGACCGCCTCGTCGCCGAACTCCCACGGGACGCGCACCGACGACGAGCCGTGCAGACGCGAGTGCGAGGACAGCAGTCCGAACGCGAGCCAGCGCTTGAACACCCCGGCATCCGGAGTGCCCTCGAAGCCGCCGATGTCGTGGCTCCAGTAGCCGAAGCCGCTCAGAGCCAGCGACAGCCCGCCGCGCAGGGTCTCGGCCATCGACAGGTAGGACGAGTCGTTGTCGCCGCCCCAGTGCACGGGGAACTGCTGCCCGCCCGCCGTGGCCGAGCGCGCGTAGAGGACGGCGTCGCCGGCGCCGCGGCGCTTCTCGAGCGCGCGGAAGACGACCTCGTTGTACAGCTGCGCGTAGTAGTTGTGCATGCGCTGCGGGTCGGATCCGTCGTGCCACACGACGTCGTCGACGGGGATCCGCTCGCCGAAGTCGGCCTTGAACGCGTCGACGCCCTGATCCATGAGGGTCTCGAGCTTGCCCGCGTACCAGGCGCGCGCATCGGGGTTCGTGAAGTCGACGAGGGCCATGCCGGCCTGCCACATGTCCCACTGCCACACGCTGCCGTCGGCGCGACGCAGCAGGTAGCCGGCCGCGGCCGCCTCGGCGAACAGCGGCGAGCGCTGCGCGATATACGGGTTGATCCAGGCCGACACGCGCAGGCCGCGCGCGTGCAGGCGCGCCAGCTGACCCTCGGGGTCGGGGAAGTGCCGCTGGTCCCATTCGAAGTCGGTCCACTGGTACTCGCGCATCCAGAAGCAGTCGAAGTGGAAGACGCTCAGCGGGATGTCGCGCTCGGCCATGCCGTCGACGAACGCCTGCACGGTCTGCTCGTCGTAGCTCGCCGTGAACGACGTCGTCAGCCACAGGCCGAACGACCACGCCGGTACGCGCGGCGGACGTCCGGTCAGCGCGGTGTAGCGGCGCAGCACGTCCTTGGGCGTGGGACCGCCGATGACGTGGTACTCGAGCGACTCGCCGTCGACGGAGAACTGCACGCGCGTGTTCACCTCGGAGCCGACCTCGAACGAGACCCGCCCCGGGTCGTCGACGAAGACGCCGTAGCCGCGACTGCTGAGGTAGAACGGCACGTTCTTGTACGCCTGCTCGCTGGAGGTACCGCCGTCGGCGTTCCAGATGTCGACGGTCTGGCCGTTCTTGACGAAGGCGCCGAACCGCTCGCCGAGACCGTAGATGCGCTCGCCCGGCTCGATCGACAGCTGCTGGTGCACCCACGTCCCCGCACCACCGCCGCCACCGGAGCCCGCGCCGGAGGGGGCGGCGCCGGTGATGTGCCCCACCGACCGGGGCAGCGACGTCGTGAGCACCCGGCCGTCCTGCACGAACTCGATCAGCCAGGGACCCGAGCGCCTGACGCGCACCTGGAGGTCGCCGGAGGTGAGCACCCCGTGCGCGTCGTCGATGTCGACCCTCGGGCGGAAGCCCGCCTCCCGCGTGACCGCGAAGTCCGGCCCGCGGTGCACGCCGCCGGCGTGCCGCTCGACGCGCGTGGTGATGACGCCGGGGGCGGGCGCCGAGAAGGTCACCGTGAGCAGCGGCCGGTTGAGCGTGTCGCCGCGGTGCCGGACGGTCGTCGTCGGTGCGTAGACGGTCATGGTGCCGGCATCCGCGTCGTGGCGGATGTCGTCGACCTCGACGGCGAACAGCGGGCTCAATCCCGGCTGCGCAAGCCAGTATCCGTCGGTGAACTTCACGTGTGTTGCCTTTCGATCAGCACCCTCGCGTCACCCGGTGCGATCACCGCGGTGTCGTCGATGTCTTCGCCCGTGAGCAGGTCGGTGGCCCGCGCGAACGCGGTGCCCACGCGCACCCGCGCGTCGGTGTCGCCGTGGTTGAGGAGGAACAGCGCCGCACCGCGACGCACGGCCTCCAGCCGCGGCGGCAGGTCCTGGCCGGGCAGCGCCCCCGCGACGCCGGCGGCGGCGACGACCTCGCCCAGCACGGCGGCCAGCAGTTCGTCCGAGACGACGGCGCCGAGGTACCAGGCCGCGCCGTCGCCGACACGGTGCCGCGTGAGGGCGGGACCGCCGGCGAGGTGGCCCGCGGCGAACGAGGCGAGCACGTCGGCCCCGTCGGTGCGCAGCCGTTCCCCGAGAAAGGATGCCGTGGGCGCGGCGACGCTCGCTCCCCAGCCCGGTGCGAGCGTGAGCGGGGTCGGCTCGTCGGGCAGCGCCGCCCACTCCTCGCCGCTGACGCCGAGCACGTCGCGCAGCAGGACGGGCGAACGGCCCTGCAGGATCCGCGCGCCGGCGTCGGCGACGCCGCTGAACGGACCGACGGCCAGCTGCGCGCCGCGGTGGACCGCGGCGGTCAGCGAGGCGGCCGCGTCGGGCTCGAGGAGGTAGCTGTGCGGCGCGAGGACGACGTCGTAGCCGTCGAGCGGCGCACCGGGACGGACGAGGTCGACGGCGATGCCGCGCTGCCAGAGCACCCGGTACCAGCGCACGAGCTGCTCGAGAGTGCGCAGCCGTGTCGTCGGGCGCGCGGGCTCCTCGCCGGCCCACCACGACGGCCAGTCGAACAGCATCGCGACCCGCGCGTCGACGCCGGTGCCGACGACGGGGCGCAGGCGCCGCAGGTCGGCGCCCTGACGACGCACGCCGCGGAACTGCGCGGTGTCGGCGCCGGCGTGCGGCAGCATCGCGGAGTGGAAGCGCTCGGCGCCCGTCGCGGCCTGGCGCCACTGGAAGTAGCAGACGGCGTCCGCACCGCGGGCGATCGCCTGCAGCGAGTCCAGTCGCGCCCGCTCGGGAGATTTGGGGAGGTTGTGCTCACGCCACGAGACGGCGTTGACGGCCTGTTCCATCAGCACCCACGGGCGTCCCCCGCCGAGCGAACGCATCAGGTCCTGGGTCAGCGCGATCTCGACGGCCGAGTCGGGGCTGTCCGGGTCGGGGTACTGGTCGTCCGAGACGACGTCGACCTCCGCGGCCCACGACCAGTAGTCGACCAGGGGGAAGAAGCCCATGAAGTTCGTCGTGACGGGCTGGCTCGCACCGGCATCCCGGATCTCGTCGCGCAGTTCGGTGTAGCACTGCCGCAGCTGATCGGACGTGTAGCGCTGGAAGTCGAGGGACTGGGCGGGGTTGACGAGGTAGGGCATGCGGCGCGGGGGGAGGATCTCGTCGAAGTCGGCGTAGCACTGCGCCCACACCGCGGTGCCCCACGCCTCGTTGAGCGCGTCGATCGTGCCGTAGCGGGCCCGCAGCCAGAGCCGGAACTCGCGCGCGGCCTCGTCGCCGAAGTCGATCTGGCCGTACTCGTTGCCGACGTGCCACATGCGCACCGCGGGGTGAGCGGCGTACCGCGCGGCCAGGTCCCGGGTGATCGCGCGCGCGTGGTCGCGATAGATCCGGGATGCCGGGGAGAACTGGTTGCGCGAGCCGGCGGCCAGCCGCACCCCGTCACGGTCGACGGGAAGGGTCTCGGGATGCCGGATGCCCAGCCACGGCGGCGGGGAGGCGACGGGCGTGGCGAGATCGACGGCGATGCCGTGCGCGTGCAGGAGGTCGAGGACCTCGTCGAGCCACTCGAAGCGGCGCTCTCCCGGCGCGGGCTCGATCACCGCCCAGCTGAAGACCCCGACGGTGACGAGGTTGACGCCGGCCTGCACCATGAGCGCGATGTCCTCGTCCCACACCTCGCGCGGCCACTGCTCCGGGTTGTAGTCGCCGCCGAAGCCGATCCCGAGGTCGGCGGACAGCGCGGCGAAGCCCGCGCGGCCGAGGGAGCTCGGGGAGTCTGGCATGAGTGCGGGACCTCTTCGTCACGGGTGGCCTCGCGTGTCCGCTTCTGCGGTCACGCGATTCATCGAAGCGCTTCAACAACCTGACCCTATAATAGCGACAGGGTCGATGTCCACGCGCGACGACGCACGTCGCGCAGCTCGCGAAAGGCCGGAGCACGCATGGTGACGATCGCTGATGTCGCGCAGAAGGCCGGCGTGTCGATCTCGACGGTCTCGTACGTCATGAGCGGCAAGCGGGCGATCTCCCAGAAGACGCGCGACCGGGTCCAGGTGGCGATCGCCGACCTCGGCTTCAGCCCGCACGCGGGCGCCCGCTCGCTCGCCTCGCGCAGCTCGAACGTCATCGGCCTGCAGGCCCCGCTGCGCACCGGCGTCGACGTGCACGTCATCATGCAGATCGTCACCGGTGTCGTCACGCAGGCGCGCACGCACGGCTACGACATCCTGCTGCTCACGAGCGAGGACGCCTCGGCCCTGGACCGCGCCGCCCGCGGTTCGCAGGTCGACGCGCTGCTGGTCATGGACGTCGAGTCCGACGATCCGCGCATCGGGGCGCTCACCGACCTGCCCCAGCCCAGTGTGCTCATCGGGCTGCCGGCCGGAGCCGACGGCATCCCGTGCGTCGACTTCGACTTCGAAGCCGCCGGAAAGCTCGCCGTCGAGCGCCTCGCGGCCCAGGGGCATCGTCGCGTCGCGCTGATCGGCTCGCCGGCCGAGGTCCTGCAGCGGCACACCTCGTACGCGGATCGCCTCGTCCGCGGCTTCCTGTCCGCGTGCGCGGAGGCGGGCATCTCCGGCACGGTGCACCCCTGCCCGAGCGGGGCCGACGCCTCGCGCATCGTCGACGAGGTCGTCGCTGCCGACCCCGACCTGACCGGATTCCTCGTGCACAACGAGGCCGCCCTCCCCTACGTCACCGCCCGGCTCGTCGCGCACGGCCAGCGCCGCGCCCAGGCACTCGGGATCATCGCGCTGTGCCCGGACAACATCGCCCAGGCCGTCCCCCACCCCATCGACAGCATCGACGTGCCCGCCGAGGAGATCGGCTCCACGGCGGCCGACCTGCTGTGCACCCTGCTGGCCGGCGGCGAGGCGCCGGCCGTCCGCCTGCTCGAGCCGCACCTGACGGTGCGAACCGGCGCGGCCGGCGTGACCGGCGTGACGGCCTGATCGGATGAAGTTCGACCCCGCGAGCCGCGTCCTCGACGGCCTGAACACGTTCCTGGCCTTCATCGCGCTGAACATCGTCTACCTCGTGTGCTGCCTGCCGCTCATCACGATCGGCGTCGCCACGAGCGCCCTGTACGAGGTCACGATGCGGTACGCCGACGAGGAGCGCGGGCACCTGCTCCTGGACTTCTTCCTCGCCCTGAAGCGCAACGGCCTGCGAGCCACCGCCGTGTCGCTGAGCCTGCTGGCGCCGTGCGTCGCGCTGCTGTTCGCCGGCTTCTTCTGGGTCGCGCACCCCAGCGTCATCGCCGGCGGTGCCGCCGTGCTGACCTTCATCGCCGCGGCGTATGTGTTCGCGGCCTTCCTGTACGGCATGGCCCTCGTCGCCGCGTTCGAGAACACGTTCCGCCAGACGCTCAAGAACGCCCTCCTGCTGCCGGCCGCCGAGCCGATCCGGACCATCGCGATCCTCATCGTGCCGGTCGTCGTGGTGTGCCTCGCGCTGCTGTTCCCGGCGTTCTGGGCGGTGGTCGTCACGATCGGGTTCTCGGTCGGCGCCTACGGCACCGCCTTCCTGTTCCGCAACGTGTTCCGCCGTCGCCGCGAATCCGCCTGACGCACCGCGCCCCGGCATCCACCTGTCACGCGAACGGGCTCGGGATGCCGTGGCATCCCGAGCCCGTTCGGCTCACCGGATCAGCCGGCGAAGGTCTTCGTGACCGCGATGCGCGCGTCGTTCTGCGCCTTCGCGTTGGCCATGTCGACCTCGAGCACCTTGTCGAGCCCGAGACCGTTCGCCTTGTCCTGCAGCTCCTTCAGCAGCGACGCGAACTGGGCGTCGTTGTCGGCGAAGACGAGCTGCCAGGAGTACTGGACGACGATCGCCTTGATCTGGTTGCGCAGCGTCTCGATCTCCGAGCTGTCGGCCGGGGTCGTGAAGCTCGCGCCGGGGGCGACGAGGATCTGGTCGTTCGCCTCGAGGTACTCGATGGTGGTGGCAGCGCCGCCCATGTGGGCCGACCAATCGTCCGTCAGCGGGTTCGAGGTCAGCTCCTGGTAGCTCGGCCAGAACTTGTAGCTGTACGGGAACCCGGTGTCGGGGTCCGTGTCGATCGGCAGCACGGCGCTGATGTTCAGCGTCGAGGTACCGTCGATGTAGCTGCCGGTGCCCCAGTCGGCCGGGACCTGCGCGTCGCCCTGGAGGAAGACCTCCTTGCCGAAGTCGGTCAGCTCGGGCTCGCCCGCGGCGTTGAGGTCCCACGTGAGGCCCTGCGGTCCGGCGGCGCCCATCGTCTGGCTGTTGTTCGACAGGGCGCCTTCGGAGGAGTACAGCCAGTCGACGAAAGCGGCGATGCGCTCGGGGTCCTCGGCCTTCGAGCCGATGGCGAAGACCTGCTTGCCGCCGTACGCCTCGGCGCCGTACGAGAAGATCTGCTGATCCTGCATCGGCGCGATCATGAAGCCCTTGCCGTCCTTCATGTTCGGGTCGGTGTTGTACGCGGCCTGTCCCAGCCACGGCCACCACGAGAACAGCACCTGGCCGCCCTGGAACTTCGACCACAGCGTGTCGTAGTTCTGCGTCGTCGACTCGGGGTCCAGGATGCCCAGCTGGTTCGCCTCGTAGTACCAGCGCATCGTGCGGATGTACTGGCCGTCCGTGTCGAGGATGCTCTGGTAGTCCGAGCCGTCGGCCTTGGCCAGCACGAACCCGATCTCGTCGTAGCCGTAGAAGCAGGTGGGCTGCTTGCCGGCGTTCATCATGTTGCCGTCCCAGTCGGCGAACAGCGACAGCGCGTAGGTCTTCTTGCCGTTGTCGGCGGTCGGCTGCAGATCCTGCATCCGCTTCAGGACGGGGAGGAGATCCTCGAGCGTCGTGATCTCGGGGTAGCCGGCCTGCTTGTACAGATCCCAGCGGAGGTACGGCCCGAATGTCGGGTCCAGCCCCTCCGAGGGCTCGGTCGGCTTGAGCGACGACACCGACGACGGGAAGCCGTAGACGCCGTCCTTGCCGTCGTTGAGCACCTCGACGGCCGTGTCGAAGCGCTGCAGGTTGGTCATCGCGTCGTAGTAGCCGGCCGCGTCGAGCACGAGTCCGCCCTGAATCAGCTCGTCGAGCTTCTCGCCCTTGTCGGTGATGATGAGGTCGCCCAGCTCGCCGGCGGCGACGCGGGTGTTGTAGAGGGTGTCGCCGCCACCGGCGACGTTGGGCGCGATAATGTTCAGCTTCATGTTGAACTTGTCCTTCACGACCTTGCCGAACCAGCCCTCCTGCATGCCCATGTAGTTGGCGAGGCCGTCGAACACGTCGATCGTGATCTCCTCGTCCCACGAGGTGGGGAACGAGCCTGTACTCGTCTTCTGCGGCGTCGGCGCCTCCGAACTGCAGGACGCGAGCGCGCCCACAGCCATGAGCGCGGCGGTGACGACCGCAGCAGTCCTCTTCAGCTTCATTGCTTTCCTTTCTCGGGTGGTGGTGTGGTCGAGCCGTTGCGGATCAGCCCTTGACGGCGCCCAGCATGATCCCCTTCACGAAGAAGCGCTGGAACAGGGGGTAGATGAAGATGATGGGCAGCACGACGATCACCGAGATCGTCATACGGATGGAGGTCGGCGTCTGCGTCGTGGCCGCCCCGATGATGGCGCTCATGTCGCCGCCGGAGTTCGCCATCGCCTGGGCGAGGCTGTTGGCCTGGTTGATGAACATGTAGAGCAGGTACTGCAGCGTGTACAGGCTCTGATCGGTGATGTAGATCAGGGTGTCCTGGAAGCTGTTCCACTGCGCGACCGCCGAGAAGATCGCCACCGTCGCGAGGATCGGCGTCATGTTCGGCAGGTAGATCTTGAAGAAGATCTGGACGATGTTCGCGCCGTCCATCTCCGCGGCCTCCTGGAGCGATTCCGGCATCCCCTCCACGAAGGTCTTGACGAGGATGATGAAGAACGGCTGCACGATGAACGGCAGCACGTAGACCCAGAAGTTGTTCGTCAGGCCGAGGTTGCGCATGATGATGAACACCGGGATCAGTCCCGCGCTGAAGTACATCGTGACGATGACGAAGCGGTACCAGAACTGCCGGCCCCACATGCGCTGCTGCGTGAACATGAAGCCGAGGAACGCCGAGGCCAGCACGGTGGCGATCGTGCCGATGACGGTGCGGGCGATGCTGACGACGGTCGCCAGCGGCAGGCCGCGCAGCTGGAAGACCTGCTCGTAGTTGGAGAAGTGGATGCCGGTGGGCCACCACCGCACCTCGCCGGCGGCGGCGAGGTCGTTCGCGCTGATCGAGTTGATGATCAGGTAGTAGAACGGGTACGCGCAGAGCACCACCATCAGCAGGAACACCGTGTAGTTCACGATGGAGAACACGAGATCGCCGCTGCGGTGCTGCCGCACCGACGTCGAGACGCTGGTCACTGTCGCCCCCTCAGACGATCGACTGGCCGCGGACGCGCTTGGCGATCGCGTTGACGGTGAACAGGAGGATGACCGAGATGACGCTCTTGAGCATGCCGACCGCGGTCGCCATCGACAGGCTGTTGCCGGTCATGCCGATGTTGTAGACGTACAGGTCGAGGACCTGGATGTACTCCTTGTTGAACGCGTTCTGGAACACGTAGTACTGCTCCATGCCGTTGTTGAGCAGGTTCGCGATCGACAGCAGGAGCAGCACCAGGTAGGTCGGCATGAGCTGCGGCACGGTGATGTACCACATCTTCTGGAACCGGCCGGCGCCGTCGATCTCAGCCGATTCGTACAGCGATTGATCGATGCCCGCGATCGCGGCGAGGTAGATGATCGCACCCCACCCCAGGCCCTTCCAGACGCTCCAGAGCGTCATGGCGAGCCAGACGTTCTGATCGGTGTCCAGGAACTTGATCGGCATCGTGATCAGCCCGGCGTCGGTGAGCACGCTGTTGACCAGCCCCGTGGTCGAGAACAGCGAGAAGGCGATCATGTAGACGAGCACCCACGAGATGAAGTTGGGCAGCGTCGTCAGGGTCTGCACCGCGTTGCGGAACCACTTGGCGCGCACCTCGTTGAGGAAGACGGCGAAGGCGAGCGGCAGCACCGAGGTGGCGATGCCGAGGAAGCTGATCGCGAGCGTGTTGATCAGCACCTGGCCGATCTGGGCCATCTGCGTCGGCGAGCTCACCAGCAGCTGGAACCACTGCAGCCCGACGAACTCGCTGCCTTCGAGGCCGAGCGCCGGCTTGTAGTCGTAGAGGGAGTAGATCCAGCCGTAGAGCGGGAAGTAGGAGAAGAGGAAGACGAGGATCAGGAACGGGACGATGCACAGGAACATCCCGTACGACCGGCGACCGCCGGCCTGCGCGAAGCGGCGGCGGCGCTCCTTGGAGGGCGTCTCGTCGAGGACGGTGACGGTCGCCTTCTGCAGCACGGCGGGCGCGGTCACGGCGCGATCCTCTGCACGAGCGCGGCGGCCGTCGGCCGGGGCGCGAGGCGCTGATCCATGTCACTCCCTTGTGGTCCGGCGCGACCTGCACACGGTGCGGCGCCGAATCTGTCGAATCGCTTCGACAAAAGATAAGCACGAGAACGAGGTCCCGTCAAACCTCGCTTCATAACGCGGAGGTAACGATTGGGAGCGCTCCCGCAAGGTCGTGGGATGTTTCGCGCCGGAGCACAACCCCCTGCCCACGGCCAGGACCGCGCGTACCGTGAGGGGCATGGACGGCTTCGCCGCGGTCGACTACTCCTTCGCGCGCGAGGTGCTGCAGCGCGGGATCGCGGCGCTCTACCTCGTGGCGTTCTGCTCGACGCTCGCGCAGTTCCGCGCGCTGCTCGGTGAGCGCGGGCTGCTGCCGGCCCCCGACCTGCTCCGCTGGGCGCGCCGGTCCCCCGCCCGTCGCACGCCGCTGCACCCGACGCTGTTCCGGCATGTCGCGTACACCGACCGCCGGCTCGTCGCCCTGTGCGTGGCCGGGATCGTGATCGCCGCCGCGCTCGTGGCGGGGCTGCCGCAGCTGACCGTCGCCTGGGTGCCGATGGCCTGCTTCCTGCTGCTGTGGCTCGGCTACATGTCGATCGTCAGCATCGGGCAGACGTTCTACGCGTTCGGCTGGGAGATGCTCCTGCTCGAGGCCGGGTTCCTGGCCGCGTTCCTCGGCGCGCGCGACGAACCGCCGCCGACCGTGATCATCGTCCTGTTCTGGTGGCTCGTGTTCCGGCTCGAGTTCGGTGCCGGGATGATCAAGATCCGCGGCGGTCGCGAGTGGCGCGATCTGACCGCGCTCACCTATCACCACGAGACGCAGCCCATGCCGGGGCCGCTGAGCCGCCAGGCGCATCTGCTGCCACGCTGGTTCCACCGGCTGGAGGTCGTCGGCAACCACATCGCGCAGCTGATCGTCCCCTGGTTCCTGTTCGCGCCCCTGCTCGGGCTGTGGATGCCGGGACCCGTCCCCGCCCTCATCGGCACCGCCGCCGCGGCCATCGTCATCGCGACGCAACTGTGGCTCGTGCTGACGGGCAACTTCGCGTGGCTGAACTGGGCGACCATCGTGCTCGCCGCCTCGGCGATCGGCCTGCCCGGCTCGGCCGCGTCCGCCCCCGGCGAGCTGTCCCTCCCGTGGCTGGTCGTGACCAGCGCCGTCGGCGTGCTCTACGTCGCCATCAGCGCGCCCGCCGTCCGCAACCTGTTCGCGCGCCGGCAGCTCATGAACGCCAGCTTCAACCGCTGGCAGCTCGCCAACGCGTACGGCGCGTTCGGAACTGTGACCAGGGAGCGCATCGAGATCGTCGTCGAGGGCACCGCGGACGAGGACGCGCACACCGCGACCTGGCAGGAGTACGCGTTCAAGGGCAAGCCGGGCGACGTCGGCCGCATCCCGCGGCAATTCGCGCCGTATCATCTGCGGCTGGACTGGCTGATGTGGTTCCTACCGCTCGGGCGCGGACGGGAGGACTGGTTCCTCGTGTTCCTGCAGCGGCTGCTCGAGGCCGACCCGACCACACTGGCGTTGCTGCGCGACGACCCCTTCGCGGGCGAGCGCCCCCGCTGGGTCCGGGCGGTCGCGTACCGCTACCGCTTCGCGACGCGGGAGGAGCGGCGGCGCGACGGCGCCCACTGGGTGCGCGAGCGGCTCCGCGTCGCCGCCGGCCCGTCACGGCTGCGGTGAGTCCGCCGCAGCCGGGTGTTCATCTCGCAGGAGCCCCTGCCCGGGTGGGACCGACACGCCGGCCGACACACCCGGCATCCCGAATGACTCCTGCGAGATGAACGACGGGCGGATGCCGGGACGCCCCCTGGTTGCGGCCGGACGCGCGGGTCTAGGGTGACAACAGCAGAACGGGTGGCGCGGGAGACACCCGGCCAGACGGGAGGCGCGCATGGGAACCCTCTACTACGGCGGCTCGGCCTCACCCATCCACATCGAGGACCGAGCGCTCGCCCACGTGAAGGTCGTCATCGCCACGAAGCTGCGACGCTCGGAGAGCTTCACCCTCTCGTGGCGCCACCCCGACGATCAGCCGCGCGGCCGCAGCACCATCTGGCTGCATCCGTCGATCCCGCTGCGGTTCGTCTTCGACGAGCCCGTGGCGCCGCCGCTGAGCCGGCGCTGGATCGAGGAGCTCGCGACCTCGGCCAGCTCTTCGGGCGGCATCGTGCTGGTGGCCGAGAACGTCGAGGCGTCGCCGGATCCCGCGCCGGAGGTCTGACCCCGCGCCGCTGCCGTCAGGACGCGCGCGGCAACGGCGGCGCGTCGTCGCCGTAGATCTTCGTCCACTCCTTGCGGAGGTCGTCTTCGAAGTCGTCGCCCTGCTGCAGCATGCGCTGCTCGTCGGCCGGCCGGATCGACGGGGGTTCATCGGGGGTGCGGGTCGTCGTCATGTCTTCGTCTCCTCATGGTCGAGTGTCGGCAGATCCTTCACGGCGGGTCCCTCGATGACCGCGCCGTCGGCGGTGAAGCGCGAGCCGTGCAGCGGGCAGTCCCAGCTCGACTCGGCGTCGTTCCAGCGCACGACGCCACCGAGGTGGGTGCACACCGCCGAGACCCGGCAGGTCCGCCCGTCGATGCGGGACTCGGCGACGGGCCGAATCCCGCGGCGTACGACGCGGCCGCGCGATGAGGCAGTCGTCGTCCGCCCCGGCGCGACCCAGCCGGCCACGAGGCGCCCCGCGACGCGTCCGTTGGCGGCGACCGTCTCGCCGATGTCGCGCGCTCCGGTGCGCCGGCGGCGCAGGCGCACCGCCCAGTCGGGTGTGGCTCCGGAGAGGTCGCCCGCGAGGGTCAGCGCCGCCGCGGCCGCGTTGGTCATGCCCCACTTGGCGAATCCCGTCGCGACGTGGACGCGCGCCCTGCCGCCGGGAAGCCGGCCGACGGCAGGGACGCGCGAGTTCATGGTGTAGTCCTGTGCCGCCCACCAGGCGACGCGCTCTGCCTCGGGGTGCTGCCGGCGCACCCAGGCGTCGACGCTGCGCAGTCGTGCCCCGACATCGGCGCGTCCCGTGACGTGGTCACCGCCGCCGACGATCAGCAGCGGACGCCCGTCCTCGTCCTGCGCGCCGCGCAGGGACCGGACCTCGGGGTCGGCGGACAGGTACATGCCTTCGGGCGGCAGCTCGTCCCCGGGCAGCCGGTAAGCGCCGACGACCTGACGGCGGGGTGTCAGGCGTGCGAAGAACAGGCCGCGATCGAGCACCGGCATGCCGGTGGTGAGGATGAGGTGCGCGGCCTCGACGATCCCCCGCGAGGTGGTGACCTGCACGCGGCGTTCCGAGACGTCGACGCCGCGCACGCGGGCGTCCGAGACGACCGCTCCGCCGAGATGGCGGATCCGCTGGATGAGCACGTCGGCCGCGAGCACAGGGTGCAGCTGGGCCTGCTCGGTGAGCAGCAGCGCGCTCCGCACCGCGAAGGGGAGCCCGATCGCTCCCCTGCCGAGGACGGCCGGCGGGCGGCCGGCGGCCTGCATCGCCTCCGCTTCGGCGCGCAGAGCGGCATCGCCGGCGCCGGTCGTCGCGTACGTGTACGCCGAGCGGGGCTCCCAGGCGCCGGGCACGTCGATCAGCTCGCGGTGCAGCCAGCGCTGGCCGGCGGCATTCGCGTCGAGGTACGCCCGCAGCACCTCGTCACCGGCGTGCCGGCGGATGCCGCTGAGTGTCGTGCCCTGCAGCAGGCTGACCTTGCCCGTGGTGCGGGAGGTCGTCCGGCCACCGAGGGCACCGGCATCCAGCACGACCACCTGCCGGCCCTGCCGGCACAGCTCCAGCGCGGTCGCGAGCCCCGCCAGCCCCGCACCGGCGACGACGATGTCGACGCGGTCGGGCTGCCGGTCATCGCCGACCGGCTCCGGCGCGGTACGGCGCCAGAGCGAGACCGGGTCGACCGCGGGCATCGTCACGGCGCGTCAGAGGGCGGCCAGCGGCGGCCGGTGGGGGATCGGGATGGGCTTCGTGCCGCCGCTGACCGGAGTCTGCGCGAGCAGCGTCGACGCGCTGCGCAGCAGTTCGTCGACGGTCGCGTAGGTGGCGGTCCCGAAGCCGTACGCGACCCAGGTGACCTCGTAGAGTCCATCGTCGCGCTGCTCGACATAGGCCATGACGTTCTCGGCGTTGCACGGCGCGACCGACTGGTCGCACAATCGCCACGCCGACTCTGCGAGCGGCTCGAGCGTGAGTCGTCGAACGGAATGCGAGCGCATCTCTGCCTCCCTGCATCTCTGCGCCATCGGGGGGACCCGCCGCGGCTCCGTCCGGTCCGGCGAGATGATGTCCGGCGGTCCGGGGGAATGACGTCCGGGGGAATGGTGTCGTCCCTCACCTTCTCCCCGCGCACGCGGAAACCCCAGGGGCTTGACACCGTGACACGGCGCGGTTAGGCGCGCGGGCGCGATGTCCGACCGCGCCCCGCAGAAGCCTCGGAGAAGCAGGGAAGGCGCCGCAGTGGCGCCGCAGCCGATCCTCAGTCGCCCGGGTCGTGCAGGTGCGCGGCGAGCGCCGCGATCTCCTCGCGCCCGAGGTTCAGCCCCGCCTGCTCGGCACGCTTCTCGAGCAGCTCGACGATGCGCTCGATCGGGGCGTCGGGCAGGTCCGCCCGGGTCTGGGCGACGATGCCCGAGAGCTTGTCGATGTCGTCGGCGTTGTTCTGCGACATCGCCGGCAGGGCCTGTTCCTGCGCACCCGAGAGCTCGTGCTGGGACTCGCCCGCCGTGAGGGTGTCGCGCCCGCCGTCGTGCCCGTGGTGGTCGTGGCCGCTCGCCTCGGGGACCCCCGTGACGCCCGGCTCGTTCTCGCGTTGCTGGTTCATGCTGCACCAGGCCCTTGGTTACGCGCTCGCGGCCGGTTCGTCGAGCGCGCCCATGTCGGGATCGCGCAGGATGTCGGCGCGCGGCGGCTCGATCAGCGCGGCGTCACCGGCATCCGTCCCCTCTTCGGGCCGGTGTGCGGGAACGTCGCCCTCGTCCGGCGGGTCGAGGTCGGGTTCGGGCAGGCTCGGCTCGGGAGGAAGGCCGGTGTCCGGGTCGACCTTGCGGTCGGGGTGCTCGGGGTTGCTCGTGTTCATGACGATCTCCTGTCGGTGTCGTCTGTCGAGCGTGGCCGGTCCCGGCCGCGGTGCACACGGGGTTGACGGCGTTCCGCGGGGCGGCTAGGGCCGGCGGTCACCCCGCCGCCGCCCACTCGCCGGTTGCGAGGAACCGGTCCATCCGCGCGCGCTGCGGCGCGAGGTCGAGACCCTGCGCGCGCACCCACGCGTCGTCGAAGTAGGTGCCGGCGTAGCGCTCGCCGCTGTCGCACATGAGCGTGACGACGCTCCCCGTCTCTCCGGCCGCCCGCATCCGCGCGATCACCTGGAACGCGGCGACCAGGTTCGTGCCCGTCGATCCGCCCGCCCAGTGCAGCGTGCGATCGCGCAGCAGCCGCACCGCCGCGATCGACGCCGCGTCGGGCACGCGGAACGCGTCGTCGATGACCCCGGGCAGGAACGACGGCTCGACCCGCGCCCGCCCGATCCCCTCGATGCGGGAGCGTCCCGCGCAGACGGGGTCCGGCTCGCCGCGCCACGCATCGTAGAAGACCGAGCCCTCCGGGTCGGCCAGCGCGATGCGCGTCGTGTGGCGGCGATACCGCACGTAGCGGCCCAGCGTCGCCGAGGTGCCGCCGGTCCCCGCGCTCACGACGATCCAGTGCGGGATCGGGTGGGGCTCGCGGGACAGCTGCCGGAAGATGCTCTCGGCGATGTTGTTGTTGCCCTGCCAGTCCGTGGCCCGTTCGGCGTGGGTGAACTGGTCGAGGTAGTGCCCGCCGCAGTCGCGGGCCAGCCGCTCGGCCTCGGCGTAGACCTCGCCGGGGTCGTCCACGAAGTGGCAACGGCCGCCGTAGAAGGCGATGAGGCTGAGCTTCTCGGCGCTCGTCGAGCGCGGCACGACCGTGATGAACGGCAGGCCCAGCATCCGGGCGAAGTACGCCTCGGACACGGCGGTCGACCCGCTCGAGGCCTCCACGAGCGTCGTGTCCGGTCCGATCCACCCGTTGACCAGCCCGTACAGGATGAGCGAGCGCGCCAGCCGGTGCTTGAGCGACCCGGTCGGATGGCTCGACTCGTCCTTCAGATAGAGGTCGATCCCCCACTCCGGCGGCAGCGGGAACGTGTGCAGGTGGGTGTCCGCGCTCCGGTTCGTGTCGCGCTCGAGCGCCGCCAGCGCGCCGCGCACCCACTCCGCCCGCGTGTCATCGACCGTCGTCATCGCGATGCACCTCCCCCGCCATCATCCGGCACGGAGACCGGGTTGCGCGGCACGGCACTCAGCGCGTTCCGCGTCACGCGATCGCGTGCTCGTGGATGCCGCTGGTCAGGGTCGTCCCGTTCAGCTCGAGGTAGAGCTGCCGCTCGGTGATCGAGAGGGTGAGGTCGTTGCGACGGACAAGCGCGCTCGCAGCGGACTCGACGAACCCGGGGTCGAAGCTGTGCAGCACGATCCGCTCGGCATGATGGATGCGCTTGCCCGCCCAGGGCGCGAGGACCTTCGCCGGGTCGCGATGGGTGTACACGACCGTCCGCTCGGCGAGCCTGCTGCCGTGGTGCAGCCGGTCCGCGTCGGGGGCACCGACCTCGATCCACGCCGTCAGCCGCCCGGTGAGATCGCGGACGAGGACCGCCGGCTCGTCGGTCGCGGAGATCCCCTCGCTGAAGGCGATCCCCTCCTCGAACTCGAGGCAGTACGCCAGCACACGCGTGAGCATGTACGCGTCCGTCTCGGAGGGATGCCGGGCCACGCGCAGCGCGAGCTCGTCGTAGACGCCGCGATCCACATCCGCCAGCTGCACCGTGAACGTGTGGACGGTTGCGCCGATAGCCATAACCGACGAGCCTACGCGCCCGCGCGGCGCGCGGCATCCGCGACTCGGGCGTCGTGACGGCCACGGCTCCCGTTCCGCAGTCGCTTCGTGCGGGTCCCGGCGCGCACGACTGTGCCCGAGCGGCTGCCGAACGCACGGCGCACGGCGCACGCGAGGGCTACCGCGGGCGCGGTGCGGGCGGCGGCGGCACTTCCTTCGCCGCCACGATGTCGGCCACCGCGATGCGCTCGACGCCGCGCTTGCCGTCCACCACGACGGTCTCGGCATCCGCGCTCAGCAGCTCGCCGAGCGCATCGGTCGCCTGCCCGGTGGGGAGCAGGTGGCGCACGACGACGCGCCGCCCCGGCACCGGGAGCCGGATGAGGCCGCCCCGCGCCGCGCCCTCGCCGGAACTCACCACGCCCCCGGCGCGTAGTCCTTGAGGAACACCCCGAAGAGGTCCTCGCCCGCCTCGCCGCGCACGATCGGGTCGTAGACGCGGGCGGCGCCGTCGACGAGGTCGAGCGGGGCGTGGAAACCCTCCTCGGCGAGGCGCACCTTCGTCGGGTGCGGGCGCTCGTCGGTGATCCAGCCGGTGTCGACGCTGGTCATCAGGATGCCGTCGGTCTCGAACATCTCGCGCGCGCTCGTGCGCGTGAGCATGTTGACGGCGGCCTTGGCCATGTTCGTGTGCGGGTGTCCGGGGCCTTTGTAGCCGCGGCCGAACACGCCCTCCATGGCGCTCACGTTGACGACGTAGGTGCGCCGCGCCGGGCTGGCCGCGAGCGACGGTCGCAGCTTGGAGACGAGCAGGAACGGGGCGGTCGTGTTCGCCAGCTGCACCTCGAGCATCTCGAGCGGGTCGACCTCCTCGACCCGCTGCGTCCAGGAGTTGACGTGGTCGGTGTCGGGGATGAGTCCGCCGGCGTCGATCGCGGTGCCGGCCGCGAGCCGCTCGAGCGAGCTGGAGCCGGCAGCCATCGCCTGCTCGGTCAGCTCATCGGCGCGAGAAGCGGCTGCGGCGAGGATCGGGTGGGCGCTCACCGAGCGTTCCAGCGCCTGCGGATGCTGGTCGTTCGTGTGCCCGAACGTGACCAGCTCGGGCAGCGGTCCGCTCGGCAGCGGAGCCAGTTCGGCGTCGACGAGCGGCTGATACGCACCCGGCGAGCGCCGCACGGTCTGGGTGGCGTTGTTGATGAGGATGTCGAGGGTGCCCGCGGCGGCGACATCCTCGGCGAGTCCGATGACCTGGGCGGGATCGCGCAGGTCGATGCCGACGATCTTGAGCCGGTCGATCCACTCGGGCGCGTCGGGGAGGCTGCTGAACCGCCGCACGGCGTCGCGCGGGAAGCGGGTCGTGATCGTCGTGTGCGCGCCGTCGCGCAGCAGGCGCAGCGCGATGTACATGCCGATCTTCGCCCGCCCGCCGGTCAGCAGTGCGCGCTTGCCGCTCAGATCGGTGCGGGCGTCGCGCTTCGCGTGGCTCAGCGCCGCACACGCCGGACAGAGCTGGTGATAGAAGGCGTCGACGAGGGTGTACGGCTGCTTGCAGATGTAGCAGCCGCGGGCCTTGATCAGCGTGCCCGCCGTCGGCGCAGTGGTCGCTGTGCTGATCGGGATGCCGCGCGTCTCGTCGTCGATCCGGTCGGGGGCGCCGGTGGCCGTGGCGGCCACGACGGCTCGGTCGGCCTCGGCGATCGCATCGCGGATCTCGCGCCGGCGCACCTTCTTTGCCGCCTTGAACAGGTGCGAGGTCGCTTTGCGCAGCGTGATGAAGTCGGGGTGCGACTGGTCGACGTCGGCGACTTCGCGGAGCACCTTCAGCGCGATCTCGAGTTCGGCCGGGTCGATGCCGCTGGGATCGGCCGTGCGGGAGTCGACAGCACGGGGCGACGGAAGGGAAGCGGCGGACGTCTCGGGAGGCACACGCGATTCTACGTCGAGCGGTATGGGGAGAACCTGTTACCGTGCGACGGTGAACTCTGCGACCGAAGACGAGACCGCGCCGCGCCGGATCCACGTCTCGGCGGCGGTCATCGTCGACGAGGAGGGCCGCCTGCTGCTGGTGCGCAAGTCCGGCACGACCGCGTTCATGCAGCCGGGCGGCAAACCCGAGCCGGGTGAGTCGGCCGATGAGACCCTCAGCCGTGAACTCGCCGAGGAGCTGGGCGTCCGGGTCGACCCCGATCGCCTGCGCGGGCTCGGCAGGTTCACGGCCGCCGCGGCGAACGAACCGGGCTTCCTCGTCGTCGCCGACGTGTTCGCCGCGGACCTGGGGTCCCAGCATCCCGTCGTGGGGGCGGAGATCGCCGAGCTGCGGTGGGTCACGCGGGCCGACGCCGACCGGCTCGAGATCGCGCCGCTGGCCCGAGAGCACTTCCTCCCCGCCTGATCGCGGACCGGTTGCCGACTCAGCGCTCGCCGCGGTGACGGGGATTCCCGCCGTTCACTCCGGGGCGGGCCCCGTACTGTCGCGGACGATCAGGGTGGTGGCGAGAAGCGCGTCGTCGTCGCCGTCGGGGCGGTCGCCGAGCTGGCTGAGCAGCTGCTCGACAGCCCGCTCCCCCGCCCGCTCGAGCTGAGCCCGCACGGTGGTCAGCGCGGGCACGATGAGCTCGCTGCCGAAGATGTCGTCGAAGCCCGCCACGCTGACGTCACCGGGGATGCTGACGTCGGCAGCGGCTGCCGCGTGCATGAAGCCGATCGCCATCAGATCGTTGAACGCGATCACCGCGGTGGGGCGTGCAGCGAGCACACGACGCAACGCCTCACGACCGCCTTCGATCGTCGGGCTGTTCGGCCCGACTTCGACGATGCCGATGTCCAGTCGCTCTGCGGCGTCGAGCCAGCACCCCGACCACGTCGACATGGATCAGCTCGACGCCCTCGCCCGACGGAACCCGGGGGCGGCCCTGTTCGTCGACGAAGGGACCCTGCCCCTGCTGCCGGCGCAGCTGGCCCAGCGCGCCCGCGTCCTGCACGCCGGAGACGAGGTCGAGGTGTCGGGTGTCGCCGTCACGGCCCTGGGCGGCACACATGAAGCCGTCTACGGCGACGTCCCCGGCTGCGCGAACCTCGCCTACCTGATCGACGGCGGCAGCCTCTTCCACCCCGGCGACTCCTTCCACGTGCCGGATGTCCAGGTCGACGTGCTCGCGTTGCCGACCAGTGGCCCGTGGCTGAAGCTCGCCGACGCCATCGAGTACCTGCGCGCGGTCAACCCTCGCATCGCCGTGCCCATCCACGAGCGTGCGCTCGCCAGCACGGACACGCACTACGAGCTGCTGGGGGTCTTCGCGCCGGAGCAGACGACGTTCCTGCCACTGACCCTGGGCGAGGAGTCGCTGGTCTAGGCGAAGCGCGATTGACTCCAGCCCGCTCCTTCCACGCGCCCGTGCGAGGAGGTGAAGCGGCGGTGGACAGTGGGTGACGTCTCCCTGTTCGGGTTGCGGACTGTATTGAAGCATCTCAATATAGAGACATGTCAATTCAAGCCGGCGAAGCGGTCGGGTCGGATCTCCCCGCCCTCCACCTGAGCGGGACGACGACTCTGGCCCCGCCGAGGCGGCTCTCGACACTCGACAAGTGGCTGCCGGCATGGATCGGCCTCGCCATGGTCATGGGACTGCTGCTGGGCCGGTTCGTGCCCGGGGTCGCGGAGGTGCTGTCTCACCTGGAGGTCGGCGGGATCTCCGTTCCGATCGGCATCGGACTCCTTGTGATGATGTACCCCGTGCTCGCGAAGGTCCGGTACGACAGGATCGCCGCCGTCACCGGCGACAAGCGGCTCCTCATCTCGTCTCTGCTGCTCAACTGGGTCGTCGGCCCCGCGGTCATGTTCGCTCTCGCGTGGATCTTCCTCGCGGACCTGCCCGAGTACCGGACCGGTCTGATCATCGTGGGGCTGGCCCGCTGCATCGCCATGGTCGTCATCTGGAACGACCTCGCCTGCGGCGACCGCGAGGCGACGGCCGTGCTGGTCGCCATCAATTCGGTGTTCCAGGTCCTCGCGTTCTCGCTCCTGGGATGGTTCTCCCTCACGGTGCTGCCCGGCTGGCTCGGTCTGGACTCTCAGGGACTGGAGGTCTCGGTCTGGCAGATCGCCCTCAACGTGCTCGTCTTCCTCGGCGTGCCCCTGACTGCCGGCTTCGCGTCCCGCTGGATCGGCGAGCGCCGCCGCGGGCGCGCGTGGTACGAGGAGAAGTTCCTCCCGGTCGTCGGGCCGTGGGCGCTGTACGGGCTGCTCTTCACGATCGTGCTGCTCTTCGCACTCCAGGGCGATGCGGTGATCGCGAATCCCCTCGACGTCGCGCGCATCGCGCTCCCGCTGCTCATCTACTTCGGCGTGATGTGGTTCGCGGGACTCCTGCTGGGCAAGACACTCGGACTCGGCTATGCCCGGTCGACGTCGCTCGCGTTCACCGCGGCGGGCAACAACTTCGAGCTCGCGATCGCTGTCGCGATCGGCACCTTCGGCGCCGCATCGGGGCAGGCCCTGGCAGGCGTCGTCGGCCCGCTCATCGAGGTGCCGGTGCTCGTCGGGCTCGTCTACGTCTCGCTCTGGGCTGCACGTGCCTGGTTCCATACCGATCCCTACGCCGCCGAATCGAGGACGTCATGACCGACTCACCTGTCGCTTCCGATACGGACGGGTGCGCGCCGGCTGCGACCCATGCGATCGGCTTGGATGCCGCAACGAGCCTCTCCGGAACACTCAAGTCCCTCGCGGACCCGCTCCGGCTGCGGATGCTCTCCGCGATCGCATCCGACCCCCGCGGCGAGGCCTGCGTGTGCGACCTGGCCGAGCTCGCCGAGGTGTCGCAGCCCACGGTCTCGCACCACCTCAAGAAGCTCAAGGAGACGGGCCTGCTCCTCTCGGAGCGCCGCGGAACCTGGGTGTACTACCGCATCGCGCCCACCCGCCGATCAGCGGTGACGGCACTGCTCGACTCGTTCGCGCCGGCGGTCGCGACCGATGCGCCTGAGGATGATGTCGCTCGTGCCGACGCGCTTCGCACGATGGACGCGCGCGTGACCCGTCTCGCTGACGAGCTCGCCGACGAGCTCACGGGACTCAACCGGGACCTGGTGCTCGCAATCGTCCGCGAATCCTACGCCGGCCTCGTCCGTTCGGCGAAGCTCACCCAGCACCTGATCCCCCTCACTGAGCGGTTCGCACGCCAGCGTCTCGCAGACCTCGCCCGCGACCGCGCCGTCGGAGTGCCGCAGGTGCTGTTCGTCTGCGTCGCCAACGCGGGCCGCTCTCAGCTCGCGGCGGCACTCGTGAACCAGCTCGCGGGCGACCGCGTCGTTGCCCGATCCGCCGGATCGTCTCCCGCCTCGGACGTGCATCCGCACGTTCGCGCCGTGCTCGCCGACATCGACGGCGAGCAGAATGCGGGAGACGCCTTCCCCAAGCCGCTGACCGACGATGCCGTCCGCGCCGCAGACGTCGTGATCACCATGGGCTGCGGCGACGTCTGCCCCGTCATCCCCGGCGTCCGCTACGAGGACTGGGCCGTGGGCGATCCGGCACTCGCCTCTTCCGAGGGCGTCGCGGCCATCCGTGCCGACATCGAATCGCGCGTGAGGACCCTCCTCGACGCGCTCCTCACCGCATAGAAGGAACCCCAGGATGATGACCGCAAAGAGGCCGTCGGTACTCTTCGTCTGCGTACACAACGCGGGCCGTTCCCAGATGGCGGCAGGCTACCTGCGTCACATCGCAGGCGATGCTGTCGAGGTGCGATCGGCCGGGTCTCTGCCCGCCGATCAGATCAACCCGACCGCGGTCGCCGCGATGCTCGAGGAGGGCATCGATATCACCGCCGAGCAGCCCAAAGTCCTCACCACCGAGGCCGTGCACGCATCCGATGTCGTCATCACGATGGGATGCGGGGACGCGTGCCCCTTCTTCCCGGGAAAGCGCTACGAGGACTGGAAGCTCGACGACCCCGCAGGTCAGGGCATCGAATCCGTGCGCCCGATCCGCGACGACATCAAGTCGCGCATCGAAGCGCTGGTAGCCGACCTCGTCACGTAGCGGGTGATCCAGGCATCGCCTCCGCTGCGTTACCGCTGAGCGGGACGAGGATGCCAGCCAGGTCCTTTGTCCTCCAGCTCCTCAAGGGGAAGCTGCTCTTGCTGGCGCTGCTCGCGGGGAGCACGCCCGTCACGCTGGTTGCTCCGGCCGCTGGCCTTCACTGGAAACGCGGGACCCTGCCCGTAGGTGACGCTCGGGCCCCGCGTGGCTGCCGACGTCTTGACGAGTATCTCGCGCTCAACGAGGTCAGCAAGTACGCGAGACGCTCCGACTGTGTCGAGATCGAGGAGGATGCGGACCATCCGTGCGTTGATCGTTTCGGTCTCATTGACGAGTTCGATGATCTTGCGGTCCAACTGGTCAGTGGTCCGACGACGATAGGTAACCGCAGAACCGAGTGCCGCGAGCGCATCTTCGCGAAGTCGATACTTCGGATATGCCCGGCGCGCCGTCTCGCGCGTTGGTTCGAGAAGGCGAATCTCATCGCCGCTCAGTCGCGCAAGGACGGATTGAGCTTCTTCGATCACAGGCTTCTGGAGGAGCGGCATCAGTTCTTCGGCTCCGACGGTCTTCTTCGTGAGAAGGGTGAGGAGAATCACCATCGTGTCGGCGTCAGCTGCTTCCTCAGGCGGCAGTGTGGCAACGTACCTCGCGAGCGCCGTGTTCGGCGCCCCGCCTAGGAGCGTGACCTCAACCCAAGTCGGGGCCGCGGTGTACCTCGGAGGCTCATGCCCGATACGGGCCATCTCCGCGTACATCCGGTCGACACCGGACCCGGCCGTTTCAGCGAGACCCAGCATTCTCATGGCCCCGGCGAGGTTCGTGTTTCGGGTTCGCGACGATGTCGTCAAGACATTGTCCACGCTGACGCCCGGCACGAAGCCGCCGGGTGAGGAGACTCTTAGTTGCGTGATGGTGTGCTCGACGGCAGTGCGCTCCGAGGTGAAGTACTCGCGGTGCATGAGCCCGTTGACCACCGCCTCGCGGACGGCGGCCTCCGGCAGATCAGCGATATGAAGTTGCTGCCCCTTACCGATGGATACCGGTGTCGTCTCGATCCGCGCTTCTATCAGGTCGAACACTCGCTGAAGCGCAACGACCAACGGCCCCGAGAGCTGGTCGTTTGCCGTCAGCTGACCGGCAGGAGTCCGTCGATACGTGTAGGAGATGAGGACGGTCTGTTCGTAAGCACGGCTGAAAAGCAACGCACCCGAGTTCGTGAGAGTTTGATCCTCAAGAACGACCCCCAAAGCGCGGAGAAGGTCGATGTCGCTGGCTTCGGCGAGTCGCCGCTTCCCGAGGTCATTCGAACGGGCGAGCATCTCACGAGCGACTTGCATCGCGACCGGGTCGACGTCCGACGCGGACACTCCGGCGGGATGAACGCTCCAGTCTCGCCCGGTCTTCTGCGCGGTGACGGCGGCAATCCGCTCGGTTGTCATCGGCAGACAGCGGTCCGCGACTCGCTCGGTAGGAATCTTGCCGTTCGCGCTGTGCACCTGTGTGCTGCTCGCGACCGTAAGCACCAGAACATCGCCATGTCCAGTGCTCCGCTGCTCGGACTCAACCAGAAGCGGGGGTTGGGTGATCTCGTATATCCGAAGGCGGGTCTTCTCCGGATCCAGTTCGGTACCGACGAACGCATCCGGGCCGGCTATCTTGTCGTCGACACCGACGACAAGGGTTCCTCCTGCAGCGTTCGCGAGACACGCGGCCGCGTCCGCGATGTTCGCGAGGTCATCCTTCAGCGATCGCCCGTCCGTTTTGAACTCGAGTTCGATCGACTCGCTCGCGGTCGCCGAATCCAGTCCTTCCGCGATCTTGGCGAGCACACGATCCAACGCGTCCACGGCCTGCTCCCTCCAACCTAGAGATCTAGTGTTCGGAGTTTATAGGAAGTTTTGCTCAACCCTACACAGTGAAGGGTTCCGCAAAACTATCGCAAAACTCACGCTGCCTGGGACGCGGGCGACTCGCTAGCAGTCCTGCCACTTCCTGACTACGACGCGAGTGACGCTGACCGCTGACTATCCAACGCCACTGCGACGGAGTCAAGATCGTCCTCGAAGAGCTCAGCGTACGTGTCGAGCGTCGTCGCCGCGCTCACATGACCGAGCATCCGCTGAACCGCTGTGACGTTGACTCCGGCGCTGATCGCGAGCGACGCGGCGGCCGACTGAGTGTCCGCGAAACTTCGTTACCGCTGCGTTACCGCAACCCTCCCCCGGACATGACGAAGGCCCCGACCTCCCAGTGTTTTCTAAGGGAGGCGGGGCCTTCAGGCTGGCGGTGACGGTGGGATTTGAACCCACGCATTGCGAGCACCATCGCCATCACATGCATGCAGTTCCCGCATAATCACGCGGTTCGACATCACTCGCGGGTCTACTCGCGTCACTTCATCTGCGTTCGCCTTTACCCCACGCGCGTACCCGCGCGAGGTACCTCGATGAGACCCCGCGAGATCGGGTCGGCGGGTTAGTGGACCTCGACTTCAAGACCTGCGTGGCGGTCCTGCTCGGTCAGCCCCGAGCGACGCAAAGTCCCATGTTGACCCATCAACTCCGATGGCGCCTTCCCCGCAGAGTACTGATGGCTCGTCAGGATCCCTAAAAGGGGCGTTGAACGCAAAGGGGTCCGTTCCGGGCGGCCCGCTGGCTGGTGAACGCGTTCGTCAGTCGGGGACTTGTGACGTCTTGGGAAATAGTGCGATGGCCAGAGCGGTCCCGACACCGCCCCCGAGGAGCTGTGCGGCGATGAAGGGGAGCGCGGAGGTGGGGTTGATGCCGGCGAAGGTGTCGGTGAAGACGCGACCGATGGTGACGGCGGGGTTGGCGAAGGATGTGGAGCTGGTAAACCAGTACGCGGCGCCGATGTAGGAGCCGACGGCTGCTGCGATGACGGTGATGTTTCGGCCGGTGCGGGTGAGTCCGACGATGAGCAGGACGAGTCCTGCGGTGGCGACGACCTCGCCGAGGACTGTGGCTGGTGTGGCACGGTCAGTGGTCGACAGTGTCGTGGGGGTGGCGAACATTGCGGTGGCGAGCACAGCTCCGGCGATGGCTCCGCTGATCTGCGCGGCGAGGTATGCGGCCAGTGCACCGCCGGTGAGTCCTGTTCTGCCTCGGCGCCCGAGGGTGAAATCGACGAGGGAGACGACGGGGTTGAAATGCGCTTCTGAGATAGGTGCGAGGAGCAGGATGAGGACGCCGAGACCGAGGGCCGTCGTGAGTGAGTTCTCGAGGAGCTGCAGGCCGGTGTCGGTGGAGAGATTCTGTGCGGCGATTCCGGAGCCGACCACGATGGTCACGAGCAGGCCTGTGCCGAGGAACTCGGCGGTCGCGCGTCGCCAAAGCGGGGCGCCGGTGATGGTGGGGGAGTCGACGGTCACGCGGTGGGTCCGGCGGGGGTGAGTTCGGTGAGGAGGTCTTCGACGTGGCGGCGGATCTCGTCGCGAACGTGCCGGATGCCGTCGAGATCGAGGTCTGCGGGGTCGTCGAGCTGCCAGTCGAGGTAGCGCTTCCCAGGGTAGAAGGGGCAGGCATCGCCGCAGCCCATGGTGACCAAGGCGTCCGCGGCGCGGACGACGTCGTCGGTGAGAGGTTTGGGGAACTCTTCACTGACCTCGATACCGGCTTCGGCGAGTACCTCGATCACTCCAGGCAGGATCCCGGCGCCGGGTTGCGATCCGGCGGAGCGGACGTGGACGCGGTCGCCGGCGAGGTGTCGGGTGATCGCGGCGGCCATCTGTGAGCGGCCGGAGTTCTGTACGCAGACGTAGAGGATCTCGGGGACCGGCTTGGCGATCAGTCCGCGTGATTGGGCGAGCGCGGTGAGCCGGTCGCGGGAGAACTTCTCTGCCAGCGACGGGAGGTGCGTGGAGACGGTCGCGGTGCGGACGAGGACTGTGTACGACTCGAACACGACGCGCTCAACGGTCTCCGCATTGACCATTCCGGTGAACTGGTGTGCGAGTCGTTCGGCGGCGCGATGCAGTACGTGTTCAGGGGCGAGGAGGCCGTCTTGGCCGCGTCCGGTGCTCATGCCGCGTCTTCGGACGGTGTGAGCTCGGCGATGAGGGTCTCGACCCTGGTCCGGATCTCGTCGCGGATCCGACGTACGGTCTCGGGGCCTTGTCCGGCCGGGTCATCGAGCTGCCAGTCTTCGTAGCGCTTGCCGGGGAAGATCGGGCACGCGTCGCCGCAGCCCATGGTGATCACCACGTCGGACTCTTTCACCGCGTCAACGGTGAGCAGCTTCGGGGTGTTGCCGGCGATGTCGATGCCCTCTTCGGCCATGGCGGCAACGGCGACCGGGTTGATCTGGTCTTTCGGTTCCGACCCTGCGGAGAGCACGTCGATCCGGTCACCGGCGAGATGTTGCAGGTAGCCGGCGGCCATCTGCGAACGTCCCGCGTTATGCACGCAGACGAACAGGACGGTGGGGATGGCGGTCATGAGCGGTCTCGCTTTCTCGTTACCGAAAGCATAGACCAGCATCTATGGGTTGGTGACGCTAGATCGGTGACGGCTGGGTGAACAGTTCGACGAGGAGGTGGCGGACGCGATTGTCGATGTCGTCGCGGATGCGACGGACAGTCGCGAGGGGCTGATCGACGGGGTCGTCGAGATCCCAGTCGAGGTAACGGCGCCCCGGGTAGACGGGGCAGGCGTCGCCGCAGCCCATCGTGACCACCACGTCGGCAGACTTTACGGCGCCATCCGTGAGGGGCTTGGGGAACTCGGCTCCGACGCTGACGCCGATCTCGTCGAGTGCCGTGACGATCGTGGGGCGGACCTCTGCGGCGGGTGCGGATCCTGCGGTGCGGACGATGACGCGGTCGCCGGCGAGCTGGCGGAGGATGCCGGCGGCGAGTTGGGACCTGCCCGCGTTCTGCACGCAGACGAACAGCACCGACGGCACGGTGTCGACGTCCGCGGAGGAGCGAGCGATGTCGTCGAGGCGGGTCGAGGCGAAGGCCGCGGTACGGGAGGCGAGCAGGTGTGTCACGCCCTGCTGCTCGAGCAGATCGTGGCTGTCAGTGACGTAGCGGGCGATCGTCTCCCGGTTGAAGACGCCGCGGTAGCGATCGGCGAGATCGTCGATCACGCGATCCCAGTCCGGTTCCACGGCTGCGGTGGGCGCGGCGCCGACGAGGGCGGCGACGCGTTCTTGCTGGTCGGGGTGGATTGAGTACCAGACGCGTCGTCCGTCGCGTTCCCGGACGACCAGTCCTTCGTCGTGCAGCGCAGCCATGTGGTGGCTCACGGTGGGTTGGCGGAGCGCGAGCGTTTCGGCGAGCTTGCCGACCAGCATTCCGCGCTCGGGAGCGGCCTGAATCAGCTGCAGGATGCGTGCGCGCGTGGGATCAGCTGCCACACTCAATGCTGGTATCGACGCGACTGAATCCATAGATAGCAGTCTATGACAGCCGTGAATAGCGGGATCTGCCGATCAAGCCCCGGCATCGCGCGCCGCGGGCAGGTGCGTCCGCATCTGTGTTCCGGCGGAGGTGACCCGGTAGCGCTGACCGTCGTGGGCGACCCATTCAAGGTTCGTCAGTCGCCACAGGATCTCGCTGAGCATCCGCGGCAGTTGCTGCCGGTGTCGTGCGCTCATGTCGGGCTGTCGCGCCGTCCACTCGGTCACGATCTGTTCGCTCGTCAGGGGGCTGGCCCCGGCGAGGATGTCCAGCACGAGTGCGCGGGCGGCGGTCAGGTGTCGGCGGTCGGTTGTCCCGTCCATCAGGTCCCGTTGATGATGCTGCGGCGCTCGACGAGGACCGTGTCACGCCACTGCCCGGCGTGCGGACCCAGCTGCGAGCGAGCGATCCGTTCCCGCCGACCGACGATCCGGAACCCGGCAGATTCGTGCAGCCGGATGCTGGCGGTGTTCTCGGGGAAGATGCTGGACTGAATGGTCCAGTAGCCGGCGTCGTCCGCGGCTTCGAGGAACGCGTCCAGCAGCAGCCGCCCGATGCCCTGCCCGTGGTGGGCGGGGTCGATGTAGACCGAGTGTTCAATCACACCCCGGTAGACCTCTCTTGCCGATGTGGGTGACGCGGCGGCCCATCCGACGACCGTGCCAGTTTCGTCTATGGCGACGAGGCGCGCGTCTGTCACCTTCCCCGCGTCGAACCGTTCCCAGGAGGGTGTCGTCGTTTCAAAGGTCGCTTCTCCGCCGGCGATCCCGGCCGCGAGGATGATTTCGACGGCGGGCCAGTCAGCCGCGGTCATGGGTCGAGTCTGGATCATGAGCAGCAGGATCCTCCCCCGCCGAGGTCGGTGGAGCACACCCCGGTCGCCGGCAGCGTGAGCTGCACGGCCGTCGCGGAGCGCATGTCGCCGTCCAGCCAGGCCGCGACGGAGCGGACCTGCTCATACCCGGTGGCGAGCAGGAACGTTGGGGCGCGGCCGTAGGACTTCATCCCGACGAGGAAGAATCCGTGCTCGGGGTGGCGCAGCTCCGCGAACCCATGCGGCTCGACGGTGCCGCAGGAGTGCAGATTGGGGTCGATCAGCGGCGCCAACCGTGTCGGTGCTTCGACGATCTCATCCAGCTGCAGCCGCACCTCCCGCAGCATCCCCAGGTCTGGTCGGAAGCCGGTCGCGTTCACGACCAGATCGGTGTCGTGCGTCGCCGATGCACCGCGCCGCGACCCGATCAGCCGGACGCCCTCGTCGTGCCGGCGAACCGCGGAGATCTCGAAGGAATCGACCTTCTCGATCGCCCCCGCGTCCACGAGCCGGTCCACCCGCGAGCCCAGTCGCGCCCGATCGGCGAGTTCATCATCCGGCGAGGAGGACACCCGCACAGCAGACGCGTTGCGGATCACCCACGTCACCCGTGTACCCGGATCGCTCTTCGCGAGCTCCGTCAGCGCGATCAACGTGTTCGCCGCCGAGTGCCCTGCACCGACGACCGTTGTGTGGCGACCCGCGAATCGCGCCCGGTCCGCCCCGAGCACATCGGGCAGCGCGTGGACCACCAGATCGTCGACGCCGGATGCGCCGATCGGGTCAAGCCCAGACGACGACAGCGGATTCGGGGAACTGTACGTGCCAGACGCATCAATCACGGCACGGCCCACCAGTTCGATCACGTCGCCAGGACCGGTGACCGCCCGCACGAGGAACGGTGTGGACTCACGGTTCGCGGTGCGGGTGCGGTCCATGCCGTCCCGCGTCACCGCGACAACGCGGGCGCCATACCGGATTCGGGAGCGCATCGCCGGCAACTCTGCAAGTGGGGCGATGTACTCCTCGACGAGTTCCTGCCCGGTCGGCGCCCGCCCGTCTTCGACTGGCCACACCCACCCCGCGGCCTGCAGGAGACGACGCGACGCGGGGTCGATCAGGTGACGCCACGGTGAGAACAGCCGCGTGTGCCCCCACTGCCGAATCGACGCCGCAGCACTGTCTCCCGCCTCGAGGATCTCGAAATCGATCCCCCGCTCGAGCAGATTCGCGCCCGCGGCGAGACCGATCGGGCCGGCGCCGATGATCAGCACCGGCAACGTCGCGAGCCGATCCGATACGGCCACACGGGGAGTTAGATCCAGCAGTGTCATCAGAACCTCCAGGAACATCGATGAACGTCGATGCCCAGTATGAGCGCCTCTATCGATACCTGTCAATATCGACTACTGTCGATACATGGCCACGACACTCCACGTCACCGACATCACCGCCTCCGCGGTCGCGTGTTGCGCCCCGCTCGTGAAGGAACCGATGACGCAGGTTGACGCAGAAAAGGTAGCCACGACGCTGAAGGCTCTCGCCGACCCCGCCCGACTCCGACTGCTGTCGATCGTCGCAGCCTCCCAAGACCAAGAAGCATGCGTCTGCGACCTCATCGAACCTATCGGACTCTCACAACCGACGGTGTCCCATCACTTGAGAGTGCTCACCCAAGCGGGGTTCCTGTCACGATCGAAACGCGGCACCTGGGCCTACTACCGACTGCAACCGGACGCACTCGCCGCGGTCACCACTCTCCTGTCAATCTGAGAGCGCAGACGAAGCGACCTTCATCGGTGCGCCGACCGGGCTACTTGTGCTGACGAACCGTTCGCACGCTGTTCGCGTGTGACAGCAGCCACGCCGCAAACCCAGACGCTCCGAGCGATGACATCCACTACCTACGGTGGGCAGGCATCCCACCGTAAGTGAATCTCGCCATCCAGAGGAAAGCCCTGTTGACACGCCAAAACGTGCACAGCCTCGCCCAGAGAAGCGAGACTCGGCAGCGCAAAATGGGTAAGAAGTCTTACCCATTCTTTACCCAAAACGTCGATCAGCGCCCCTCGAAAGGAGCGCTGATCTGGGTTTTTTGTGGCGGTGACGGTGGGATTTGAACCCACGGTAGGGGGTTACCCTACACAACTTTTCGAGAGTTGCACCTTCGGCCGCTCGGACACGTCACCGCGGACAAGTTTACGGCACGAGAGCCGGGTCCGCGAACCAGGACTCAGACGGCGCTCGGTCCGTAGAGACGTCCGAGCTCCTGTGACGAGACACCGCCCTCGTAAGTGCCGTGCTGCGGCCAGCCGTCCGGCGAATCCTGCCACTCCTCCTGCCGGCCCCACGGAAGGATGTCGACCAGCCCGTGCATGTGCCCCAACTGCTCCGTCCCTCGTCCGTCCGTATGCCAGGTGCGGTAGGCGATGTCACCGTCGCGCAGGAAGACGTTCACCGCGAAGCCGGCGTCGGGCGGGGCGCCCATGTCGGCACCGAACGGGCTGCCGGCCGTGGAGTACCAGTCCATGCGGTTTCCCACGCGCTCCCTGTACGCGAGTGCCTCGTCGATGGGTCCCTGCGTCACGATCACGAACCGGGCGTCATACTCCTCGAGGAACTCCAGCCGGGTGAACTGCGCCGTCCAGCTCGTGCATCCCGGGCACTGCCAGGTCTGGCCGGCGAACCACATGTGGCTGTACACGATGAGCTGCGAGCGACCCGCGAAGATGTCCACGAGACGCACCGGCCCGTCGGGACCGTCGAGGACGTAGTCGGGCAGTTCGACCATCGGCAGCCGTCGTCGCTGCGCCGCGATCGCGTCGAGCTCTCGCGTGGCGGCCTTCTCCCGCACGCGCAGGGCGTCCAGCTCGCGGCGCCAGGTCTCGGCGCCGACGACGGGAGGACGTGCGGAGAAGGTGGTCATGGCGCCCCGCTCTCGTTGTCGGCTTCCGACGTCCATGCTCCGTCTCCGGTGGGCGTCGCGCAAGGGGTTTCTCCCGGCATCCGCCCTTACCCCCGGCATCCCTCCCCTGCCAGACTGGGCGCATGAGCGTCATCGAGAACTCGAAACTCACCGTCGTCGGTGCGGGTGCGGTCGGATCCAGCACCGCCTACGCTGCCCTCATCCGCGGGTCGGCCCGTCATGTCGCCCTTTACGACATCGCCGCGGCGAAGACCGAAGCCGAGGTCCTCGACCTCGCGCACGGCACCCAGTTCACCGGTTCCAGCGACATCATCGGCGGCGCCGATATCTCCGTCGCCGCCGGCTCGCACGTCGTGGTCATCACGGCGGGAGCCAAGCAGAACCCCGGCCAGACCCGCATCGAGCTGGCGGGGGTGAACGCCGGCATCCTCAAGACGATGATGCCGCAGCTGCTGGAGGTCGCCCCCGACGCCGTGTACGTCATCGTCACCAATCCGTGCGACGTGCTGACCGTGCTCGCGCAGGAGGCGACCGGACTGCCGCCATCGCGGATCTTCGCCTCCGGCACGGTCCTGGACACCTCGCGCCTGCGCTGGAAGCTCGCACAGCGCGCGGGCGTGTCGACCTCGAGCGTGCACGCGTACATCGTCGGCGAGCACGGCGACACCGAGTTCCCGCTGTGGTCGCACGCGACGATCGGCACCGTCCCGATCCTGGATTGGGAGCCGCTGGACGGCCAGCCCAAGTTCACCGTCGCGGAGCTCGACCAGATCGCCGTCGACGTGCGCGATGCCGCGTACAAGGTGATCCAGGGCAAGGGCGCGACCAACTACGCGATCGGCCTGTCCAGCGCGCGCATCGTCGAGGCGATCCTCAACGACGAGCACGCGGTCATGCCGGTCTCGACCGTCCTCGACGACTTCCACGGGGTGAGCGGCGTGGCCCTGTCGGTGCCGTCCGTGGTCAGCAGTGCGGGCGCCGAGCCGATCCGCAACACGACCTTCGACGACAAGGAGCTCGGTCTGTTCCGCCAGTCGGCGGACGCCCTGCGCCGGGTGGCCGACGACCTGCGCTGACCGGATGCCGGGATGTCCCCGCGCGCGGTTAGCCTGTGAGCATGGCTTCCCGGCGCACCTCTCCGACGACGGCGTTCCGGTGCACCGAATGCGGCTGGACGACCGCGAAGTGGGTCGGCCGGTGCGGTGAGTGCCAGCAGTGGGGCTCGGTCGTCGAGGCATCCGCGCAGACCGGAATCGTGACGCAGGTCACGGCCGTCACGCCCGCTCGCAGCGCGCGGCGCATCACCGACATCGACACGCGCGATTCTCCGCGTCGCACCACCGGGGTCAGCGAGTTCGACCGCGTGCTCGGGGGCGGCCTCGTGCCGGGTGCCGCGATCCTGCTGTCGGGCGAGCCGGGCGTCGGCAAGTCGACGCTGCTGACCGAGGTCGCCGCGCAGAGCGCGCGCGCCGGGCGCCGGGTGCTGTACGTCAGCGCCGAGGAGTCGCTCGGCCAGGTGCGCCTGCGCGCCGAGCGCACGGGGGCCCTGCACGACGAGCTGTACCTGGCGAGCGAGACCGACCTGGCCACCGTCCTCGGCCACGTCGACGACGTGCAGCCCGACCTGCTCATCGTCGACTCGGTCCAGACGGTGAGCTCCTCGCTCATCGACGGCATCGCCGGGCAGCCCAGCCAGGTGCGCGAGGTCGCATCGACGCTCATCCGCGTCGCGAAGGAGCGCGACCTGCCGATCATCATCGTGGGGCATGTCACCAAGGACGGCCAGGTCGCCGGTCCCCGCGTGCTCGAGCACCTCGTCGACGTCGTGTGCCACTTCGAGGGCGACCGGCAGACCTCGCTGCGGTTCGTCCGCGCGCTGAAGAACCGGTTCGGTGCGACCGACGAGGTCGGCTGCTTCGACATGACGGGCGCCGGCATCGCCGAGGTGCCCGACCCCAGCACACTGTTCCTCGGCCACGGCTCGCATGAGCCCGGCACGTGCGTGACGATCGCGCTCGAAGGGCGCCGTGCGCTGCCCGTCGAGGTGCAGGCACTGACGTTGAAGTCGATGGCGCCGAACCCGCGCCGGATCGTGAGCGGCGTCGACAGCGCGCGCGTGGCCATGGTGCTCGCGGTGCTCGAGAAGCGCGTGGGCATCAGACTCTCGGACCAGGACGTCTACGTCTCCACGGTGGGCGGCGTGCGGCTGACCGAGCCGGCCGCTGACCTCGCCATCGCGCTGGCGATCGCCAGCGCCGATTCGGGCCGGCCGAACCCGCAGCACCTCGCCGCGATCGGAGAGCTCAGCCTGTCCGGCGAAGTCCGCCGGGTCACGCAGCACGACCAGCGACGGACCGAGGCCGCCCGGCTCGGATACCGCAGCGTGCTCGACGTCGCGTCGGGCACGCTGGGCGCGGCGCTCCAGGACGCCGCGCGCCGGCATCCCGCCCGGGAAGACGAGCCGCAGTTCTGAACCGTCGAACGTTCTAGGGCTGGGTCTCGACGTCGAGTGCCGCGATGAGGTCGGCGGGTGTGGCCTGCATCGGGTGGGGGCCGGCGATGTCGAAGAACACGGTCGAGATGCGGTCGCCGTGCGTGCCGAGGAAGGCACGCAGCCAGGCCGGTGGCTGCAGCGCCACGGCGGGCGGGAGCGATTCGGGCTTGTGGGCGGCGTCGCTGAACAGCAGCAGGGCGATATCGCCCGACGTCGCGTCGCGGTAGGTCCAGACCTCACCGCTGTCGAGCGGATTGTCGCGCTGACCAGGGCGCATCAGCGGGACGACGGTCGGCCCGTGCCGCAGCGCGAACGCGAGGGCGGCCATGTCCTGCGTCTGCAGTGCGTCCGCCAGCGGAGTGCTGCGGAACTCGAGCGGCGCCTTCTCGCGCTTCTTGCGGGCCATGCTCTCAGCCTACGTGCCCGGGCTACCGGCAGAACGAGGGACGGGAGAAACAGAAGGGGCGGGAGAAACAGAAGGGGCGGGAGAAACAGAGGGGGCCCTCTCGATCCCCCCATTGGGGACTGGGGGATTCGAGAGGGCCCATGCTCACCGGCGGCGGGAGATCCGATATCTCGCCTCTGGGGTTGGCGAGAATTCCGCTGCTGGGGACAACGGGGGTCCGCTACCGGGAGCTACTCACAAGAGTACGCACAGTCGCGGCATCCTCTGTCCCCCATTGGGGGGACATTTGGTGAGAAAGCTCTCAGGAACGGGTGATTTCTGCCCGCCGGGAAGGCGAATCCCGGCGTTCTCGTCAGCGAAGGCGGAACTGGTGCTCTTCCACCGACTGGATGCCGCCGATCGCCACCGTCAGGATGTAGTACCCGGCACGGGCGTTCGGACGATCCCTGTCGCACGTGTCGACGGCCGAGCGCGAGCGATCCCAGACGAGCGGCGTGGCGCTGGTGACGGTCTGGCCGGCCGCGAGCTGCACCACCTGATCGCTCGACTCGGTCTGGCAGTCGGTCGACCGCCACCAGGTGTCGCTGCCGCTGGTGATGACGAAACTCTGGGCGGCGGTGCCGACGTTGATCAGGCACGCCTCGTCGGTGTCGTTCGTGAGCGCGATCGACAGTTGCGGCAGCTGCCCTGCGCTGTACGCGCTGCGATCGGTGACCGCGGAGACCGTGACGTGACCGGTCGTGCACGCCGGGAGGGGCGGCCCGGTCGACGTGGTCGACGGATCCGGCTCGGCTTCGCCCTCGGGATCGTCGGCACCGACCTCGGTGTCGTCATCGCCCGGTTCGTCGGCTCCGGGCGTCGCATCGGTCCCCGTCGGCGGGTCGGTGGGCTGGTCCGTCGGCGCGCCCGCGTTCGCGACGGGGGCAGCGGGCGGCGGCTCGGCCGCGTCGCTGCGCCACGGCTGCCAGACGAACAGCGCCACGACCCCGGCGACGATGAGCAGCAGCACGAGAAGCACGCCGAGGCGCCGGCGGCGATAGATGGCCGGCGTGGGCCGGCGTCGAGGCGGGGTGGTGCTCACCCCTCCAGGCTAAGCTCCGGCATCCCTCGCCCCGCGGGCGCCACGCCTACAGCTGCTTGAGCATTCGGGTGTTGCCCAGGGTGTTGGGCTTGACGTGGGCGAGGTCGAGGAACTCGGCCACGCCCTCGTCGGGGCTGCGCAGCAGCTGCGAGTACACGTCGGCGTCGACGATCTGCTCGCCGATCGGGTGGAATCCGCGCCGCGAGAAGAACTCGACCTCGAACGTCAGGCAGAACAGACGCTGCAGGCCGAGGATGCGGGCGTTGTGCTCGAGCTCGGCCACGAGCGCGCCGCCGACCCCGCGGTGCAGCCACTCGTCCACGACGATGAGGGTGCGGATCTCGCCGAGGTCCTCCCACATGACGTGCAGCGCCCCGCAGCCGATGAGACGGCCGTCGGCTTCGGCGACGACGAACTCCTGCACGGACTCGAAGAGGGTGACCAGTTCCTTGCCGAGCAGGATCCGGCGCTGCACCCACGGGTCGAGCAGTTCCAGAATGCCGCGCACATCCGCCGTGCGGGCGTTGCGCACGGTGAATCCGGGAGCGTCGGAGAGTCCCGAGGCGTCGCGCGGGTCCGGGGGAACGGTCACCGCACCACTCTATGACCCTCGCCGCGGCCCGCTTTCCCGGCCCGCCGCTGTGGCCGGTTCCGTCGCGCCGTCATCCGGTCGATACGCGCGCCCTCTACTGTGAAACCTGTCTCTATTTCGAAACTCCCTGGGGGGATCGGCACGTGAGTGTGCTCCGCGAGTACGCGACGGCAGTGTCGCAGCCGACGCTGCCGTTCTCGGCGTCCCCCGCGCGCTTCGACGAGGTCGTCGACACCGACGGCGCCCTGCGCCCCGCGTGGAAGGGTCTCGCGTCGCTCGCCCTGTCGCTGACACCGGCCGAACTGCACCGCATCGACGGGGAGATCACCCGCCTGCTCGCCGACGACGGCGTCTCGTACATCCGGCCGGATGCCGGCGCCCAGCCGTGGCAGCTGGACCCGGTGCCGTTCGTGCTCGACGCCGCGACCTGGGCCCGCCTGGAGGTCGGGCTCGCGCAGCGCGCCGAGCTGCTGAGCGCCGTGCTGGTCGACCTGTACGGGCGGCGCACCCTGCTGCGCGAGGGCATCCTGCCCGCCGCGACCGTCGTCGGGCACGGAGGCTTCGTCCGGGCCGTCGCCCGCGAGGGCGGCGTCGACCCCCAGCCGCTGCTGCTCGCGGCCGCCGATCTCGGCCGCGACGAGGACGGCGAATGGCACGTCCTCGCCGACCGCGTGCAGGCGCCCTCCGGCCTCGGGTTCGCGATGGAGAACCGCCGCGTGATCTCCCAGGTGCTGCCCGACCTGTACCAGGAGGCGAGCCTCCACCGCATGGAGCCGTACTTCTCGGCCGTGCACGCCGCACTCCTGTCGGCCGCCACCGGCGTCGCCGACCCGCGCATCGTCATCATGTCGCCCGGCGCCCTCAGCGAGACAGCGTTCGACCAGGCCTTCCTCGCGAACGCGCTCGGCTTCCCGCTCGTGCAGGGCAGCGACCTCGTCGTCCGCGACGGGTGGGTCTGGATGAAGCCCGCCGGGTGGCCGGCCACCCGCCCCCGCGAGCGCGTCGACGTCATCGTCCGGCGCGTCGACGCGGAGTGGTGCGATCCGCTCGAGCTGCGCGCCGACTCGCGGCTCGGCGTCGCCGGCCTCGCCGAGGCGGTCCGCCGCGGGCGGGTGCGACTGGTCAACGGCCTCGGCGCCGGCGTGCTCGAGAACCCGGCGCTGCTGCCCTTCCTGCCGGCGATGTGCGAGCACCTGCTCGGTGAGCAGCTGCGGCTGCCGTCCGCGCGGACGTGGTGGTGCGGAGTGCCCGAGGATCGCGACGCCGTGCTCGCCCGGGTGGCGGCGGAGGATCCGGGGCTGATCGTGCGCCCGATCGACCAGCCGCGCAAGGCCGTCGCGGGGCTGAGCGCGGCCGAGCTCGCCGCGCGCATCCGCGCCGCGCCGCAGCGCTACGTCGGGCAGGACCAGCTCCCCCTCTCGCAAGCGCCGCTGTGGACGGCGACGGGGCCTGCGACGGCCGCACCCGTCACGCTGCGCACCTTCACGCTGCGCTACGGATCGGCCTACCGGCCGCTCGCCGGGGGGCTGGCGACCGTGCGTTCTTCCCCGGATGCGCCCCCGCGCACGAAGGATGTCTGGGTACTCAAGGGCGCCGAGTCCGATCCCGACCAGGGCCTGGCCGAGATCGACGCGCTGCCCACCGCGCGGACCGTGCCACTGCCGGCCCCGCGCGCCCTCGCGGACATGTTCTGGACCGGTCGCTACGCCGAGCGCGCCGAGGACCTGCTGCGCCTCCTGCTGATCGCGCAGCAGACGCTCGACGAGCCCGGGGCGCACACCCGCACGCGCCCGCCCGCCGACGCGCAGGTGCTGCTGCGTGTGCTCGCGCGTCTCACGGGGGTCGGCGGCACCGACGCCGAAGGGGAGTTCCGGGCGCTGCTGCTGGATGCCGGGCGCCCCGGATCCGCTGCGCACGCCCTCGCCCGGCTGCGCGTGGCGCTCGAAGGCGTGCGCGATCAGCTGTCCGGCGACACCTGGCGCGTCTTCGCCACGATCGACCGCGCGACGCGCGCGCTGCGCAGCTCGGCGCACCCGCACCGGACCGCCGAGTCCGGCGGGCGCATGCTCGCCGCGCTGCTGTCGCTGCACGGAGTCACGGCGAACATGATCCGCGACGCCGGCTGGCGCATGATCGAGGCCGGCCGCCATCTCGAACGCGGCCTGCAGGTGTGTCAGCTGCTCGCCGTCGGAGCCGCGGACCGGCGGGATTCCCGCACCGATCGGGATGTCCTGGACGCGGTGCTCACGGCATCCGAGAGCATCGTCACCCACCGCCGCCGTTCGCGCGGCGTGACGCGCGCCGCCGATGTGCTCGACCTGCTCCTGCTCGACCGCGACAATCCGCGCTCGGTCGCCTTCGCCGTCGCGACGCTGCGCGAGCACCTGTCGGCCATGCCCGCCTCCACCGGGTCGACACGCCCCGAGCGTCTGCTCGACGACCTCGAGACGCAGCTGGCCGCCGTCGACGCCGCCACCCTCGCGGCGGCGCAGGACGGACGGCGCACGGGGCTGGTGACCTTCCTGGCCGGCATCGTCGCGCAGCTCGAGCAGCTCGCCGACGCGATCGGCCACCTGCACTTCGAAGCCGGTCCTCCGGCGGTGTCGCTGTCGTCCCTGGCGCTCGTCGAGGAGCTCATGGAGGCCCGCGGATGAAGCGCTACCGCGTGTGGCATCGCACGGCGTACAGCTACAGCGAGCCGGTGCAGGACTCGGTCGGCCAGTTCCACCTGATCCCCCGGGCGCTGCCGTGGCAGCAGGTCGCCGCTTCGACGGTCTCGGTCGACCCCGTGCCCGGCGACCTGTCGCCCGACGTCGACTACTTCGGCAACTCCGCGACCTACTTCCATGTGACGGCGCCGCACTCCGCGCTGTCGATCGAGTCCGCCAGCGAGGTCGCCGTCGCGGCACCCGCCTACGACGAGACCGCACTGGCTCAGCCGTGGGAACTCGCCCGTCCGCTGCGGCATCCGGACGCCCCCGGGGCGTGGGCCGCGGCGGAGTACGCGCTCGAGTCGCCGCGCGCCCGGCACGTCGCCGAGGCGACCACGTACGCGCGGGAGTCGCTGCAGCCCGGTCGGCCGATCGGCGAGGCGGCGACCGACCTCATGCGGCGGATCTTCCGCGACTT
>PJUD01000238.1_pt1 | contig 42109 bp, 30 predicted proteins | sample 1512341 | NCBI WGS metagenome assembly PJUD01 (sample SAMN08177675, study PRJNA422409) | Feces metagenome, whole genome shotgun sequencing project. | isolation source: Chicken feces (3) enriched on wood chips: beechwood xylan treatment | host: Gallus gallus | place: USA: Madison | collected 2015-01-15 | reverse complement strand
GCGACGCGGTGCCGCCCCAGTCGCCGGAGACGAGGCCCTCGACGAGCGACTTCAGGTTCGACAGCTGCGACTCGATCGACTGCGAACCGCTGGAAAGCTGCCCGGCGACGCCGGCGAGCGAGTCGGAAGTGACGCGGATCTCGGCCATGGTGTTCCCTCCCTGGGATTGTGTCTGTGCGTCCGCGGGTCGAGCTGCGCTCTGCCGCCGCGGCCGGTGCCCCCAGCATATGCGCGCCTCGGAGCGCGCCCTATGGGGAGAACTCCCCAGAGGGCATCGCCCGCGGCGGCGCGACCGCGGCCGCTCAGTACCAGTAGCTCAGGCGCGGCGCGGTCGGCCATGCGAACAGCCGCGCGAGGCGCGCGGGGTCGTCGGTGTGCACGCGCCCCGCGCGGGCGAGGGTCGCGGCCGAGACCCCGCCGAGCAGGATCGCCGACAGCTCGGCGACGCCCAGGCGAACCGTCAGGTCGCCGTCCGTCCCCGCACCGGCGGTGACCGCGCCGCGGCCGTCCGCGTCGGTCTCGAGCAGGTAGCGTCCCGCCGTGAGGCCCAGCGGATCCTCGAGATCCAGGACGATCCGGTCGACGCGGTCGTAGCGGCGCGCGGTGAGCACCGCCGCGACATCGAGCACGCGCAGGTAGTGGTGGTCGCGCAGGGTGATCCGCGCCGCCCGCTGGTCGGCGATCATCCACCACAGCGGCTCGTCGACCGACAGCTCCGATGCGTGGATGGTCCCGATCAGGTCCATGGAGAGCAGGAAGTGCCACAGCCCCGCGTACGCGTCGTCGGTCGCCGCGATGAGTGCCGCCACCCGCAGCGTCGACGCGGCGAAGTCGTCGTGGTTCTCCTGCGTCGAGTAGACCACGACACCGTCGATCCCGCCCGCGGGCGATCGGTACTGCACGGCGCGCAGCTCCCCCGCCTTCTCCGCGTCGGGACGCGTGCGGGTCTTGCGGTCCGCGTGGTCGTCCGACAGCCGGATCTCGCCCGCCGATCCGCGCCGCACGCGCTCGTGCAGCTCGGCGACGAGCTCCCGCGCCCGCGCCCGGGAGACGAAGTCGACGCGGCCCGGAGCCGTCGGCCCGATCCATCCCGCACGGCGCACGTCGATGCGCCACGTCGTCGCCGGCGCGGCGGGCCCGAACCCGAACCGCCCGTAGATGCCGGACTCGCTCACCGTGAGCGCCGCGATCGGAACGCCCAGCGCAGCGGCCGTGCGCAGCTCACCGCCCATGAGCCCGCGCAGCAGCCCGCGGCGCCGGTGGGTCGGCGCGACGGTGACCGCGCTGATCGCGCACGCGGGAAGCACGGCGCCGCCCGGCAGGGTCAGGTCGGCCACCCACGAGGCGAACGTCGCAACCGGCACCTCGGGGTCCGGCGATTGCGGGTCGTGCACGCCGACCTTGCGCCGGTAGCCGCCGCGCGCGAACGAGGTCTCACGCTGCAGCTCGGTGGGCTCGGCGTCGAGGAATCCGCGGAACACGGCCTGCAGCCACCCCGCCACCTGCGCCGGGTCGGTGTCGTCCTCTCGTCGCACGTCGAGTCCGCGGGCGCGGACGGCTGCGGTCAGCTCGGGATCGACGGGCGCGTCGTGGTACCGCGCGATGAGGTCCGTCATGTGGGAGTCCTCCCCTGGTGGTCGGTCGGTTCTGTGCGGTGCGGTCGGTCGATGTCCGTCGCGAGATCAGCCGACGACGCGGGCGCCGGCCACGGGTCCGTGCACGGCGAGGGCGGTGTGCCCTTCGGTGCTCAGCGCCGCGACGAGCGTGCGGGCGTGCTCCGCGCCGTCGGCGATGAACGCGACGGTCGGTCCGGAGCCCGAGACGAATCCGCCGTGGGCGCCGGCCGCGCGGCCCGCGGCCAGGACATCGGCCAGGTCGGGTCGCAGGGACAGCGCGGCCGCCTGCAGGTCGTTGTGCGCCGCGGCGGCGAGCGCCCCGGCATCCCCCGCGCGCAGCGCCTGCAGCACGGCGGCATCGACGGTGGGCACGCCCCTGGTGGGCCCGATGTCGACCTCGCCGCGCAGCTCGTCGAGGCGACGGTAGACGGTCGGGGTCGACAGCCCGCCCTGGGGACTGGTCACCAGCACCCAGTCGATGCGTCCGCGGGCGAGCGCCGGGGTCAGCTCGTCGCCGCGCCCCGTCCCGACCGCGGTGCCGCCCAGGAGGGCGAAGGGGACGTCCGCGCCGAGCTTGGCCGCCAGCTCGTGCAGCTCGGCGGTGGTCAGCTGCGCGCCCCACAGCTCGTTGCAGGCCACGAGTGCCGCCGCGGCATCCGCGGAGCCGCCGCCCATGCCGCCGGCGACGGGGACGCCCTTGTGCACGTCGAGGTGGACGCCCTCGTCGATGCCCAGCACGCCCGCCAGCATGCGCGCGGCGCGCACCGCGAGGTTGCGGTCGTCCAGCGGCACGTCGGCGAGGTCGACGTCGCCGGTGACGCTGACGGTGATGTCGTCGGCGGGGGAGGCCACGACGTCCTCGAACAGCGAGACGGCCTGATAGACCGAGGCGACCGGATGATAGCCGTCCGGCCGTACGTCGCCCACGCCGAAGAAGACGTTGAGCTTTCCCGGTGCACGCACGTGCACGCGGTCGGCGATCAGGGCGAGGCTCACGCGGTCGCCGAGCTCTCCCACAGATCGACGTGGATGCTGTCGGACAGCGCGTCGATGCGTTCGATCTCCTCGGTGTCGAAGGCCGGGCCGTCCAGCGCCGCGAGGTTCTCGTCGAGCTGGGCGGGGCGGGAGGCGCCGATGAGCGCGGAGGTGACCACGGGGTCGCGCAGCACCCACTGGATCGCCATCTGCGCAAGACTCTGGCCCCGATGACGGGCGATGAGATCGAGGCTGCGCAGCGACGCCAGACCGTGTTCGCTCAGCCGGGTGCCGGGCAGCGAGGACCGCTGCTGCGCGCGCTCGGCGCTGCCGTCGCCGAGGTACTTGTCGGTGAGCAGCCCCTGTGCCAGCGGCGTGAACGCGATCGCGCCCATGCCCTCCTGCCGGAGGACGCCGGTCAGGCCGTCCTCGACCCAGCGGTTGAGGATCGAGTAGGCGGGCTGGTGGATCACCAGCGGCGTGCCGAGGTCGCGCGCGACCGCCGCGGCGACCGCGGTGCGCTCCGCGCTGTACGAGGAGATCCCGACGTACAGGGCCTTGCCCTGCCGGACGAGGGTGTCCAGCGCGCCGACGGTCTCCTCGATCGGGGTGACCGTGTCGACGCGGTGCGAGTAGAAGATGTCGACGTAGTCGAGGCCCATGCGCGTGAGGGACTGCTCCGCGCTGGCCAGGAGGTACTTGCGCGATCCCTGCGTGCCGTACGGCCCGGGCCACATGTCCCAGCCGGCCTTGGACGAGATGATCAGTTCGTCGCGGTAGGGCGCGAAGTCCTCGCGCATCATGCGTCCGAAGTTCGTCTCGGCCGACCCGTAGGGCGGGCCGTAGTTGTTGGCGAGATCGAAGTGCGTGATGCCCCGGTCGAAGGCGTGTCGCAGCAGCGCCCGCTGATTGTCGAAGGGGATGTTGTCGCCGAAGTTCCACCACAGCCCCAGCGAGATCGGCGGCAGGTACAGTCCACTCGTCCCGACCTGGCGGAAGTCGTTGCGCTCGTAACGCTCGGCCGCTGCCGTGTAGGGACGGTGGAGGTCGCCGCCGCGCGCGGGCGGGAAGCGCTCGGAGTTGTCGGTCATCCGTCCAGGCTAGCGATCCGGCGCGCTCGCCTGGGCGATCGCGACGAACTCATCGATCGACAGTTCCTCACCGCGGGCCGTCGGTGCGACGCCGGCGCGCTCGAGCACCTCGCTGGCGTGGGCCGCCGATCCGCCGAGCAGGCCCGAGAGCGCCTGGCGGAGCATCTTCCGCCGCTGCCCGAATGCGGCGTCCACCACCTGGAACAGCCGGCGCCGCTCGTCCTCGGTCCCGCGGGGGTCGGGGTCGCGCTCGAACGCGACGAGCACGCTGTCGACGTTCGGGACGGGCCAGAACACCTGCCGCGACACCGTGCCGGCCAGGCGCCACGTCCCGTACCAGGCCGCCTTGACGCTCGGCGTGCCGTACACCTTCGAGCCCGCCGGGGCGGCGAGCCGCTCGCCGACCTCGGCCTGCACCATCACGACGCCGCGCTGGATGCTCGGGAAGTGCTCCATGAAGTGCAACAGCACGGGCACGCTGACGTTGTACGGCAGGTTCGCCACGAGCACCTGAGGATCTCCGGGCAGCTGGGTCACCCGGAGGGCGTCCGCGTCGATGACCGTCAGCGCCCCGCCGGGCACGCCGTGCGCGCGCGCGGTGCCGGGCAGCCGGGCGGCCAGCCGGTGGTCGATCTCCACCGCGGTGACCGTCGCGCCGGTCTCGAGGATCGCGAGGGTGAGCGAGCCCAGCCCCGGCCCGATCTCGACGACATGATCGGAGGCCTCGACGCGCGCCGTGTGCACGATCTTGCGCACCGTGTTGGCGTCGACGACGAAGTTCTGACCGAGCTTCTTGGTCGGCGTGACGTCGAGGTCGGCGGCCAGCGCGCGGATCTCCGCGGCGCCGAGCAGGGTGACGGGCATGCTTCGACTGTACTGGCCCGGCGCTCGCCGCCCTGCCCGCCGCCGGCGCTCCTCAGCCCGCGGCGGCGCGCGCGGCGGCGGGCAGGGCGCCGGCGATCGTCTCCAGCGCGGCGTCGTCGTGGGCGGCGGTGACGAACCAGGCCTCGAACGCCGACGGCGGCAGGGAGATGCCGGCCTCGAGCATGGCGTGGAAGAACCGGGCGTGCGCGGCCGTGTCCTGCCGGGTCGCGGTCTCGTAGTCGGGGACGCCCCCGACGACGGCCGCGCCGAAGAAGACGCTGAAGAGCGTCCCGGCCCACTGCACGACGTGGGGCACACCGGCCGCGTCGAGCGCGGCTGAGGCGGCGTCGGCGACCGTGCGCGCGGCGACGTCGAGCCGGCGGTAGACGTCGGCGTCGGCCAGGCGCAGCGTCGCCAGGCCCGCGGCGACGGCGACCGGGTTCCCCGACAGCGTGCCGGCCTGGTAGACCGGGCCGTCCGGGGCGAGCAGGTCCAGGATCTCGGCCCGCCCGCCGACGGCGGCGACCGGCAGCCCGCCGCCGATGACCTTGCCGAAGGTGACCAGATCGGGCGTGACGTCCTCGCCGGCCTCGCGCAGCACGCCCGCGTATCCGGACGGTCCGGCCCGGAAGCCGGTGAGCACCTCGTCGCTGATCAGCAGCGCGCCGTGCGCGCGGACGGTCTCGGCCAGGAACGCGGTGAAGCCGGGCTCGGGCGGCACGACGCCCATGTTCGCCCCGGCGGCCTCGGTGATGATCGCGGCGATCCGGCCGGGGTGGGCGGCGAAGACGGCCGCGACGGCGGCGCGGTCGTTGTAGGGGACGACGAGGGTCTGCGCCGCGACGGCCGCGGGCACGCCCGCCGATCCCGGCAGCGCGAAGGTGGCCAGACCCGAGCCGGCCTGGGCGAGCAGTCCGTCGGAGTGCCCGTGGTAGTGCCCGGAGAACTTGACGACGAGGTCGCGCCCGGTGGCGCCGCGCGCGAGGCGGATCGCCGTCATGGTCGCCTCGGTGCCGGTGGAGACCAGGCGCAGCTTCTCGACGCCGGGCACGCGGCGGCGGATCTCCTCGGCCAGCTCGGTCTCTGCGGGGGTCGGCGCGCCGAAGGACAGGCCGCGCCCGGCGGCCTCGACCACGGCGGCGACGACCTCGGGATGCGCGTGCCCGAGGAGCGCGGGCCCCCAGCCGGCCACGAGATCCACGTACCGGCGGCCCTCGGCATCCGTGAGGGACGGGCCGGAGGCCGACACGAAGAAGCGCGGCGTGCCGCCGACGGAGCCGTAGGCGCGGACGGGCGAGTCGACCCCGCCGGGAATGACCCGCCGGGCGCGGGCGAACAGCTCGGCGTTGCCGGTCATGCCAGGCTCCGTCCGTCGCGGAGCCAGCCGGCGACCTCGACGGCCCAGTAGGTGAGGATCGCGTCCGCGCCCGCCCGGCGGATGCCCAGCAGCGTCTCGCCGATCGCCCGTTCGCGCTCGATGAGACCGGCCGCGGCCGCGTGCTCGATCAGCGCGTACTCGCCCGACACCTGGTACGCCCACACCGGCACGGACGAGCGCTCGGCGACCCGGGCGAGCACGTCGAGGTAGGGTCCGGCGGGCTTGACCATGACGACGTCCGCGCCTTCGGCGATGTCGGTCAGCGCCTCTGCGATGCCCTCGCGCCCGTTGGCCGGGTCGAGCTGGTACGTGCGCCGGTCGCCCTGCAGCGTCGACTCGACGGCATCCCGGAACGGCCCGTAGAAGGCCGAGGCGTACTTCGCGGCATAGGCGAGGATCGCCACGTGTGCGAAGCCGGCCTCGTCCAGCGCGGCGCGCACGGCGGCGACCTGGCCGTCCATCATGCCGGACAGCCCCAGGATGTCGGCGCCGGCGCGCGCCTGCGCGACGCCCATGCGCGCGTACACCTCGAGGGTCGCGTCGTTGTCGACGGAGCCGTCGGCGGCCAGCAGCCCGCAGTGCCCGTGATCGGTGAACTCGTCCAGGCACAGGTCGGCCTGTACCGTCAGCCGGCCCGCGGCGGCCTCGGACGCGACCGCGATGGCGCGATTGAGGATGCCGTCGGGGGCGGTCGCCCCGGATCCCCCGGCGTCGCGCGCGGCGGGGACGCCGAAGAGCATGACGCCGCCGATCCCGGCGTCGGCGGCCTGTGCGACGACCGCGGCGAGGCCGTCGAGAGGATGCTGCGCGACGCCGGGCATGCTCGCGATCGGCTGCGGCGCGTCGATGCCCTCCTTGACGAAGACCGGCAGCACGAGCTGCGCCGGCACGAGTGCGTGCTCGGCGGCGAGGCGCCGCAGCGCGGGTGTGCCGCGCAGGCGGCGCAGACGGCGGGCGGGGAACGAGGTCACGGGGACTCCTCCGAACGGGCGGGCAGGGTGTCGAGGGCGTCCAGCTCGGCGAGCAGCGCGTCGACGCTCTGGGACCGGGCGGTGTAGCCGACGGCGAAGCCGAGCGCGGCCGCGTCGCGGCTGGTGCCGGGGCCGATCGAGGCGACGAGCGTCGATGCCGGCAGCGTGCCGACCTGCCGGCGCAGCTCGCGGCCGACGCTGAGCGAGGTCAGCAGGACGACGTCGATGCGCCCCGCGGCGAGCTCCCCGGCGACGGCGGGGTCGAGGTCGACGCCGATCGTGCGGTAGCCGATGCACACGTCCACGGCGTAACCCTGCAGCTCGAGCTCATCGCTGATGACCGCCTGCGCGAGGTCGGAGCGCAGCACGAGGCACCGCCGGGTCGAGGCGGGACTGCGCCCCACGCACCACTGCGTGATCATGTTGACCGCCGACGACGTGCCCACCGGCACGAACTCGACCTCGAATCCGGCATCGGCGACGGCACGGGCGGTCGCGCGTCCGACGGCCGCGATGCGCGTGCTGGGCGGCACCGGGATGCCGTGGGCCACGAGCTGCTCGACGCTCGCCGCGCTCGTGACGAACAGCCAGTCGTACTCCCCCGCGCCCAGCGCGGCGAAGGCGACGTCGCGTGCGGCGGCGTCCAGCGGCGGAGCGGTCGTGATGAGCGGAGCGACGATCCCCGTGCCGCCGCGGCTCTCGACGTCGGCGCGCACGCGCGCGCCCCACGGACCCGAGCGCGGGATCAGCACGCGCGCGCCGGCCAGGCTCATCGGGCCGTCCCCGCGAGATCGGCGAGGTCGCCGGCACCGGCATCGAGCAGCTCGGCGACGATCTCGTCGGCGACTCGGGCACGCCCCGCATCGCCGCCGACCGCCGCCCGCGCGACGCGGCGCTCGGCGCGCACGGCGCGAGAACCGTCGAGTGCGTACACCTCGGCGACGAGGGCGACGCCGTCACCTGTCCGGTGCGCGGCGATGCCCACGGGAGCCGCGCAGCCGGCCTCGAGCCGGTGCAGCACGGCGCGCTCGAGCAGGCTCGTGGCGACGGCATCCGCGTCGGTCACCTCCGTCACGAGCGCGGCGGTGGCGGGATCGTCGTCGCGCACCTCGACGGCGAGCGCGCCCTGACCGGCCGAAGTGGGCCACTGCGTATCGTCGAAGCGCTCGGTGATCTCGTCGGTGCGGCCGATGCGGGTCAGCCCCGCCGCGGCCAGGACGATCGCGTCGAACTCGCCGTCGTGGACCTTGCGCAGGCGCGTGTCGACATTGCCGCGGATGCCGTCGACCCGCAGATCCGGGCGGCGGCGCAGCAGCTGGGCCACCCGGCGCGGGGAGCCGCTGCCGATGCGGGCCGCGTGGGGCAGGCGGTCGAGGGTGAGGCCGTCGCGCGCGCACAGGACGTCGCCCTGCGGGGCGCGCGGCGGCACGGCGCCGATCCGCAGTCCCGCGACCGGCGCGGTCGGCAGGTCCTTCATGGAGTGGACGACGAGGTCGCACTCCCCGCGCAGCAGGGCCTCGCGCAGCGCCGCGACGAACACGCCCGTCCCGCCCAGCTGGGCGAGCGGGCCGGTGAGCACGTCGCCGTCGGTCGTGATCGGGACCAGCTCGACGTCGCGGCCCGTCGCGGCGCGCAGCGCGTCGGCGACGTGCCCGGACTGGGTCATGGCCAGCAGGCTCGCCCGCGTGCCCAGTCGCAGGGCGGGCGCCGTGCGCGGTTCTGCGCTCACGGGACCACCCCTGCCAGCGCGGGCTGGAAGCCGAGACGCGCGTTCTCGCAGCAGCCGGGCCGGCACACGTCGTCCCACGGGCCCAGATCGGTCAGGTGCGGGCGGTCCTCCGGTGCGGTGCCGCGGCGGCGCTCCTCGATGAGGTCGACCAGCCCCGACACGTAGGCCGGGTGCGTGCCGGGGGTCGCCGTGCGCAGGGCGACGAGCCCGAGACCGGCCGCGGTCTCGAGCGCTTCGGTGTCGAGATCCCAGAGCACCTCCATATGATCGCTCACGAAACCCAGCGGCACGATCAGCACCGCCGCGCGGCCGCGTCCGGGCAGTTCGGCGAGCGCATCGTTGACGTCGGGTTCGAGCCACGGCACCGAGGGCGGACCGGACCGGCTCTGGTAGACCAGCTGCCAGCGGCTCGCGATGCCGAGCCGGGCCATGATCTCCGCGGCGACCGCGGTGTGCTGGGCGACGTACGCACCGCCGGGGCCGAAGCCGCGCTCGGGCGGACCGGAGCGATCGGCATCGGCGTCGGGGATCGAGTGGGTGGAGAAGAGCACCTCCACGTCGTTCGCGAGATCGGTGATGCCGCGCGCGGCGAGTGCGGCGATCGCGGTGCGCAGACCGTCGACGAACGGGGCGACGAAGCCCGGATGGTCGAAGAACTGGCGCACCTTGTCGATCTCGACTTCGCCGGACAGGCCCGTCGCCTCGAGCGCGTCCGCGAGGTCCTCGCGGTACTGCCGGCACGAGGAGTACGAGCTGTAGGCGCTCGTGGCGATCGCGAGGATCCGGCGGTGACCGTCCGCATGCGCCTGGGTCAGCGCATCGGCGACATACGGCATCCAGTTGCGGTTGCCCCAGTAGACCGGCAGCGGCGCGCCGCGCGCGGCCAGTTCGGCCTCGAGCGCCGCCGTCAGCTCGCGATTGTGCGTGTTGATGGGCGACACGCCGCCGAAGTGGCGGTAGTGGTGGGCGACCTCTTCGAGACGCGCGTCGGGGATGCCGCGCCCGGCGGTCACGTTGCGCAGGAACGGGATGACGTCGTCCTGCCCCTCCGGTCCGCCGAAGCCGAGCAGCAGGACGGCGTCGTACGCGACGGGCGCGGTCGCGAACCGCGCGCCGGCGCACGTGGCCACCGTCGCCGCGGGCACGGCGCAACCGGCGCCGCACGGTGCCGCAGACGCCCGCGGCGGCTTCGGCCGGAAGGCGGGGCGGACGGTCTCGGCCATCAGGCCAGCACCTCGGCGAGCTCGTCCACCTCGATGCGGCGCCCGGTGTGGAAGGGCACCTCTTCGCGCACGTGGCGACGGGCGTCGGTCGCGCGCAGGTCGCGCATGAGGTCGACGAGGCTGATCAGCCTGTCGCTCTCGAGCGGCAGCAGCCACTCGTAGTCGCTGAGCGCGAAGGTCGACACCGTGTTGGCGACGACGTCGGTGAAGCGCGCGCCCTTGCGACCGTGATCGGCGAGCATGCGGGACCGCTCCTCGTCCGGCAGCAGGTACCACTCGAAGCTGCGCACGAACGGATACACGCACAGCCACCGGCGGGCCGCCTCGCCGCGCAGGTACCCGGGGATGTGGCGCTTGTTGAACTCGGCCTCGCGGTGCACGCCCATCGCGCTCCAGCCGCAGGTGAACTCCGCGAGCACCTCGGTGCGGCGCAGCGCGCGCAGCGCGCGCTGCAACGCCGCAGGATCCTCGGCCTGACCGGGCGTCGTGTGCAGCCAGACCATCAGGTCGGCGTCGTGGCGCATCCCGGTCACGTCGTACAGGCCGCGCAGCGTGACTCCGAGGTCGGCGAGGGCCTCGATCTCCTCGCGCAGGCGATCGAGCGCGGCGTCCGTGGGCACCGCCCCCCGGGGCCGCGGCCCGGACAGCACGGCGAACAGGGTGTAGCCGAGCGGGGTCTGGTCGGACATGGGCTTCTCCTTCAGGGGGCGAGGCGGGTGGGGGCGAGGGTGCGGGCGAGCGCGCGTGCGTGCGGGATGACCGAGGCGAGCCCCGTGCCGGCGACGGCGGCACCCGTGACATGGATGCCGGATCCCACGGTCCCGGCGATCTCGTCGCGCCACGCCGCGGCCGCCGCGGAGGCGGGCGCCACGGCGTCCGTCCAGCGCGTCTCGGTCAGCGAGCGGACATCCCCGGCGCGCAGCGGCGCGCCCGTGAGGCGGCGCAGCTCCCGCGCGACGGCGGCCGGGGTGTCCAGCCCCGGCGCGTCGGCGTCGCGGGCCGACAGTCGCACGATGTGCGTGTGCCGCGGGAGAGTGGCATCGACCCAGGGCCACTTGGCGTCGACGTGGGTCATCGCCTTCGCGGCGAGCGGAGCGCGCGCACCGGCGCGCACGTGCGGCGCGACGATCACGCCGGAGCCGACGGGGTGGGCGTCGAGGCGCGGCGAGACGACGGCGGCGGTGACCAGGCGCACGGCGCCGCCGGCCGGTGCGGATGCGGATGCGGATGCGGCGGTGGCGAGCAGCCGCCCCGCGGCGGCGGGCCCGGTCGCGATGACGACCTGGGCCGCGCGCAGGGTGCGCTCGGCGAGGCGGACCTCGGCGCTCCCCCTCCCGTGCGGCGCAGCGGGCCGCAGCGACACGACGTGCGCCCGGGTCCACACCGTCGCGCCCGCCCGTTCGGCGGCGTCGCGCAGGGCGTCGGCGAGTCGCCACATGCCGCCGGCGATGCCGGCCACCGCGGCGCCCGCGCGGGCGTGCGGTGCGAGCGCGCCGACGGCCGCCGACAGCGATCCGTGGGCTTGGAACGCCGCCCACAGCCCCGGGTGGAGGGTGGACAGCCGCACCTGCGCCGCCGGCTGCGAGTACACGCTGCGGCACAGCGGCTCGACGAGGCGCTCGGCCACGCGCGCGCCGTAGCGCGCGGCGGCGAGCGCGGCCAGGGACGGCTCCGGCCCGGCCTCGAGCGGGAAATCGCGTTCCCGCAGCGCCCGGCGCACCCCCGGCGCGCCGATGATCCGCGCCACGTCGGCCGCGGCCGGATCGGCGGGCAGACCCAGCAGCGCACGGCGCGGCAGGGGCGCCCGGCGCAGGCGGCCGCCGGCGGCGAAGGCGAGGTGGGCGCCGGCGGGACGCGGAGCGACGATCTGCAGCGCCAGGCCGGCGTCGGCGATGAGGTCGGCGACGCCCGTCGTGCGCGTCGCGAAGGACTCGGCGCCGAGGTCGACCTCGACGCCGGCGACGCGTCCGCGGCGCAGCAGGCCGCCCGTCGCGCTGCTGCTCTCGCACACGATGACGCGGCGACCGGCGCGGGCGATCTCCCACGCCACCACCAGGCCCGCGATCCCCCCGCCGATCACGACGACGTCCGCGTCGAGCGCGGCCGGATCGTCGGTCGCGTTCAGGGTCACCGTCGCCGCCACTCGTGCACGGTGCGCACGACCGCGCCGAGCGCATCGGGATCGGCGTCCATGGGCACGCCGTGGCCGAGGTTGAACACGTGCGCGCGGGCGGATCGGCCGGCTTCGAGCACGCGATGGACCGCCGCCGTGCGCACCGCCGCGGGCGCGAACAGCAGCGCGGGATCGAGATTGCCCTGCAGCGTGAGGTCGCGGCCGATGCGCCGGTGCGCGTCGTCGAGTCCGACGCGGTAGTCGACGCCCACGGCGTCCACGTCCAGCGAGGCCATGTCGGCGAGGATCTCGCCGGCACCCACGCCGAAGTGGACGAGCGGAATGCGGTCGATCCCGGCGCCGTCGGGCACCGGCAGCGCGCGCACGGCCCGCAGTGCCGCGGCCGAGGCCGGCAGCACGCTCGCGCGGTAATCCTCGGGCGCGATGCCGCCGGCCCACGAGTCGAACAGCTGGCCGGCGCTGGCGCCCGCGGCCACCTGGAGGGCGAGGAACCGGCCGGTCACCTCGGCCAGCCACATCGTCAGGTCGCGCCACGCCGCGGGATCCTCGTGGATGAGCCGCCGCGCGGCCAGGTGGTCGCGCGAGGGGCCGCCCTCGACGAGGTAGGCGGCAAGGGTGAACGGCGCCCCGGCGAACCCGATCAGCGGCAGCGGCTCGCCACGCCGGTCCGACTCCTCGGCGAGCATCGCGGTGGTGCGGGTGACGGCATCCGTGATCTGCTCACCGCGTTCGGTGACGCCGGCGGGGTCGATCGCGACGGTCGCCGCGATGTCGGCGGCGGTGCGCAGCGGGCGGGCGAAGACCGGGCCCCTGCCCGCCGCGATCTCGACGTCGATGCCCAGCAGCGCGAGCGGGACGACGATGTCACTGAAGAACACGGCCGCGTCGACGCCGTGCCGGCGCACCGGCTGCAGCGTGATCTCGCTCGCCAGCGCCGGATCGAGACACGCCTGGAGCATCGTGCCGCGCGCGCGCAGCGCGCGATACTCCGGCAGGGACCGGCCGGCCTGACGCATGAACCACACCGGGGTGACCTCGGGACGCTCGCCGCGCAGCGCGCGGACCAGGCGGGACGCACCGGTGCCGTGCGCGCTCAGCGGATGGGAAGATACGGGGATGATGACGACGCTCCTCGAATGAGTTAATCGTTATACTAGCCCCAGACCCCAGGAGGCCCAGCGCACCGTGCTCGTCTGTCTGTCCGCCCACCAGCGCACCACGTCCGTCGCCACCCTCGAGCGTCTCTCGGTCCTCGGCGACGAGCTCGGGATGCAGCTCCGTGACGCGCATGACGCGATCCGCGGCGCCGTCGTGCTCGCCACGTGCAACCGCTTCGAGGCGTACTTCGACCTCGCGGACGACGACCCGCTGCTGGCCTCCCCGATCCCCGCGATGGATGCCGCGATGGAGCGCCTCGCCTCCCTCGCGGAGCTGCCGTATCGCACGGTGCGCGAGACCGTCGGCTTCGCGCACGGCAACCGTGTCGCGCACCACCTGTTCTCGGTCGCCTCGGGCCTGGACTCCGTCGCCGTGGGCGAGGACGAGATCGCCGGCCAGGTCAAGCGCGCGCTCGACGCCGCGCGCCGGGGCGGCCTGACGACCACTCCCCTCGAGCACCTGTTCCAGCGCGCCACCGAGACCTCCCGCGCCGTCAAGAACGGGACCCGGCTCGGCGAGTCGGGTCGCTCGCTCGTCCGCCTCGCGGTCGAGCTCGCCTCCTCGCGCATCGCCGACTGGTCGCGGGCACGCGTGCTGCTGGTCGGCACCGGCCGCTACGCCGCGGCCTCGCTCGCCGCGCTGCGCGCCGTCGGCGCCGCCGACATCCGCGTGCACTCCCGCTCGGGGCGCAACCGCTTCGCGGACCGCGAGCATCTCACCGCCATCACGGCCGAGGACTACGCGGTCGAGGCGGCCTCCGCCGACGTCGTGGTGACCTGCACCTCGACCGTCGGCGACTACGCACTGGACGCGCGTGAGCACGCCCTCGCCCGCCTGGACCACGAGCACCTCCAGGTGATCATCGACCTCGGCATGCCCCGCAACGTCGACCCGGCGATCGGCTCGCTGCCGCGCATCGAGCTGCTCGACCTCGACACGATCCGCGTCCACGCCCCCGTCGATGAGCACGCGGTCCTCGACGAGGCGCGGCGCATCGTCGGCGCCGCCGCGCAGCGCCACGCCGCCGCCCGTCGCGTGCACGAGGTCTCCCCCGCCGTGGTGTCGATGCGCGGCTACGTGCAGCACCTGCTCGACGAAGAGCTCACCCGCGCGCGTCGCCGCGGCGACGGGACCGAGGTCGAGCAGGCGCTGCGGCACTTCTCGGGGGTGCTCCTGCACCACCTCGTCGCGCAGGGGCACACGCTCGCCTCGACCGGATCGGGCGCCGCCTGGGCCGACGCCGTGCGCACGGTCTTCGGCCGCGCCGACGAGGGACCGCCGGCTCCATGAGCCGCAGCGTCACGCTCAAGGACATCGCCCTCCGAGCGGGGGTGTCCACCGCCGCGATCAGCCAGGCGCTGAACGACCGGGGCACCCTCAGCGCCGAGACGCGCGACCGCATCAAGGCGGTCGCCGCCGAGCTCGGCTACACGCCGAACCGGCACGCCGCGGCGCTGCGCAGCGGGCGCACGATGTCGGTGGGCTTCCTCATGCCGGAGGACCCCGATGACGCGGTCGCCAAGCGCTGGGCCGTGCACCGCACACGTCAGCTCAACGCCCTCGTGCGCGCGGCGGCCGCGCACGGATTCACCGTCACGGTCCTGCCCGAGTCGCGTCCCGATCTGCTCGCCGGCGCGCAGATCGACGTCCTCTACCTGCCCGACGCCCTCGCCGGCCAGGACGTCCTGCGCGCGGCGGTCGCCGGCGGCATCCCCGTCGTCGCCGATGACCTGTACATCGACGCCGATCGCGGCATCAGCATCCGCACCGGATACGCGGCGGCCGTGCACGCGGGCCTCGCGCTGCTCGAGCGCACGGGCGCGGGGCGCATCGGATTCCTCGTCGACGAGGGCGCGCACCCCCGCGACCGCATCGGGCGCACGGCGTACGAGACCTGGAGCACCGTCCGCGGGCGGGAGGTGCTCGTCGCCGAGCTCGATCCGGCCCGTCGTCAGCTCGCGCGCCGCGTGCGCGACCTGCTCGATGCGGGCGCGGACGCCATCTTCGCGTACGGCGAGGACGGACCCGACGTGTACCTGCAGCTCGAGACGCTGCCGCTCGTGATCCCGCGCGACCTGCAGCTGATCACGCTGTGCGCGACGGACTGCGCCCTGAACGACCGGCTCGGCGTGACGCACCTCTGCGTGCACCCCGAGCGCGCGCCCGAGGCGATGTTCGCGGCGCTGCCGCGCCTCACCGGGTCCCCTGCCGGCGACGGGCCGGTCGTCGTGGATCTGCCGTGGGAGCTCGTCCGCGGCTCGACGACCCGCTGAGCCAGGTCTCGCCGTGCAGGACCCGGTCAGAACGCGCCGTAGACCTCGAGCGTGTTGGCGGCCACCTGTGCGCACAGCTCGTCGACGTCGATGCCGAGTTCGGCGGCCATGAACCGCATCGTGACCGGGATCAGGTACGGGGCGTTCGGGCGCCCCCGGTGCGGAGTCGGCGTCAGGAACGGCGCGTCCGTCTCGACCAGGATGCGCTCGCGCGGCGTCACCGCGAGGGCATCGCGCAGATTCTGCGCGTTCTTGAACGTGATGTTGCCCGCGAAGCTCAGCCAGTAGCCGCGGTCCGCGCTGTAGCGCGCCATGTCCACATCGCCGGAGAAGCAGTGGAAGACGGTACGCTCGGGCGCGCCGACGCGCTCGAGGGTCGCCAGCACGGCGTCGTGGGCGTCGCGATCATGGATCTGCATCGCGATGCCGTGCCGCTTGGCCAGGGCGATGTGCGCTTCGAAGCTCTCGTACTGAGCGGGATGCCCGTCCTCCGGCGTACGGAAGAAGTCCAGGCCCGTCTCGCCGACGGCGCGCACGCGCGGCTGCGCCGCGAGTGCGTCGATCACATCGATGGCCTCGCCGAGCATGCCCTGCTCGGCATATGCCGGCGCCTCGTTCGGGTGGATCGCGACCGCGGCCAGCACGCGCGGGTGCGCCGCGGCCGCATCGGCCGACCAGCGGCTGGACTCGATGTCGCCGCCGGCCTGGACGACTCCGATCACGCCGACCGCGGCCGCGCGCTCGAGCTGTTCGTCGAGCGTGCGCGGTTCGTCGCCGTCGGAGATCTCCAGGTGAGCGTGGTTGTCGTACACCGGCACCGCGAGCGGTTCAGGCGCAGCGGGCCAGCGCACGTCCCGCGAGCCGTCGTTGTAGCGCTCGCGGATGTAGCCGGTCGGGTCGGTCACTGCTCGACGCGCGGGAACAGCGGCGCGAGGGCGCTGACGGTCGAGCCGGCCGGGAGCTGTCCCCATCGGCCGGCCTCGCGCAGCGGCTGCGCCGCGAGGGCGCCGGGCGCGCCGAGGGCGACCCAGAGCTTCTGGGTGGACTCGGGCATGAACGGCGACAGCAGGACGGCCAGGGCCCGCAGGCCCTCGGCGGCCGTGTAGAGCACCGTGCCGAGGCGCGCCCGCTGTGCGTCGTCCTTCGCGAGCGCCCACGGCTCATTGTCGGTGATGTACCCGTTGAGCGCGTCGACGATCGTCCAGATCGCGTCGATGGCTTCGTCGGGACGGAAGTCCTCCATGGCGCGGTCGGCGCCGGTCGCGGCGTCCGCGACGGTCTGCTGGACGGCGCGATCCGCCTCGGTGTCCTCGGCGGCGGGCGGGACGCTGCCGCCGAAGTAGCGCTCGATCATCGCCGTCGTGCGCGAGGCGAGGTTGCCGAAGCCGTTGGCGAGCTCGGCCTGGTAGCGGGCGGACAGGTCCTCCCACGAGAACGAGCCGTCCTGGCCGAACGCGATCGCCGACAGGAAGTAGAACCGGTAGGCGTCCGAGCCGAACACGTCGGTGATCTCGGTCGGGGCGATGCCGGTGAGCTTCGACTTGGACATCTTCTCGCCGCCGACGAGCAGCCAACCGTGCGCGAAGACGCCCCGCGGCACATCGAGGCCGGCGGCCATGAGCATCGCCGGCCAGATCACGGCGTGGAATCGCAGGATGTCCTTGCCGACGACGTGATAGGCGGGCCAGCGCCGGTCGAACTGCTCGGGATCGGTACCGTAGCCGACCGCGGTCGCGTAGTTCAGGAGCGCGTCGACCCACACGTAGATCACGTGCGACGGGTCCCACGGCACCTGGATGCCCCAGTCGAAGGCCGAGCGGGAGATCGACAGGTCCTTCAGCCCGCTCTTGACGAACGAGACGACCTCGTTACGCGCCGAGTCGGGTCGCACGAAGTCCGGCTCGGTCTTGTACAGCTCGAGCAGCCGGTCCTGGAACTCGCTGAGCTTGAAGAAGTAGTTCTTCTCCTGGAGCAGTTCGAGGGGCTTGGAGTGGATGGCGCAGACCTTGAGCCCCTCGAAGACGCCCGCGCCGTCGACGATCTCGGAGTCCGGCTTGAACTCCTCGCAGCCCACGCAGTACAGCGCCTCATACTCGCCGGCATAGATGTAGCCGCGGTCGAAGAGCGCCTGCACGAATTGACGGACGCGCTCCTCGTGCCGGGGCTGCGTCGTGCGGATGAAGTCGTCGTTGGCGACGTCGAGCGTCTCCAGCAGCGGGAACCAGGACTCCTCGACGAGACGGTCGACCCATTCCTGCGGCGTCACGCCGTTCGCCGCGGCCGCGCGCAGCATCTTCTGGCCGTGCTCGTCGGTGCCGGTGAGCATCCAGGTGTCATCGCCCGCCTGGCGATGCCAGCGGGCGAGGGCGTCGACGGCCACCGTCGTGTACCCGTGCCCGATGTGGGGCAGATCGCTCGGGTAGTAGATCGGGGTCGTGATGTAGAAGGAACGGCCGGAAGTCACCCGTCGATTCTAGGCGGGCCGCCCGACGACGGCGGAGCATGTGACGGCTCCGGGGGCAGGGAGCGGACGGGATACAGCCCGAAGTCGGGCTCGCTCGCGACGTACCGCGTCGTCTGTCGTCCGCGGCTGCCTCGCCGCGGCGGGCGCCCGCGCCCTTTTCTCGGCACCGGCGGACTGTAAGAGGGCAGGTCGCCCAGCGGGTCGCGCTTCTGCCGCCGGTCGAAGTCCCACCCCACGCCACCGGCCATCTTCGCGCGCAGATCATCGACAGCCGACTGCAACGCGTCGACTCCTGAATGGGTGAGGTGGTACCAGCGCCACTGCTGATCGGCGACAACCTCGACGAAGCCCGCATCCCTCAGCACGCGCAGATGCTTCGAAGTCGCGGTGCGCGAGATCCGAAACTCGGCGCTGGCGACCGCCGCGAGCTCGCCCGCCGTATGCTCGCCGCTGGCGAGGACTTCGACGAGGCGCCGGCGCACCGGCTCCGCCATGGCCTCGAACGGGTCGATCAGATTGGCGAGCGGATCCATGGATCGACCGTAGGGCGGGCCACCGACAGTCACCTGACCGCCCCGCCCGTGGACGACTTCGCATGTTGTCTTCGAGAGAACATCGGAAGGGGAAATCTGCTCTCGGGCCCGGCGATCAGAGGAGGCAGCGACACATCAGGCGCTGTCGCGGACGACGAGAGAGGTCGGGAGAACGACGGAGGTGCGGGGGACGCCGTTGATGACGTCGAGCACCATGTCGACCATCGTGCCGCTGATCTCCGCCCACGGCTGTCGCATCGTCGTCAGCGGCGGGTCATGGGGCTCGGCCAGGCCGGAGTCGTCGAAGCCGGCGACGGCGATGTCCTCGGGGACTCGCTTGCCGGCCTTGCGCAGCGCGCTGATCGCACCGACGGCCATGATGTCCGAAGCGGCGAAGACGGCGTCGATGTCGGGGGCGCGCTCGATCAGGCGCAGGATCGCCGCCGCGCCGGCCTCGCTCGAGTAGACGTCCTGTTCGACGAGGTCGGGATCGAACCGGTCGCCCATCTCCTCGCGGAAGCCGAGGAGGCGGAAGCGTCCGCCCGGCGTGTCGTCGGGACCGGTGATGACGGCGATGCGGCGGTAGCCGCGGTCCATGAGGTAGCGGGTCATCTCGCGCGCCGACGCCTGCTCGTCGACCGATACCGTGGGCACGTGGGCACGGTCGCCCAGGGGGACACCCGAGCAGACGGTGGGCACCCCTGCGGCGATCAGCGAGGCCAGCAGCGGGTTCGACTCGTGCGAGGAGATCAGCAGGACGCCGTCGACGTGACCGGCGCGCACGTAGTGCTCGATGTTCGCGCGTTCGGCCGCCGTGTCGGCGACCAGCAGCACCAGCGTCATCGAACGCTGGGCGAGTCTCTCGGTAGCGCCGCGCAGCAGCAGCGCGAAGGTCGGGTCGTTGAACAGCAGGTGCTGCGGCTCGGTGAGCAGGAAGGCGACGGAGTTCGCCCGGCCTGTCGCGAGACTGCGCGCGGCGTGATTGGCCGTGTAGCCGGTCACGCGGATCGCCTCGTCGACGGCCTCGCGCGCCTCCGGCGAGACCCAATGACCGCCGTTGATCACCCGCGATACCGTGCCGCGAGACACCCCGGCGACTGCCGCGACATCGCGGATCGTCGGCTTGCGCGTGTTCTCGCTCGCTTCCACGCAGGCGACTCTATCGCGCGCGGACCCCCGTCACCGCGCACGGCGCGACGAATCTGTGACCGGTCACAGTTCGATAACGAGACTCGCCCGGACACGCACGTCACGCCTACACTCGAAGCACGCTGTGACCGGTCACAGCCACGAGTAGGGAACGAGAACACAGACGTCATGAGCACTTCTGCCTGGCCGCAGCTGGACGGCATCGCCTACGGCGGTGACTACACGCCCGAGCAGTGGCCCCGCGAAGTGTGGGCAGAGGACGTGGCGCTCATGCGCGACGCGGGCGTCAACCTCGTCAGCGTCGGCATCTTCGCCTGGGGGCTGCTCGAGACCAGCGAGGGCGTCTTCGACTTCGAGTGGCTCGACGAGGTCATCGACCTCCTGCACGCGAACGGCATCCGCGTCGACCTGGGCACTCCGACGGCGTCCCCGCCGGCCTGGTTCTTCGCCGAGCACCCCGACGCCCGCGCCGTCACCCGCGACGGCGTCACGCTCGGGTTCGGCGCGCGCGGCATGGGGTCGCACTCCTCTCCGGACTACCGCGCCGCCGCCGTGCGCATCGCGACGGCACTGGCGCAGCGGTACGGCGACCACCCCGCCGTCGTCATGTGGCACGTCCACAACGAGTACGGCGTGCCCGTCGGCGAGGACTACTCGGCCCACTCGGTCAGCGCGTGGCGACTGTGGCTGCAGGAGCGCTACGGCACGCTGGACGCGCTCAACGCCGCATGGGGCACGGCGTTCTGGGGCCAGCACTACGGCGACTGGGAGCACGTCGGGGCTCCCGCCGCGGCTCCGAGCGTGGTCAATCCGTCCCAGCGCCTCGACTTCGCCCGGTTCACCGATCACCAGCTGAGGCAGTGCTACATCGCCGAGCGTGACGCGATCCGCGCGCACAGCGACCGCCCCGTCACGACCAACTTCATGGCGAACCAGCACCACGGCTGCGACCTGTGGGCGTGGGCGCGCGAGGTCGACATCGTCTCGGACGACCACTACCTGTGGGCCGCGGACGAAGAGGGCGAGATCGGGCTCGCGATCGCCGCGGATCTGACCCGCTCGGTCGGCGGCGGCGCGCCGTGGATCCTCATGGAGCACTCCACCTCGGCCGTCAACTGGCAGCCGCGCAACATCGCCAAGCGACCCGGCGAGATGGCGCGCAACTCGCTCACGCACTTCGCGCGCGGAGCCGACGGCATCCTGTTCTTCCAGTGGCGCGCCTCGCGCTCGGGTGCCGAGAAGTTCCACTCCGCGATGCTCCCCCACGCCGGCACGACCTCGCGCGTGTTCCGCGAGGTCGTGGACCTCGGCGCCGCCCTCGGCCGTCTCGGCGAGGTGCGCGGTTCCCGCGTGCGCGCCGAGGTCGCGATCCTGTGGGACTTCGAGTCGTTCTGGGCGCAGGATCTCGAGTGGCGGCCGTCCGAAGACCTCAGTCACGACGAGCGGATCCGCGCGTACTACGAGTGTCTGTGGCGCGACAACATCACGGTCGACTTCGCGCTGCCCGGCCACGACCTGTCCGGCTACAAGCTCGTCATCGCGCCGGCCCAGTACATGCTCAGCGCCGCCGACGCCGACCACCTCAATCGCTACGTCGAGAACGGCGGCACGCTGCTCGTGTCGTTCTTCTCGGCCGTGGTCGACGAGAACGACGCCGTCCACGCCGGTGGGTTCGCCGCGCCGCTGGAGCCCGCGCTCGGCCTCCGCGTCGAGGAGCACCTGCCGCTGCGCGACGGCTCGATCGCCGCGATCGACCTGTCCGGCAACGCCTTCCCCGTCGACGTGTGGCAGGAGGATCTGACGATCACCACCGCCGCCACGCGCGCGACGTACGTCGACGGCCCCGGTGCCGGTCGCCCCGCCGTCACGCGCAACACGCACGGCGCCGGCACGGGCTGGTACGTGAGCACCCGGCCGGACGCGGCGGGCCTGCGCGCGATCATGTCCGAGGTCTACGCCGATGCCGGCGTGCAGCCGGCGGCGTACCCGGCGGGCGTCGAGGTCGTGCGCCGCAGTGGCGCCGACGCCGAGTACCTGGTCGCGGTGAACCACACCACCGAGACCATTTCGTTGTCTGTTTCGGGAGTCGACCTGCTGACGCAGGCGACCGCGGACGGCAAGCTGGACCTGGCGGGCGGCGACGTCGCCGTCATCCGCACGCCGCACACAGCACCAGGGGGTGGTCGGCACTGACGATTCACTCCCCCACCTCGTGCACGGGGCCCGTCCCGCGCACATCGCACTGAGATACCCATTGCGGTCACCCGACCGCAGCCACCACCATCGGTCGTAAGGGCGCGACCTCTCTCGAGGCCCGCAGGATCGACCACCCTATGGAAGGAAAATCCATGCGCAAGATGGGAATCGGCGTCACCGCGCTCGCGGCGACAGCCCTCCTCCTCGCCGGCTGCGCCGGCGACAGCACCCCGCCCGCCACGACGCCGACCGACAGCGCGCCGGACGTCGACTTCAGCGGCATCACGCTGACGATCTGGACCGACGCGAACCGCGAGCCCGCGATCCGGGCGGCGGCCGCGGCGTTCGAGTCCGACACCGGCGGCAAGATCGAGCTCGTCCAGAAGAACTTCGACGACCTCCGCACCGACTTCACCACGCAGGTCCCGACCGGTGAGGGCCCGGACATCACGATCGGCGCGCACGACTGGGTCGGCGGGTTCGTCCAGGACGGCGTCATCTCGCCGGTCGACATCGGCGACGCCGCGAGCAGCCTCGAACAGGTCTCGCTGGACGCCTTCAGCTACGACGGACAGCTCTACGCGCTGCCGTACGCACTGGAGACGCTCGCGCTCATCCAGAACGTCGACCTCGTCGGCGAGGACGCCCCGGCCACGTGGGAAGACATGATCGCCGCGGGTGAGGCGTCCGACGCCGAGCGCGCGTTCGTCATCAACACCAACGGCCAGATCGGCGACGGTTACACGATGTACGGCTTCCAGACCTCCTTCGGCGCCCCGGTCTTCGTCCAGGACGACACCGGCTCGTACACCAACGAGGTCGGCATGGGCGGCGCCGCCGGCGAGGCGTTCGCCGCCTGGCTCGGCGCCAACGGCGAGACGGGCACGGGCCACATCTCGACGACGATCGACTACGACACCAACAACGAGCTGTTCGCCTCGGGCAAGGCCGCCTACACGGTCCAGGGCCCGTGGGCGATCGCCACGCTGACGGCTGACGGCGTCAACATCAAGGTCAACCCGATCCCGAGCGCGGGCGGCGAGCCGGCCGGCGCGTTCGTCGGCGTGCAGGGCTTCTACGTCAGCGCACAGAGCAAGAACGCCCTGGTCGCCCAGGAGTTCCTGACGGGCTACCTGGCCACCTACGAGGCGCAGAAGGCCCTGTTCGAGGCCGACCCGCGCATCTCGGCGTGGAAGGACGTCGCCGCCGAGGTCACCGACCCGGTCATCGTCGGCTTCACCGAGTCGGCCAAGTCGGGCGTCCCGATGCCGTCGATCCCCGAGATGGGCTCGGTGTGGGACCTCTGGAACGCCGCTCAGGTCCAGATCATCAAGGGCGCCGACCCCGCGTCGACGTGGAACAAGATGGTCAGCGACCTCGAGGCGCTGATCGGCTGATCACCTCCCGGGCGCGAGGGCGACCTCGCGCCCGGGACGTACGCCACCCGCCAGAGACATCCCACCAGACGACATCCCACCAGAGGAGATGCACATGTCGGTTCCGCAGGGCACCGCCGTCGCCGAGGGCGCACCGCCGCGCGCCGGCACCCCGCTGATGCCGCCGAGCGAGGCGCACGGACGTCGCTGGAACGGCCTCGGCTGGGGCTTCCTCGTGAAGCTCGCCATCATGGCGGTGATCAACGCCTTCGGGCTCATGGGCATCTTCGCCGCGTTCCAGGCGCAGTCCTGGATCATCTTCGGCGCCGCGGTGGTCCTGCTGGTCGCCGCGGACATCGTCTACTTCACCAAGCGCGCGCTCCCGCTCAAGTACCTGCTGCCGGGGCTCGCCTTCCTCCTGGTCTTCCAGGTCTTCATCTTCGGGTACACGGCCTACATCGCCTTCACGAACTACGGCGCCGGCCACGTCGGCTCCCAGGAGCAGGCCGTGCAGGCCGCCCTCAGCCAGGGCGAGCGTCGCGTCGACGGCTCCCCGACCTTCCCCCTCGCCATCGTCGAGCGCGACGGCGCACTCGGCTTCGCGATCGTCGACGACGGCCGCATCCTCGCCGGCACCGCCGACGAGCCGCTGTCCGAGGCCGGCACGACCACCGCCTCCGGCGCCCCGACCGAGGTGCCCGGCTGGACCGTCATCCCCCGCAACGCGGTCATCAGCGACCAGTCGCTGCAGCAGCAGGTCGTCGCGCTGCGCGTGCCGGTCTCCGACGACCCGAACGAGGGATCGATTCGCACCAATGACGGCAGCTCCGGGTCGATCTACCAGTCGACGCTGACCTGGGATGCCGAGGCGCAGACCATCACCGACACCGCCAGCGGCACGGTCTATCGCGCGACGGCGACGGGGAACTTCGTCTCCGACGCCGGCGTCAGCCTGCCCACCGGCTGGACCGTGCACGTCGGGTTCGACAACTTCCTGCGCCTGTTCACCGACTCGGCGATGTTCCAGCCGCTCGCGATGGTGACGATCTGGACGTTCGTCTGGGCGACGCTGTCGGTGCTCATCCCGTTCGCGATGGGCCTGGTCTTCGCCATCATCTTCAACGACGAGCGGATCAAGGGCCGCAAGATCCTGCGGACCCTGTTCATCCTCCCGTACGCCTTCCCGGCCTTCATGTCGGCGCTGCTGTTCCGCGGCATGTTCAACGCCGAGTTCGGGGTGATCAACGAGTTCTTCTTCGGCGGCGCGAACATCGACTGGCTCGGCGATCCGTGGCTGGCCAGATTCGCGGTCCTGTTCGTGAACGTATGGCTCACGTACCCGTACTACTTCCTCGTGTGCACGGGCGCGATCCAGGCGCTGCCGGCCGACGCGCTCGAGGCGGCATCCATCGACGGCGCCGGCCGGTTCCGTCAGCTGCGGTCGATCATCCTGCCGCTCGTGCTCGTGGCCACCGCCCCGCTGCTGATCTCGTCGTTCGCGTTCAGCTTCAACAACTTCACGATCATCTACATGTTCAACGCCGGCGGCCCGGCGATCCCGGGCGCCCCGTATGCGCTGGGCGCGACCGACATCCTGATCTCGGCGATCTGGGACATCTCCGGCGTCTCGGGCGGCAAGGCCGACTACGGCCTGGCGAGCGCCCTGTCGATCCTCGTGTTCATCGTCGTCGGCCTCATCTCCGCTCTGGCCTTCCGCCAGACCAAGAAGCTCGAGGAGTACCAGTGATGTCCGCTCCGAAGCAGACCCCGCAGACGCAGACCCGCGGCGCCGACCCCACCTCCCGGCAGGCACGCGCCGCCATCACGCTCGACGCCGGCAGGCGCAGCGCCGTGCGCCGTCGCTGGCTGCTCGAGGTGGGCTGGAAGTACCTCGTCGCCCTGGTCATCCTCTTCTACGCGATGTTCCCGCTCGTGTACGTGCTGTCGGCCTCGTTCAACCCCCGGGGCAGCCTCGCGGCGAGCAACCAGCTGTTCGGCGCGTTCGACCTCGCCAACTACGTGGCTCTCGCCGACACCCGGTACTGGACGTGGTACGGCAACACGCTGCAGGTCGGGATCGCCGCGTCCCTGGGCGCGGTGCTCATGGGCGCCGCGGCCGCGTACGCGTTCTCGCGGTTCCGCTTCTCGGGGCGGCGCGTGGGGCTGACGGCGCTGCTGATCATCCAGATGTTCCCGCAGGCGCTCGCGTTCGTGGCGATCTTCCTCATGCTGCTGGCACTGGGCGAGGTGTTCCCGATGCTCGGCCTGAACTCGAAGCTCGCGCTCATCTGCGTCTATCTGGGCGGCGCGCTGGGCGTGAACACGTTCCTCATGTACGGGTTCTTCAACACGATCCCGGTGGAGCTGGACGAGTCGGCCAAGATCGACGGTGCCACCCACGCGCAGATCTTCTGGACGATCATCATGCCGCTGGTGACCCCGATCCTCGCCGTCGTGGCGCTGCTCGCGTTCATCGCGTCGTTCGGCGACTACATCATCTCCAAGATCGTGCTCGTCTCCGAGGACAACTGGACGCTCGCCGTCGGCATGTTCCAATGGGTCTCCAACCAACTCTCCAGCAACTGGGGGCTGTTCGCCGCCGGCGCGATCCTCGCGTCGATCCCGGTGCTGACGCTGTTCCTCGGTCTGCAGCGTTACATCATCGGCGGGCTGACCGCGGGATCCGTCAAGGGCTGAGCCCCTCAGCGGGCGGCGAGCGCCGCTTGATACAGGTCGCGCGAGGACAGTCCCGTCTGACCGGCGACCTCGGCGGCGGCCTCCTTCAGACGGATGCCGTCGGCGACCAGCTGCAGCACCTGCCCCACGGCATCCTCTTCCGACACGACCCGTGCCGGGGCGCCGGCGACGACCACGACGATCTCGCCGCGCACGCCCGCGGCCGCCCAGTCGGCCAGCTCGGTCATCGTGCCGCGGACGACCTCCTCGTGCAGCTTCGTGAGCTCCCGGCACACGGCCGCCCGCCGCTCGGGACCGAAGGCGTCCGCCATCGCCCGCAGTGTCTCGGCCAGCCGCGACGGGGCTTCGAAGAAGACCATCGTGCGCGGCTCGGGGGCGAGCGCGTGCAGCGCGCGGCGCCGGTCCCCCGGCTTGCGCGGCAGGAATCCTTCGAACGTGAACCGGTCGGTGGGCAGGCCGGCGACCGCGAGCGCGGTGATCACGGCGCTGGGGCCGGGCAGTGCCGTGACCACGACGCCCTGGGCGGCCGCCTCGGCCACGAGGACGTAACCCGGATCGCTGACGGTGGGCATGCCGGCGTCGCTGAGCACGAGCAGGTCGGTGTCGCGCGCCTGGGCGACCAGCTCGGCAGCGCGCGCGCGTTCATTGTGGTCGTGCAGGGCGAGCAGACGCGGCCGGTTGTCGATGCCGAGCGCCTGCAGCAGCCGCTGCGCCGTCCGGGTGTCCTCGGCCGCGATCGTCGTCGCCGCCTCGAGGGCCTGGACCAGTCTCGGCGTGGCGTCGCCGAGGTTTCCGATCGGCGTCGCCGCGAGGATGATCACCGCCCCAGCATAGGCTTGTCGCCGTGACGACCACGGCCGAGCCTCTGCTGCCCGCTCTGCGGCGGTCGACGTACGACCGGTGGCGGCTGCGGGTCGCGGCCGAGCCGCGTCTGCAGCGTCTGTACGGCTGGCTCGCGCCCACCCTCGTCACGCTGCTGGCGGCGGTGCTGCGCTTCGCGAACCTGGCGCATCCCCACGCGATCGTCTTCGACGAGACCTACTACGTCAAGGACGCGTGGAGCCAGTGGAACCTCGGCTATGCCGCGACCTGGCCCGAGGGAGCCGACGAGCGCTTCGTCGCCGGCGAGACCGACATCTTCACGACGAACGCGAGCTTCGTCGTGCACCCGCCGCTGGGCAAGTACCTGATCGGCCTGGGCATGTGGCTGTTCGGGCCGGAGTCGTCGTTCGGCTGGCGGTTCACGACGGCGCTGGCCGGCACCGCCTGCGTGCTCGTGCTCTACGCGCTGGCGAAGCTGCTGAGCGGGTCGTTCGTGTTCGCGACGCTCGCGGCGTTCCTCCTCGCGATCGACGGTCAGGGGATCGTCATGAGCCGCGTCGCGCTGCTGGACATCTTCCTGACCTTCTTCGTGCTGCTCGCGTTCCTCTTCCTCGTCCTCGACCGGCGACGGCATCTCGATCGCCTCGCCGCCGTGACCGGCGCCCGCGTCCTGGGCGCTGTCGCCCCGGCCTGGGGGCCGGTGCTCTGGAGCCGGCCCTGGGTGATCGCCGCCGGCGCCGCGGCCGGCGCCGCGACAGCGGTCAAGTGGTCGGGGGTCTGGGTGCTGGCGGCCATCGGGATCTACCTCGTGATCACCGACGCGCTGGAGCGCCGGCGTCTGGGCATCGCCTTCTGGCCCACGGATGCCGTGCGTCAGGGTGCCGTCAGCTTCGTGCTGCTGGTGCCCGTCGCCCTCGTCGTCTATCTCGCCTCGTGGACCGGCTGGCTCGTCACCGACGGGGGCTACGGGCGGCACACCGCCGAGGCCGCGCCGGCCACGGGACTGTGGTCCGGGGTGCCGCTCCCGCTGCAGAGCCTGTGGACCTACCATCAGACGATCTACAACTCCATGACGGGGATGACCTCGCCGCACACGTACGAGAGCCCCGCATGGCAGTGGCCGCTGCTGTGGCGACCGACCTCGATGTTCGCGTACAGCACCCCCGACGGCCAGGACGGGTGCGCCAGCGCCAGCGGCTGCCTGGAGATCCTCTACAGCATGCCGAACCCGCTCGTGTGGTGGGCGTCGATCATCGCCGCGGGGTGGCTGCTGTACCGCTTCGCCGTCGCGCGGGACTGGCGTCACGCGGTCATCCTGACCGCGCTGGGCGCGACATACCTGCCCTGGCTGATCTTCCCCGACCGCACGGTGTTCCAGTTCTACACGATCGTGATGCTCCCGTTCCTGCTGCTCGCGCTCGTCTACGCCCTGCGGACGGTGGCCGGCCCCGGCCACGCCGACCCCGATCGGCGGCTCGCCGGTCAGCGCGTCGTCCTCGTCTTCCTCGCCGTCGTCGTCGTGCTCGCCGCGTTCTGGTATCCGCTCTGGTCGGCGATGCAGGTGCCCTACGAGTTCTACCGGCTGCACAACTGGATGACGGGCTGGGTCTGACCGGTCGAGGTGGGTGCCGCGGCCGCTGTCGCCGTAGTCTGAGGGGGTGTTCTCCTATGCCGTGCCGCGCGAGTCGGCGAGCGCCGGCTACGCGATGGTCTCGGACCGGTTCCTGCTGGTCGCCGAGGCCGCCATCGGGCCTGCGTTCGCGCAGGAGCTGTGGAGCCACCTCGCGCACCCCGAGCACGCGCTCGTCGACGTCCTGTCGGCCTTCGCCCGCCACGGCCTCGACCGGCTGCCGCGGTTCGCACTGATCGAGCTGCTCGACGTCGCCACCAGCACGGTCGCGGTCGCCGTCCATGGCGACGCCCGGGCCGACCTGGTCGGCCCGGAGGCCGCCTCGCTGTCCGGCGCGGGCCTGGGCACCTGGGTCGAGGGGACGGCCCCGCACGTCGCCGGGATCACGCTGACCCTCAGCGAGGCCGCCGCCGGCGGTGCCGCCGAGACGCTGCCGCTCGGACGCGGCGTCGTCCGCGCGGACCGGCTCCTGTGGGGTGCGCCGCCGCCGTCGCCGCCCGCAGCGTCTGCCGAGCCGCTCCTGGAGACGATCGCAGTCGACCGGGGGGCGGCGCTGGCCGAGCTGGTCGCGTCGGCACGTGCGGACGGTCGGGCGCAGCACCCGGCATCCGGCACGGACGACGCACTGGACGAACCGGACGACCGCACCGACCTGGGCACGATCCGCGGCCGCGTGCGGGGCCCGATCCGGCGGCGCGGAACGGCGCCGCAGGCACGGCTGCGTCTGGGCGCCGACCGCGTGCTCGAGCTGGACCGGCCGGTCGTGCTGGGCCGCTCGCCCAAACCGGCCGAGCACCCCGGCTGCCGGCTCGTGCCCCTCGCATCGCCGCAGCGCGAGATCTCCGGCACCCATCTCGAGGTGCGCCTCGACGGCGACACACTGCTGGCACGCGATCTCGACTCCACCAACGGCACCGTCGTGCGCCGCCCCGGCGACGCGCCGCTCCTGCTGCGCGGCGGCGCGACGGCGCAGCTCGCCCCCGGATCGACACTCGATCTCGGTGAGGGCGTCGTGGCGCTGTTCGAGCTCGAGGGGGTGTGAGTGGCCGATCGGCTCCCCTCCGCTCCCCCCGTGCTCGGCGGCTTCACCTACGTCCGGCCGCTGGGCACCGGCGGGTTCGCCGACGTCTTCCTGTTCGAGCAGAACCTGCCCCGCCGTCCGGTCGCCGTGAAGGTCCTGCTCAAGGACATCGTCGACGAGGGTCTGCTGCGCATGTTCAACGCCGAGGCCGATGTCATGGCGCGGCTGAGCGCGCACCCCTCGATCCTCACGATCTACGAGGCGAGCATCTCGGCCGACGGACGCCCGTACCTGGTCATGGAGTACTGCCCCACCTCGCTGACGCATCGGTATCGGCGCGAGGTCATCCCGGTGACCGAGGCGCTGCAGCTGGGGGTCAAGATCGCCTCCGCGCTCGAGACGGCGCACCGCGCGGGCCTGCTCCACCGCGACATCAAGCCCTCCAACATCCTCGTGACGGCGTTCGGCGCACCGGTGCTCAGCGACTTCGGCATCGCGGCGGCGGTGTCCGGTCGCGGTGACGCCGACGAGGTGTTCGCGATGTCGGTGCCCTGGAGCGCGCCCGAGATCGTCGATGAGCGCGTCTCGGGTTCGATTCCGGCCGAGGTGTGGGGCCTGGGGGCGACCGTCTACTCGCTGCTGGCCGGGCGCAGCCCGTTCGAGCGACCGGGCAAGGGCCAGAACTCGCGCGATCAGCTCCGGGCGCGCATCCGTCGCGCGGTGTACACCCCGGTTGGCCGCGCGGACGTGTCCCCTCGACTCGAGGCCGTGCTGGCACGCGCGATGAGCCGCGACCCCGCCGCCCGGCACGCCTCGGCGGCCGAGTTCGCCTACGAGCTGCAGCTGGTCCAGCACGAGCTGGGTATCCCCCACACGCCCATGGAGGTGGCCGTCGACGAGTGGGCGACCGCCGGCGCCGCCATCGACTTCGAGGACGACGGGCTGCGCGGCCCGGTCCGTCCCCGCGTCTCGTACGAGTCCCGACGCCCGGCCCGCGTGCCGGCGCCGCACGCACGCCGTGCCCCCGACGACGGCACCGTGCTGGCGGGCTCGGAACCGCGCCGCCGCGGACCGCGCGCGTGGCGCCTGGTTCTCGCGATCGCGGCCGGCCTCGTGCTCGTCGGCGGCGGCGCACTCGTGGTGACGCTGCTGCTGAACGGGGGGCTCTGAGCCGTGGCCGGGTCCTCCGTGCGCCTCCGACCACGCCGCGGCACCCTCCTCGGTGCCGGCGCGCTCACGGGCGTCGTCGCCCTGATCGTCACGCTGGCCGTCGTGTGGCCGGGCTTCGACGCACGGCAGACGCCGCTGGACGACGGCACGGTGTGGGCGATGCAGACCGGCGCCGGCGACGGGTACGCGCGGGTGAACCTCGAGCTGGGCGAGCTGGACACCGTGCGCACGGTCGAGAACGGCACCTCCCTCGCGCAGACCGGGGATCGGCTGTTCGTCTTCAGCGACGGCGGCACGCAGTTCTCGGATGTCGACCTCGCCGCGCCGGCCGATCTGACCGCGGACAGCGAGGACGCGTTCACCCCGACCCCCGCCGGCACGGCGGCGATCGCCGCGGCGGGCGACGTCCTCGGCTACCGGACCGACGTGGGCGCGGTGTTCGGCGCCACCCTCTCGGGCGGGGGCGCGGCCGTGGCCGTGGACCCGTACGCCGATGCGGAGGTCGCGGAGGGGCAGGAGCGGCCGCGCTTCGTCGCGGTCGCCGTCGCCGTCGATGCCACCGGCATCATCTACGCGTACTCCGCCGCCGAGGCGCGGGTGCTGCGCGCCGAGGCGGCGACGGGCCGCATCGTCGGCGACGACGCCGCGCCGGCCGACGTGGGCGAGGCACAGCTGACGGCCGTGGGCGGACGATGGGCGCTGTTCGACGAGGCCTCGGGAGACCTCTGGCTGCGCGGCGAGGACACGCCGGTGTCGACCGGGGCCGCATCGGGTGCGCTGCTGCAGCGCAGCACCACCGGCGGCGACGAGGTGTACCTCGCCGACTCCGACGGCCTCGTGCGCGTGGACCTCGGGGCGCAGGCGGCGGATCGGGTCGTCGAGGGGGGACTCGGCATCCCCGCCGCGCCCACGGCGCTGGACGGCGCGGTGCACGCCGCCTGGCTGCGCGACGGCGAGGCCGACGGCACGCTGTGGTCCTCCGACACCGAGGTCACCGTCCCGCTCGACTACGACGGCCGATCGATCGGCGAGGCCGTGCAGCCCGAGTTCATCACCAACGGCGCACGCATCGCCCTGAACGACCGCGGCTCGGGCTGGGTGTGGACGGTGCCGGACGGCCGGCTCGTGCCCTCGTCGCAGCAGTGGAACCTCGAAGACGAGACGGCGGCGGTCGACGACGAGGACACCGTCGCCGAACGCGTCATCGACCCCAAGCCGCCCGTCGCCGTCGACGACGCGTTCGGGGTGCGCGCCGGCAGCATCGCCCTGCTGCCGGTGCTGCTCAACGACCACGATCCCAACGAGGACGTGCTCAGCGTCGACGCGTCCTCCGTCACCGGTCTGGACCCCGCCTTCGGCACGGTCTCGGTCGCGGGGGCCGAGCAGCAGCTGGTCGTCCATGTCTCCCCGGAGGCGAGCGGGTCGGCGAGCTTCCGCTACCGCGTGACGGACGGGACCGCCGCCGACGGCCTCTACTCCGACACCGCGACCGTGACCGTGACCGTCGCCGGCCCTGCAGCCAACAGCGCACCGGTGTGGTGCGGGGTCGAGGACTGTCTCGCGTCGTGGCCGCAGGCCACCGTCGTGCCGGGCGGCACCGTCGTCGTCGACGGCCTGCGGGGCTGGGTCGACCCCGAGGGCGACCCGATCTACCTCGTCTCGGCGATCAACGAGACGGGTGTGGGGAGCGTGACCGCGCAGCCGGACGGCACGGTGACCTACCAGCATCCCGATCCGCAGGCCGCCGAGGCGCTCGATGTCACCCTGACCCTCACCGTGTCCGACAGCCGCGGCGCGACGGCGCAGCGGGCGCTGACGGTCTCGGTGCGGCCCGCGCCCGAGCTCGTCGCCGAGTCGTTCGCCGTCGTCGGCGTCGTCGGCGAACAGATCTCGATCTCGGTGCGGCCGTACGTGACGGGTGCCGCGGGCGCCCTCACCCTCTCCAGTGCGGTCACCATCGACGAGTCGCGCGCGACGCTCGTGCCGAACGCGGCCGCGCTGAGCATGGACTTCCTCGCCGAGACGGCCGGCTCGTATCTCGTGCAGTACGCCGTGCGCGACGCGCAGGCAGAGGCGTCCGCGACCATCCGCATCGTGGTGCAGGATCCGCTCGCCGCCACGATCGCGACCCCGCCCCTGACGGCGTTCGTCCGGCCGAACGAGGACACCACGGTCGACGTGTTCCCCGCCGTGGCCAACCCGGCCGGACTCGTCCTGCTGCTCAGCGACATCCGCCCCGAGAGCGACCCGAGCGCGATGCTGAGCGTCGATCTCGTCGGGCAGAGCATGCTGCGCGTCAGCGGCTCGACCGACTCCGGCGAACCGGGACTGCTCGGCGTGGTCGCCTACACCGTCTCCGACGGCAGCAGCCGCGCGGCGGCGACGGCACGCGGCGAGCTGACCGTCATCCTGCTCCCCTCGCCCGAGGCCGACCCGCCGATCGCCGTCGACGACGCCGTCACGGTGCGCGCCGGCGATCAGATCGACATCCCGGTGCTCGACAACGACAGCGCGCCCACCGGTGCGCTCGTGGCGATCGACCCGTCGCGCGTGGTCAACGAGAGCGGCGCGGGCCTCGCCTTCGCGACGAGCCGGCTCGTGCGCTTCCTCGCCCCGCGAGAGCCGGGCACGTACAGCGTCGGCTACACCATCTTCCGGCTCGGCTTCCCCGAATCCACCGACTCGGCGCGCGTGATCATCACCGTCGTCGGCGACGAGGCCAATCGGCCGCCCGTGCCCCGCACCCTCGAGGGGCGGGTGCTCAGCGGCGAGTCGGTGCGCATCCCGTTCGACAGCTTCGGTATCGACCCCGACGGCGACCGGGTCACGCTCGACCGCATCGTCAGCCAGCCCGAGAACGGCACCGCGACGATCGCCGCGGAGGGCGATGCGATCGTCTACACGAGTCCCGACGCGTTCAGCGGGCAGGTGCGCTTCGTATACCAGGTGCGCGATGCCGAGGGGGCCCGTGGCCGGGCCGAGGTCCGCGTCGGCGTCCTCGACGCCCAGTCCGACCCGAGTCCGGTCACCTTCAGCGACTACATCCAGATCCAGGTCGGCTCCGCCGACGGATCCGGCACGTCCGGCGAGGCGGTCGTGCGTCCCGCCGACAACGACATCGACCCCGCCGGCGGAGAGCTCGAACTCATCGCCGTCGCTCCGAACGCCCGCGTCGGCACACCCGAGTACGCCGCGCTCGCCGCGCAGCTCGGCGACATCGTCGACGGTGCCGTCACGCTCCGTGCGGGCACCGAGCTGGGCACGTTCTCGTACACCTACACGGTCCGCAACGGGACCGGCGACACCGCGATGGGCATCATCGTCGTCAAGATCGTGCGCGAGCCGGTGCCCGACTACCCGCTGGTGCAGGACACGATCCTGACGATCGAGTCGCGCGAGGCGTTCCCCCGCGGCGTCGACGTGCTCAGCGGGAAGGTCTCGTGGAACACCGGCGACGTGGCCGGTCTGACGCTCTCCCTGTGGCAGTCGCACGACGACATCGCCGTCGACGGCTGGAGCATCTCCGGGGATATCCCCGACGAGACGCTGCTGATCCCGTTCGAGGTCGCCGGTACGGCCTTCGACGGCAGCGAGGTCGTCTCGTTCGGCTTCCTCCGCGTGCCCGGCGACCGCGACATCCGGCTCAGTCTGCGCGCCGATCAGGCACCGCTCCAGGTCCGCGAGAAGGAGAGCGTCGACTTCGACCTCGCCGGCGCCATCGCCGTGCCCACCGGACGCGTCCTCGAGGTCGACGCCGCCGCCGTGCGATCCGGCGGTGCCCGCGCGGCCGCCGCCTGCACGGTCACCTCCGGCACGACCATCCGCTACACGGCCGGAACCGGTGCTCCGTGGACCGATACGTGCATCGTCCCGGTCAAGCTCGATGTGCAGGAGGACTACACCTTCCTCAGGGTGCGCGTGCAGATCGATGCGGAGATCCCCCAGCCGATCCTGCGCAGCTCCTCGATCAGCGTCAGCCCCGGTGCGACCGAGCGCTACGAACTGCGCTCGATGGTGGGCTGGGCCGGCAAGGAGGACTGGCCGAGCCTGCGCTACGCCGTCTCCTATCTTGGGGATCAGTTCACGGTCACCGAGGACGGCGGCATCGTGACCGTCACGGCGAGGGATGCCGCGCGCCCCGGTCGCGAGGAGCCGGTCACGGTCTCGCTCCCCAGCCATCCCGACGCGCCCCCCGCCAGGCTCAGCCTGACCGTGGGTCCGGCGCCCTCCGAGCTGCCCAAGGGCGGCACGTTCGCGCAGCGCTGCTCGCAGGCGGCGGGGAACACGTCCTGCACGGTCCCGGTGATCGGTGGCGGCGGCGAGGTGAACCCCCTTCCGGGTACGCCCCTCACCCTGGTGTCGGCGTCCGGACCCGCCAACTGCGCGGGCGTCACGTTCAGCAGAGCCGATGCCGCGACCGTGCGCGCGTCCTGGGCGGCCGACGCGCCCGGTGCCGCCGAGTGCACGGGATCGTTCGTGGTGGCCGATGCGCAGGGTCGCCAATCCAGCGGCGACCGCAACGGGCAGGTGGTCCTCGATCTTCAAGGGCTGCCGGCCACGCCCACGCGGCTGGAGTGGGTCGGCTTCACCGGCACCTCGGTGACGCTGCGCGTCATCTCGGACACGTCCTCGTACCCGGCCGTCGGCGGGTACCGGATCACGACCGGCGGCAACGTGGTCGCCACGTGCGATGCCGGCGGATCCTGTCCCGCGATCCCCGCCACGGCCGGAGAGAAGATCACCTACCAGGCCCGTGCGTTCAATGCCGTCGGCGACTCGCGCGGCACCGTCGAGTCCGTGGCCTGGGCGTATCAGGCACCGTCCGCGCCGACGGGCGCCGAGGTCACGCCGACCCCGACGCGCGACGGCAGCGGGCGGATCGCGACGATCACCGTCACCGGCGCCGACGCCTCGAGCGGCGCGATCACGCTGACCGGCGGCGCCGGAGGCGCCGTGACCCAGCCGGTGCGGGGCGGCAGGGCGGTCTTCGACGACTACGACGTCGGCTCCAACGCTCCGGTCACGCTGACCGCGACGCCGGAGACGCGCTTCGACCTGCCGCCGATCCCCGGCGGCTCGCAGACGGGCACGGCGTACTCGTTCCGCGCCAACGGGATCGGCGCTCCCGGCCTCGAGCTGAGCCTGGAGCCGTCCACGAGCGGATCCCCCGGCACGATCACCGCCACCGCGACAGTGTCCGCGAACGGCGTGGGCGAGCGGCTCCTCGTCGGCTTCGCGATGAGCGGAGTGTGCCGGCCCACCGCGGCGGTCGATCCGGCGGGCGGCATCGCGACGCGCACGTTCGAGGACGTCCCCGTCTGGCGCGAGGCCGAGGTCACCGCGTGCGCGGTCACCGAATGGGGCGGGCGTCCGTTCGGCACCACCACGCGGACGGCGACGGCCACCCCGGTCACCGGCATCGATCAGCCGCAGGGGACGGCGACCTACACGATCGGCTCCGATCACCGGATGCAGGGACGGACCTACACCTGGGACCGGGTCACCGGCCCCACGCTGCGCACCGATCCGCCGTTCTCGCTCGAGTACCGCTCGTCGAACGGGCGCACCACGACCGACTTCGGCACGTTCTTCTCGGTGGGTGCCCACCCGGGGACGATCGAGGCGTTCTCCTGCTCCGCGATCTTCGGCTGCAGCTCCCCCGGCCTGGCCGTCACACCGACCGGCGCCGCCTACACGGCGAGCGCCCTCTTCCCCGCCTCGTGCCGCAGCGAGGACGCCCAGGCGCCCGCTGCGCAGATCGCCGCCGCGACCGCCGACTACGCCCTGCAGCACACGTCGAGCGTCGACGCCGACGGGGTCGTGACGTGGGTGTACACGCTCGCCTGGCAGAACCGGCTCGCCGGGCTCACCGGTCTCGACGGCGACGACGCCTACCGGCTCACGTGCGCACCGCCGCCGGAGCCCGAACCCGAGCCCGAACCGGAACCCGAGCCCGAACCCGAACCCGAACCGGAACCTGAGCCGTGATGACCACGCACGGCACTCCCCCACGCCGCACCGGCACGATGATCGCCAGGAGAGGACACCGATGACCGTCACCCAGGAGCAGACCACCTGGTTCCAGGAGACCTTCGCGACGCTCGTCGACAACGTCGAGCAGGTCGTGCTCGGCAAGCGCCACGTGATCGAGCTCGCCTTCACGGCGATGCTGTCCGAGGGTCACCTGCTGCTGGAGGACTTCCCCGGCACGGGCAAGACGTCCCTCGCGCGCGCGATGGGCCAGAGCGTGCAGGGAACGAGCAGCCGCATCCAGTTCACCCCGGATCTGCTGCCCGGTGACGTCACCGGCATCACGGTCTACGACCAGCGCAACGGAGAGTTCGAGTTCCACCAGGGCCCCATCTTCGCGAACATCGTCCTCGCCGACGAGATCAACCGCGCCTCTCCCAAGACGCAGTCCGCGCTGCTGGAGGTCATGGAGGAGGGACAGGTGACCGTCGACGGGGTCACCCGCCGCGTGGGCGAGCCCTTCCTCGTCGTGGCGACGCAGAACCCGGTCGAGCAGGCCGGCACGTACCGGCTCCCCGAGGCCCAGCTGGACCGCTTCCTGATGAAGACGACGCTCGGCTACCCGGACCACGCCGCCACGGTCCGCATCCTCGAGGGAAGCGCGACGGCGCGCCGCGAGGTGCCCCCGGTCATCACGCCGCAGGGGGTGGTCAGCATGGCCGACATCGCGCGCGATGTGTACCTCAATCCGCTCGTGCTCGACTACATCGCGCGCATCGTCGAAGCCACCCGGCTGGCCACCGAGGTGCGCCTCGGCGTCAGCGTCCGCGGTGCGCTCGCCCTGACGAAGGCGTCGCGCACGTGGGCGATCGCCCACGGCCGCGGCTACGTCACCCCCGACGACGTCAAGTCCCTCGCCGAGTCGGTCCTCGCGCACCGTCTGATCCTCGACCCCGAGGCCGAGTTCGACGGGGTGACCCCCGGAGCGGTCATCGGCCAGGTCCTGCTCGACACCCTGCCGCCCAGCCAGAGAGAGGTCGTGTGAGCGGACACACCGACTGGCGCTTCACCCGGACCTCGCCCGCTGCGGGCGACACGGGGATCGCGCGCACCCGCTATGCGGCGGCGAGCTCCTCCACGGTGCTCGCCGTCCGTGGCGCCCGGTGGTGGCGCCGTGTGCGCGCGGGGGCGGCGACCGCCTGGAGCGCGATCGCGTCGACCCTGACCGTCGCCGGGTGGATGCTGGTGGCCGCCACGGTGCTGGGGCTGGCCCTCGGCCTGACCTTCGGCTGGATCGAGTTCGTCGTCGCCGGCATCGTCGCCGCGGCGCTCCTGGTGCTGTCCGTGCCGTTCCTGTTCAGCGCGCGGTCATACGACGTCGACCTCGAGCTCGGACACGACCGCGTGGTCGCCGGGACCCTCGTGCACGGCCGGCTGCACGTGACGAACATCGGGCGCGGCATCACCCTCCCCGGGCGCATCGACATCCCGGTGGGCGAAGGGCTCGTCGACGTCTACGTGCCGCTGATGCGCCGCGGGCACGAACACGTCGAGCAGGTCGTCGTGCCCACGCACCGGCGCGGCGTCATCCAGGTCGGCCCCGCGCGGACCGTGCGCGGCGACCCCCTCGGCATCCTCAAGCGCGAGGCCACATGGGCCGACGTGCACACCCTCTACGTGCATCCGGCCACGACGACGTTGCGCAGCACGAGCGCAGGGTTCATCCGCGACCTGGAGGGCAGCGCGTCCCGGATCGTCGTCGACGCCGACATCTCCTTCCACGCCATCCGCGCCTACGTGCCCGGCGACGCCCAGCGCCAGGTGCACTGGAAGTCGACCGCCAAGACCGGCACGCTCATGGTGCGCCAGTACGAGGAGACGCGACGATCGCGCATGCTCATCGCGCTCGCGCTCGGCGAGGACGAGTTCGCCGACGAGGACGAGTTCGAGCTCGCCGTGAGCGCGGCCGCCTCGATCGGCGTACGCGGCATCCGCGACGGCCGCGATGTGGACGTGACGGTGGGCGGAGAGATCCCCGAGTTCGCCCGCCATCGCGTACGCACCGTCCGCGACCTGGCGACCGTGACCGCGCGGACGCTGCTGGACGAGTTGGCCGGCGTCGACCGCACCTCGCACGTGACCCCGCTGGCCGACGTCACCTCGCTCGCGGCCGAGAGCCACGCCGACGTGTCGATCGCGTTCCTCGTGACCGGGTCGACCCCGACGCCGCGTACGCTCCAGGCGGCGGCACTCGCGTTCGGCTCCGAGGTCGGGGTCGTGGCCGTCGTCTGCGACCCGAAGACCCAGCCCGGCTACCGGCGCCTGGGGTCGATGTCGGTCATGTCGATCGGACTGCTCGACGACCTGCGTCAGCTCCTGGCCCGGGGAGCGCAGACATGACCACCGCTGCCCCTCCCCTGCGCCGACGGAGCTACCGGCGCGCCGCGCGCCGCGCGCCCGGGTTCCTGCTGCTCAACGCGCTCTTCCTCGACGTGGTCTTCGTCGCCGGGGCCGTCGCCGCCTGGCCGATCTATCGGAGCGCGTCCTACGTGCTCGCCGTGACCGCCGCCCTGATCCTCGCGCACCTGGTCGCGCTGGCGGGGCTGCGCTGGGCCTGGTCCGGGTGGTGGGTCGCGCTCGCCACGTACGCGGTCTACCTCGTCGCGGGGCTGCCGCTGGCCGCGCCGTCGATGCTCGGCGCTGCGGACGAAGCCGTGCGCGCCCTGCGCGGGATCGTCACGGCACCGGTGACCGGCTGGAAGGACCTGCTCACGCTCGACCTGCCGCTCGGCGACTACCAGACGGTGCTCGCCCCCGCGCTGCTGCTGTTCCTGGGCATTCCGGTCGCCGCGCTGTCGCTGGCCTGGCGCGCGCCGCGCGCGTGGGTGCTCGCCCCGCCCCTGGGGCTTGTGCTGACCGTGTTCGGCGTCGTGTTCGGCTCCGCCGCCCTCAGCGCCGACCTCCGCGTCGGATCGCTTCACGTGCCCGGTCCGGTCGAGATGCTCGTCGGCGCGTGCGGCCTGCTGGCCGCGCTCGGGTTCGCCGTCTGGCGCGCCGTGCACGATCGCCGCGCCGCGCTGCGCACCGCCGAGCGACTGAGCGGCGTCCGCACGACAGGTCGGACGGGCACCGCTGTCGCGGGCCGCGTCGCGATGGTGTCCGGCATGCTCGTCCTCGCCCTCGGCACGGGTGCGCTGGTCGCGCCGCTCGCGGTGACCGGGCAGTCTCGCGACGTGCTGCGCGAGCGTGTCGACCCTCCCGTGCGGATCGCCCAGCAGCTCAGCCCGCTCTCCCTGTACCGCCAGTTCTTCTCGGACGACCTGTTCGACACCGTCCTGTTCTCGATCCAGGCCGACGCGGACGTCGACCGCGTACGACTGGCGACACTCACCCACTTCGACGGGCGCGTCGTGCACGCGATCGACCCGGCGCTCCCCGTCGCAGACCCGGCGGCGGCCTTCATCCGCGTCCCGGCATCGCTGCCCGCCCCCGAGCGGAGCACCCCGGTGCGCGCGAGCGTCGCGATCGAGGCCTACCGCGGGGTGTGGCTGCCGACGGTCGGGGCACTCACCGCCATCTCGTTCGCCGGCCCGTCCGCCGCCACCCTCGCCGACGGCTTCTTCTACAACACCGGCACCCGCATGGGCGTTCAGCTGTCCGAGGCGGGCCTGGACACGGGCGATGCGTACCGGCAGGACGGCGCGGTCGACGCCGAGATCCCCGCGATCGCCGACCTCGAGCCCGGCCGCACCACCCCGCAGCTGGATCCCGCCGTCGTTCCGGAGAGCGTGGACGAGTGGATCCGCGCCCAGCAGGCGCCGACGGGCGGTGCCGGGCTGAGCCTGCTTCTCGACCGCCTCCGCGCCCGCGGGTACCTGAGCCACGGTCTCACCGCCGACGAGGAGCAGCCGGCGCGGTGGCGTGCGGCGCTGGGCGACTACACGTTCGAATCGAGCCGCGCGGGCCACTCGTCCGGCCGCATCGACGCGATATTCCGCGCACTGCTGCAGCGGCAGAACGAGATCGGCGGAGACGACGACGCTCTGCTCGTGGCCGCCGCCGGTGACGACGAGCAGTTCGCCGTCGCGGCGGCCATGATCGCCGACCGGCTGGGATTCTCGACCCGGATCGTGCTGGGCGCCCGCCTCGTCGACGGTCCCGGCATCCCGGCGTGCGAGCAGGGGCAGTGCCGCGGCGGGAACATGACCGCCTGGCTCGAGGTGCAGGACGCGTCGGGCACCTGGGTGCCGATCGATGTGACGCCGCAGCACGAGAACGGCATGACGCCGGACGAGCAGCAGCGACGTGACCCCGAGGTGCCCACCGAGGTGCGCCGCGACCACGCCGAGCCGATCCTGCCGGCCGAGGCCAACCCCGCAGAGACGGGCGAGCGCGATGACGACGACACCGTCCCGCCCGTCGACCTGAGCGCACTGTGGGCCGCGCTGCGCGCCGGCGCGATCGGACTGCTCGCCCTGATCGTCGTGAGCGGACCGTTCCTTCTGATCGTGCTGCTCAAGGCGCTGCGCCGCCGGGCGCGCCGACGTGCGGCGGAGCCCGTCGACCGGGTCACCGGCGGCTGGGAGGAGTACGTGGACCTCGCCGTCGACCATGGCCGCCCTCCGCCGCGCGCACACACGCGACAGGAGCTCGCGGCCCTGTACGGAGGCGCCGACGGCAGCGGCAGCGGTGTGGTGCTGGCCGCGTGGGCGGACCGCTCCGTGTTCGACGTCGAGCCGCCCTCGGCGGCCGAGAGCGAACGGTTCTGGGAGATCGTGGACGAGGAGCGAGCGCGCTGGCACGACGAGGGCTCGCGCTGGCGGCGCCTGCGTGCGGGGCTCTCGCTGCGCTCGCTGCTGCGCCGCCGGCGAGGGCGGGGCGCGCTCGGCGCGCGATCCGAGCGACGACGCGATCGCGGCTAGGGTGTGCTCCGGGAAACGCGCGCCGACCGCGCGGGGACAGGGTCGATGAGATGACCGGGATTCGATGACACACGCAGGGGGAGAGATGACAGGACCGACACGAGACGCGATCCTCGCGGCCGGGGTGAGCCTGGGCGATGCCGACCCGGGGGCGGGGCTCGTCCTCGTCGCCCAGCTGCTGGTCGCCGTCGGCGGCTACGTGTGGGTGGCGCTCGCGCTCATGGCCGTCTTCCGGAAGGCCGGCGTCGCCGGCTGGAAGGCGTGGGTCCCGGTCCTCAACGCGTGGGTGCTGTTCGAGCTGGCCCGCATGCGCGGCTGGTGGGCGATCGTCCTGGCCGGCGTCACCGTGGCGGGCACGATCGTCTCGGCCGTCCTGGTCGGCGTGTTCATGTCGGCCGCCGTGTCGGCCTCGTTCACCGGAGACGCGGGAGCCGTCGCCGCGGCGATGGCCGCCGTGGTCCTCGTGCCGCTCCTCGTGTGGGGCGTCGTGCTCGTGTTCGTGCTGATCCTCGAGATCCGCATGCTCATCGGCGTGAACCGCGGCTTCGGACTCGGCGCCGGCTCCACGGTGCTGGGCGTGCTGCTGTTCCCCGTCTGGGCGAGCGTCGTGGGGTGGGGGGCGGCGCGCTGGCAGTCCGCGCCGGCCGCGGCGGCGCCGGGCGCGCAGGCCGGGCACGCCTTCCCCGCGGCACCCGGCTTCCCGGCACCCGGCTACCCCGCGGCACCGCACTTCCCCGCGACCCCGGC
>PJUD01000232.1_pt1 | contig 43235 bp, 33 predicted proteins | sample 1512341 | NCBI WGS metagenome assembly PJUD01 (sample SAMN08177675, study PRJNA422409) | Feces metagenome, whole genome shotgun sequencing project. | isolation source: Chicken feces (3) enriched on wood chips: beechwood xylan treatment | host: Gallus gallus | place: USA: Madison | collected 2015-01-15 | reverse complement strand
ATCGGGGTACGCTGCTGCGGTCTTCCTGGCTTTACTCTGTTCAAAAATATAGTCGGCATTGTTGATCGTATCACCCAGGGTCTGATACAGATAGGCTACTGTTTCTTCTTCATGCTGATGCTTGTGTTCCTGATAGAGTGTATTAAAGTACTCTTCACGGCTGGTCTGATAAAGCTTCTTGGGGTCTTTAAACGCGAACGCTTTTTTCTGTTTTCCTTTGAGGGCAAGGCTCAGCATATCATTCACTTCCAGAGCTTGCGTAGGATGACCGCAGTCGTAACAGGCCTGATCGAGGTAGCGGCCAATCCAGCCACTATCCAGGTATTCGTCGCTTCGGCTCGCACTATGCCATATATCCATGCTGCGGAAATGCGATTTATTGGGCTCGGGATAACCAACATTGTTGAGTACAGCCAGTTCACCACGATCATAGAGTGTCTTGAAAAAAGGTAAAGCCGGATGAATGCCCGCTTCATCTGTGAGCGTTAGTGCATTATCGACCGCAATCGTCTGCCGTTCCCGAAAATAGATATCATTGCGCATCGGAACAATAGTATTAAGCCCATCATTGCCGCCACTAAGCTGCAAGATGACCAACACCTTATGTCCCCTTTCCAGTGCTTCGGGCAAGGACATGGCTTTTAAGAAATTGGGCAGCAGCAGGGAGGCTGTTGCAAGTGAACCTGCTTTGAGAAATTGGCGTCTTTTGATGATCATGGCTTCCTATTTACGATTAACAGAGTTGATATTCGGGGATACTCATTACTTCAATAATAGTCCTACGGCGGCTTCCCCCAGCGTAGCTATCGCGTAGTGTTTTACCAAAGGAAGGTTGCTGCTGCAGCAAGAGCTCAAAGGGATCCCGATCTGCAAATGCAGCCTCGACCCCATCCCAGTCAATGGATATTTTGGGATTTTTGTAGGCTTTAGCCAGCGCTTGCGACTGCCTCAGGCCCATATCGAGGTCGTCGTCATTCTGCGCATCAAGGTCCAGCGGCCTCAGGCCGGTCCATATCTGCGGTAGTTGCATCCGGAGCAACAAGGTAGAGCTGTCGATCCAGGCTTTTCCTGATGGCCAGCCCGCCACATTCGGCGGATACAAGAGCATCTGCCCCAGCAACTTTTGATAAACAATCAGGTTTTCAGGATTCGCTATTTCCATGGGTAACATACGCATGATACCGGCCATGAGTTCCACCGGTGACTTTATTCTATTACCTACATTTTTGGAGTCGTAAAACCAAGTTGCCGTAAATATGCTGTCGAGCAGTTGCATGATATTGTATCCAGAATCGAAGAAATCTTTACTCAGCGTGTCGACGATTTTCTGATCCACTTGTTCGTTGACCAGAAAACGGTAGAGTTTATCGGTGATAAATCGGGCCGTAGCGGGTTGCTCCAAGATAATGTCCAGGATAGCATTGCCGTCGAAATTTCCGGTTCTCCCCAAAAATGTTTTGCTGCCCGAGTCATGAAACTTTTTACGTTCCAAGAACTGGGCATCCTTATCATACGACCAGCCTGTAAATGCACGCGCAGCCTCCCTGACATCCGATTCGGTATAGTTGCCACGCCCCATCGTGAAGAGCTCCATCACTTCCCGGGCAAAGTTTTCATTGGGATGACCTTTTTTATTCTGCTGGTTGTTGAGGAAATTGAGCATAGCCGGAGCTTTGGAAACGGCAAACAGCAGATTCCGAAAATTTCCAAGCGCATTTTTCCTGATTTCGTTGAGGATATGAGCGCTAAAATTGGAGTTGATAACCCGGCTTGCAAAATGGCCGTGCCAAAAAAAGGCCATCTTCTCCCTGAGCTGATCTTCGCTATGCACCATTTCATTCAGGAAATTAAGGTTGATTTCAATATTACGCTTTCGATTAAGCTGCTGCACCATCTTTTTGTCTGCAGCATTCAACTTAGAAAGCGAAGTATAGCCGATGTCGGTCTGCTCCGTATTGAAACTGATGGGATGAAATTCATGTTCCTGAGCATATTGCTTACAGAGGACTGCGGTAGACTGCTTTTCAAAAGTCGTAATCTGCTTTAGGCTCATCCCAAATCCGGCGCGATTTACCAGGTGCATATTTTTTTTAAAATCGGACATCATCCTGTTTCCTTTTATACCTAAATAACGAATTATTTATAAATGTTTGCTTACAGGAAGATTTGATTTAACAAACATTAAGCTAAATTAACAAAGTGACTACCAAGACAATACTTTCCAACTCCATTTTTTTTCATTAAATTTAATCACATCGGCGCAACAGAGCCCCTTTTTAACATTTCAGCCCTGTTTCACCAGCTAAAAGCCGTTAGTTGATAAACCTTTAAAACAAAATATAAGATGGTAAAATTAATCAACCTTTGGATTTCAGTGTTCATTCTGCTCATTTTTGTGCAATGCCTAGGAATTCAAAATGAGCCATCCGAAAACTTCGACTGGTTATTGGGAAAATGGCAGCGTACCAACGAAGCCAAAGATAAACGGACTTTTGAATATTGGAAGAAAATCAAGGACGCTGAATATGCAGGTTTTGCTTTTACTCTGCAAAACCTGGATACCATCCATCAGGAAAAAATGCAATTATTAAAATCCGACGGCAACTGGAATTTATTGGTTAAAACACCCGATGAGAAAGATTTTATCGCCTTTCAGGTGACTATGATAAAAGATGGTCTATTAGAATGTAACAACGACTCGCTGCCCTTTCCTAAGAAGATCACCTACTGGCGTGAAGGTGAAAAGCTGAAAGCCAATGTCGCTGGCGACAGTGTCCAGATACCCTTCGAATTTAGTAGGATTTCAGAATAAGGCGTAAAAGAATAGACAAAATGGCCTACTACAACTCAGGGGACAAATACGCTGTATCGCTCATCCGCTTAATGATTCTTTTTCCCATTTCTGTTTGGTAAAGAAAAGAAACCCCACCACTGACACCATACAGATCTATCGTATTAAGTACTTCCACGTGCAAGCCCAGCCACATAACATTAAAGATACTTAAACTATCTCCGTGCGAGACAATGATAATATTTCCTTCGGTACTACCTAATATCGTTTCATAGAATGGTAGCATTCTTTGCCATACATCAAATCTGGATTCAGCATCACTAAAACATTTATCATAGATCGATATTTCTTCCTGCTCAATATTATCCCTAAGCCATTGAACAGACTGGCCCACCGCTCTTCCCAAATACCGTTCCTTCAGCGCCGTTGTTATCTGGGGATCTATATTGAACTGCTTTCCTATAATTTCTGCTGTCTGCTTTGCTCTGCTAAGTGGAGATGTATACAGTGAAAAGCTTGTATGTGGAAATTGCGACTTTAAGTTTGCAGCAATATTTTCGGCCTGTTGCCGGCCTTTGTCAGTTAATTCCCAGTCGCTCCATGAACCGATCATGCCATTTTTATGGTGCATGGATTCAGGGTGTTGCACAGTAATGATATTTTTCTTTTGAAACATACACGTAAATGTAGTTATTTAAAAAATGGCAGCAATAAATTGCTACCATCTTAGAAATAATGACAGACACAACGAACAAAATGTTAATCAAATATTACCTGAATTTCTGCGAACCCATCGAGGGTTTCAACAATCACATTTATTTTTTCGAATAACCTTCCATGATGTTCTTTGTTTTCAGACTTTGGTATTTTACCGTTTCTGGTGCATCTGATTTTATTATTTGTTCACAGGCATCGTATATGGCGCGGCGCTGATACGAAAGTGGGAACCAGCTCAGCGCTTCCAGCGCTGTTACACGTATATCCGCCGAGTTACTTTTATCCAGAACGGTCTCAATCAGCACCGGCACCATGCGGTGATAACGGTACAGACGCATGGTACGGATATCATTGAGGCGCTCCTTTTCCTTTTCTTCCTTGTCCAAGATCTTTTTGGTCAGGGTTTGGGTTGTTTTCTCGCCAGAAAGAACAATCTGATCCAGTTTGTCCGCCAAAAGCTTCGCATTGCTCAAGCTGGGATTTTGTCGAATCTGCCGATCGATTTCCTGTTTGACCAGCGCTGGCTCCATAAAACTAAGGGAGGTACGCAGACGGTACCCCACCCGTTCGGAGTGTGGGTCGCTCAGATACAGCTGGATCATATCTTTGACAAAATCATTTCCGCCAAACTCTGCCAGATCATACACTGCCGAACGGCGGATAAACTCATACGAATCGGACTTAGCAGCATGCAATACCTCAAAATAATCCGGATTTTCCAGTTGACGCAATTGTATAAAAGCCTGCGTACGTACGGTTTCAAAGGCCGATTGAAAGTAATACTGTTTCAATAAAGGGCTTACTTCTTTTTCAGGCAATATACGCGAAAGATAGACCAGGGCCAGCGCCTGCAGGTCGGCATCATTTTCTTTCAGCAGCGTGCGCCAGTAGCCTGCAGTCCGATCGTGTGAACCGATCGCCGTATTGATTTTCAGCCGCTGATCAGCCGTACCTGCAAAATGAAAGGTTGGGTCACCCAAAATATGCGTTTCCAGATACGCCATATGTTTCATCCAATTTCCTACACGAACACCATGCTGCAGCAGCCCCATAAGCTCACCCGGCCACAAATCCTGTAGCACCCCTACCGAATTGGCCACCGCCGCGATATTGTCATTGTCTGAAAAAGGATAATAGCCCGCTAGATAATTGGGCAGATGAAAGGAGCCTGTCAGGCAGGAGTTGAGGTAAACCAAAGGCGCTTTGATATGGCCGTCTTTGATATCGTGGATCTGCATATCCATATCGTCATTGAACAGAGAATCTGCCGCTATACTTTTGGGGTCAAAGGCATCGAGCATCCACTTCTCGTTAACACCAAGGGATTCCATAAACGATTTTTTGACCGCTTCCACATCCCTGCCATCCTCTTTTGCAGATCGAAGCTTGGAGCGTAGGTAACGTGCCACATTCTCCATGGAAGGCTGCGGATTGGAGGCCAATGGATAACCATTTAACAGCTGCAACGTGGCTGTACCATGTCCGGTCATATATGCAAAATCCAAGCCCTCCCGCTTCAGTTCATTCAATATATTAAACTTAATGAAGTTGTCCGAGCGAAAATTGATAAACTTGACTGAATTTCCCGGAAGAAACAAAGCGGGCATTTGCGATCTGAGTGCCAGCGCATCGCCGATTGTCGCGTTGACCGAATTGGAGTTATAGCCGTGACCGGTTGAAGCGATCATATCATTTAAGGGGTTGGCCTGTGCTTTCTGCTGAACGACCTTTTTTAAATATGCCTTGATTTTCGCAATAGGATCTTCGCCATTTTCCACGGGCGGCTTGATCCGCGCCGAATAGATATCCATCTGTATATACTGCGGCGAAGCAGCACTTAAGCTATAGTAAAAATAATTGGACCTCGACTTGGCCGTATCCTGTTTGATAAAGTCAAATTGCAGGTCAAAATCATCGTAGTACCGGTCGGATGGTACCGATGACTTATCCCAGCGGATATTTTGCGACATCTTAAAGGCCGAAGTCAAAAACTGTGCGTCCCGTAGCATAGGAATTGGAATATCACCGATCAGTACCGTGCCCTCCAGGTGTTGTTTTTTTGCATACAGGCTCTTCAATAACGTCCGGATCTCGTCCGGTTTGGCCCATTGACTCGAAATAATATAAGTCCCTAATCCATCTTTTTCCACTGCGGCACGATAAGCATCAATCTCAGGTTTTGCCTGATCGTAGGTATGCTGATCGACAATGATCGCAAAGCTGGTTGGACTTTTTACAGTAGGTTCCTGTATGGATTGCGCATGGAGCTGCTTCACAGCCAATAGACTCAATGCGAGGGATAAACCGGTAAACGTAGTACGCTTCATATTAAGATGTGTTAAAATACGCATAAAGATGCATGCAAATGTACATTAACTTTATTTAAAACTATTAAAAATAATATATTTTATACTGAAATATATTATTTAAAAGCGTATTAATCGTATTTAACTGAAATAATATTTTAAAATTCACTTATTTATAATAAATCTAAATACATATATTTGCAGCATGCTAGTGTCAACAAGCAAAAACAATTAGTCATTAATCGCTAAACGAATATCTATGAAACATCTTATTATCACCCTTGCGCTATCGTGGGGTACCCTGGCTGTATTTGGACAAAAACAGGAACGCAGTCCGCTCGCAAAAGATCTACGGATAAAAATTGCATTACAGGCAGCCCCGGCAGACCAACGCGAAGGCGCCAAAGTATTGGGTTATAACGAAAAAGGCGAGTTTATCACCTTACAGGAAGGCACCGCCACCAATAACCTGATCTGTCTTGCACCCGACTACAAATCTTCCGTTTTATATGCCTACGCCTATCCAAAAAGTTTGGATCCTTTTATGGCCCGCGGCCGCGAACTGATCGCCGAAGGCAAACGCAAACAACGTGATGAAATCCGCGAAGCCGAACACAAAGCGGGCAAATTACCCATCCCGCAGACACCAACCATACTGTACGGCTATTGGGGACCATTAGCCAAACTGAACAACACAACCGGAGAAATCGAAGGTGCACAGCGACGTTATGTAATCTACGTTCCTTATGCAAAAGCAGCCGATATCGGCTTGTCGAGCAAACCGGGTTTACCTGGAATTCCCTGGTTAATGGACGAGGGATCTTACAAAGCACACATCATGATTAACCCCGAAAATATGGGACATAGCCATGGAAAATAACGAACCAGCGTTGATACGGCAAAGATCTATCCTATTCTTTGCCCTATTGACCTTATCAGCATCGCCAACTACGTTCGCCGCTACAACCAACAACACAAAACCGTTGACTGAACGCTCTTTTCAGGACGGCGATATCCGTGGCATAATCACAGAGAAAAGCACCGGCAAGGCACTCAAAGGAGCTACCGTACAAATCAGGGAGCTGGGTCTGTACGCCAAAACCGATGAAAGCGGTCGCTTTACGTTCGACCGCACTCCAAGCGGACAGTACACTCTTGTTGTCAGCTACCTTGGGATGCTGACAGTAGAGCAGACCGTGACTGCCGGCAAAGAGCCTATTGTGATAGCATTGGCCGAAAACTCCATTGCCCTGGCAGACGTTGTGGTCGTTGGTCAGGAAAACCGAAAAGAAGGTGCTACCTCGACCATCATTAACCGTAAGGCCATTGAACATATGCAGGCGACCAACCTGGGTGAAGTACTACAGTTGCTACCCGGTGGAATGACAACGAATCCGAGTTTCACCAACGTCAATAAAACGGGCATACGGAATGTGGGCAATAGCAACCAGACCAACCGTTCTTCGGATTATATGAGCTCCCTGGGTACATCGCTTATCATTAACGGGGCACCCACGTCCAACAATGCCAATTTGCAGTCTTTGGGTTCTGCGGCTATAATAACAGGCACTTCAGGATCCAGCGGTTCAATCGGCAGCTTTTCCACTTCCCAGGGTTTGGGTGCCGATATGCGGCAGTACACAGCCGATAATGTCGAATCAGTTGAAGTCATCCGCGGCATTGCTGGGGTCGAATATGGCGACATGACCTCGGGCGCCATTATCGTGCAGACGAAAGCTGGAAAAGAAGACCTGCAGATCAAAGGACGGATAAACCCGAAGCTTACCCAATTCTGGGCTGGTCAGGGTTTTGATCTCGGAAAAAACAAGGGAACTTTATTTGTCGACCTTGACTACACCCGGGCGAATGACAAGCAGACATCGGCCTATGCCGCCTATAACCGCGTAACCGGTTCAGCGCAGTACAGCAAAACCTTTGGTCAGGAAAAACCATTGTATACAAATACCTATTTCTCCTTTGGTAGCAACCTGGATAACGTCAAAATTGATCCCGATGCCAATGCTGTTCCGCAGCTCAACAAGTCGCAGGAATACAGTTACCGCTTTTCGACCAATGGAAAATGGAAGGTCAATAAGACCCTGGCCCGACAGTTAAACTATACCGTGTCATTGAATTATTCGCTTCAGAAATCATACATGGAAAATGCTGGAACTGCTGGTATTTCAGCTGTGGGAAGCTCGTATACCGATGGTACATTTGAAGCCCCCTATCTACCTGCCAGCTATATCAATAAAGCTTGGGTAGAGGGAAAACCGGTCAATTTATTTGCCAAGATATCGGATGAGTTTTATGCCAAAACAGGCCTTTTTACACACCGCGTCCTTGTCGGTACAGATTACCGAATGGATGCCAACAGTGGAAACGGAAAGACCTTTGCCCCCAACTTCCCCTACCGCACCAATAACCTGAACGGATACCGTGCGCGGGCCTACAAAGATATACCCGCACTGAATCAGCTCGGTGCCTATGCCGAGGACCGTATGACGGCCCGATTTGGAAAACGCGAACTGGCTATACAGGCCGGTGTGCGTATGGATCAGCTACAGCCTTTCAGTGGCGACGGCAAAACCGCTGTGTCGCCGCGGATCAATGTGAGCTACGATCTTCTGCCTGCCTTTACCCTACGCGGAGGCTATGGCATCGCCACCAAGGCACCTACCTTGAACATGCTGTATCCCGAAAATGCCTATTTCGATGTTTTCAGTTTAAACTATTACAAGCAAGATCCCAATGAAGCGCTAGCGCTCCTGACCACACGCGTCTATGAAACAGGCAACGATCAGCTTAAGCTGGCCAAATCCTATAAAAAAGAATTGGGTATCGACTGGAAAGTCGGCAAAGGCCAGCGTTTGAGCATTACCGCTTATCACGATAAGATCGACAATGCCTACGACTATATGACCACCTTAAACAGCTTGCAGTATGCGCTGATTCCGACGTATACCGTACAGCAGGAAGTAGCCGGCGGAAAACCGATTTTGAGTGATATTGTGACCAATACGCCTTATGTATTTACCTATGCCACCCCTACCAACGGTAGGCAGATCATCAACAAGGGGGCTGAATTTGATTTTGATATGGGCCGCTTCGACGCTATCCGCACTTCTTTTCAGCTGACGGGGGCCTATCAGTCGACCAAATCAACGACCAGCATACCTTATATCCTTGCACAGGAGGTGCCCAACAAAACGATGACACGCGTGGGTGTATTTGCGCCACGCGGAACCGACAGCGAGCGACTCATGACCACTTTAAGAGCCATACACCATATTCCCGAACTACGGTTTATCCTGACCCTGACGGCACAGACCATCTGGATCGATAAGGAGCGTAATGTCGACTACTCCAGCCTGCCGATCGGTTATATCCCGGTAGGATCCGACAAACCCATGGACATCGTCTATTTTTCAGAGGCAGAGCGCCAGCAGATCACCTCGGCCGACCGCGATATTTACCTCAGTCTCAGCGACGCAACCTTCCGTACCGAAAGCTGGAAACCACTCTGGCTGTTCAATATGAAATTGACCAAGGAGTTTGCCAAAAATATGGGCTTCTCGTTCTATGCCAACAACTTCATCAACAACAGACCGTTGGTACGGAGTACACGCAATCCCGAACAGTTCACAAAACGAAATATTGATATCTTTTTTGGAACCGAACTGTCTATTAAATTCTAAAAAAATGAAGAAAATCAATTGTTATCTCTACCTGGTTGCGTTGCTCTGTTTATTGAGTGGCTGCCGCAAAGATTTTGCGACGGTCAATACGCTTTCCTATACCCTGGCTGTCCACTACCCCAGCAATTATATTGAATCTTTTGCCGCGAATGCTACGGTAACCCTTAAAAACACCTTTACAGGTCAACAGTCCCAATTGACCACCAATGCAAAGGGTGAGGTCGATCTGATGGATATTATACCTGGTATCTACACCGTAACGGTAAGCCGGGAGGTGACCGAAGAGGAAAGCATCAGCATCAGCGGACGCCTAGGCAAAGCATTTTTGAATGCCTCCATCCCTTCCCTGCGTATTCAGGAATCCGGAAAGAACGACATTCAGCTGAGCGGCGGTGCCATCGGTGGATTTGTCATCAAGGAATTTTACTATACCGGTAGCCGCACCCCAAATAATTCGTCTTATTTATACGATGGTTTTGTAGAAATCTACAACAACTCGACCGACACCCTATACGCCGGCGGAATCTCCTTTGGAGCGACAAAAGCGGGTTCAACGCTAGCCACCAAATTTATCGACGACCAGCAAAACGTATACCTTGCTTCCCTATGGACCATTCCGGGTACCGCAGGTGTAGATCACCCTGTGGCGCCGGGCAAATCCATTGTCATTGCTGTCGACGGAATTAATCATAAGACAGATCCAAAAGGCAATCCCAATGCACCCACAGATTTAGGGGCTGGAATAGCCGATTTTGAGACCTATTTTAATCCGCCCGGAAATTCCAACGATACCGACTCGCCAGACGTACCCAACGTAACGCTGATCTATAGCTCATCGTTGACCGTTTTTGACTGGCTGCCCGGTGTCAACGGCTCTGGACTCGTTATCCTTTCGCCCGACGACTATGCCAGCTACGAAACTGTTACCGAACCCGGAGCAACGGCTTCAACACGTTATGTCAAAGTTGCCGCAGACAAAGTTATCGACGGCGTGGATTGCGTTGCCAACAGCACCATTACACTGGACAAAAAGCGTTTACCGCTCACGATTGATGCTGGAGTAGCCTTTGTTGGCGGCGGAGCCGGCACCGGAAAGTCGGTTATCCGGAAAGTAAGGGAAGAAATCAATGGCATCAAAGTATTGATGGACACCAACAATTCCTCCAGCGACTTTGCGATAAACGATACCCCTAGTCCCAAAAGTTATTCCAAATAAGCAGGCGCATCATGAACATAAAATATATTTTTTCCCTGGCATTTACAGCCTCTTTCATGCAGTTGCAAGCACAGGAAAATCCGAATATCAGCTACTCCAAAGAAAAGGAAAGCCTGTTAAAACTCAAAAGCAGCGCTTTACTTGGGGAGCTTGACCTACCCGCAGTGGGAAACACCACCTTAGGCTACTTCTATGAAGGCGGAGATTTTAGACATCCATTTACAGGCAAATCGAAACAGGGACTCAATTTTTCGACAGAGAAATTTCAGCGTTCCGGCGACTGGACTCTCTATGGTCGCTTTGACTTTACCACATTGAAAGAGAAGGAGCTGGCCTATGCGTCCCTTGTGAATCCATTTACTGACAATCCCTATCAGCTAGTCGACTCACTAAAGGGCGACTGGAATAAGCAGTTTTATACAATGGGCCTCAAAGTAGCGAGCCCCAGCTTTGCTGGTGGCCGCATGCGTGCCGGCCTCGACCTCTACTATCAGGTTGCTACGGGAGCGCGACAAATGGACCCACGTTCTCTAGATACGGAAAATAAAATCCAGCTAGCACCGAATATTTCCTACAAAATCAACAAGCGGCATCAGCTTGGGATTGCAGCCATTTATAATTATCAGAAAAATGATCTAAATCTGGTACGTGCCAACGGAAGTCAACAATACAACCTGTATAGACTTCTGGGGCTGGCCGAATACCTTGGGGCATCACCATTCATTATGACGGCAGATATGGAACGCAGCTATCTTGCGCATGCGTATGGCAGCGAACTCAGCTTTCGTTATACCGCCGATCAGTTCAGCTGGTTGCTGTCCGGAAGCTACCTTCGTCATGAGGAAAAGGCTACCGACGGCAGCACCTATCCGATGAAGGCTGGCAAACATCAATACGATCAGTACACAGTGTTATCGGCCATTGATCTAAAACGTGGCGATTACAATCATCACTTCGATTTAAACCTGCTGTATTGTGATATTTCCAATACCGAATACCAGCAATTGCAGCGGACAGACGATCGCAGTTATGAAACTATTTTTGAAGGCAGCTTGAATACAGCACTACGCAGCCAGGCTACTTTGGGGTATATATTGGCCAAAGAAACCAGCGCCTATCGCTCCGACTGGTTTGCCAAGGCCACCGTAAGTTATTCCGGCTGGGACAATCGCTATGCCCTACCGCAAGGAAAAGAAATCGTCGACCGCATGGATATTGGCATCCGCTTTAACAAAGCCCTGTCGCGCTGGGTCTTTGATGTGGCATCCAACTACAATTTTGGCGTAAAAAACGAATGGAGTTATACAGATAAAAGCTATTCGAGCAATTTTGTTGCAAACAGCATTGCCCTGCCTATATACCAGTATTTAACACGCGATCGGGTAGTTAATGCCCTGAGCATACAATACCGGCTTGCCGACTTCGGAAAGAAAAGCAATCAACTTTATCTGAAGGGATCGGGCAGCCTAGAAACAGCGCTGTCTACACCTGGTGGATATGGTGACAACGGAAAATCCCGTTACTCGGCTAGCTTATCCCTAGGCCTACTGACGTTCTGATGAAGATCTTCAGCAATGGAGATCTTCAGCAAGATTACCTAAAAATCTTCTTATTGCGGAGCTCAAGTCTAGTGCTCCGCAATTTTAATGTATTCACAAGACGATTGAAGAACTTAAATTATTTGAAGCGGTCAATTGAAGGAATTAAATTATTTGGAACAGTAAATTAAATTTAAAAAAAACATATTTATGTCAAAAACTCCTCTATTTATCTTAAAAAACCCTTCAATTTTCAACAAAAATTAGTAATATCGTCTAATAAAATTAATTAACACGGACCTCGTGTTGTTTTTATTAAGATAATCAGTTGAATTTCAAAAAAAAGCAGCAATCTTCATAAAAATCCATCTACAGAGAACACATGATTTGGATATCAACATAAATAAAAGATATGCTGACCAGATAAACAAAGAAAAACAACATCATTATAAAACAATCCTGAACATATCATACAATCAATTAAATTCCTTACGGAATTCTGCAATTAATATGGGAAAAATCACAAATATAGCCTTGGCTGAATGGATGTCCATGCGGATCTTAGAAATTCTTGACAAGACTTCAATGACATTAGCCGGCTTGGCTAATTTTAGCGAGATATCAGAAAGCCGCCTTCAGAGCTACTTCCTCAAAAATTCGACGATTCCTGTGGAAGCTGTAGCAAAGCTCTGTGATTCGCTGTCAATTCCGATGGCCCATTTTTTTGATGAATCAATGCCATTAAGGATAGCTACGGATGCCCACAGTAATTTCGGTCGATTTAGGACCAAATTCTTTCCCTTAGACAAAAAGTTCTTTAAAGACGAAGTCACAGAAAAAAATCAACTCCAAACGACGCAAAAACTGGATCATCGTCATCAGCGGGAATCCGTCATGCATCTGATTTTCGACTCGGATTATTTTCAGGATCCCCGCACCATTGAACAGGTTATCGCTGCTGCTGAAAAAGCCTATCAGATTACTTTTAAGTTTGACCGAATTGCTTCATTACTCCGCAAATATGTGGCAGAAGGTTATCTGGAGCGGAAAGTCCTACCCCGTGGCTTTAGCCGTTCACGGCAATATACCTACTGCAGAACTTCAAAAAAACGACAGACTGACGCGACAGAGGAAATCACTGTAATCGAACGAACAAACGTTTTGAACAGATAATTTTAAACCGGCCCACTATTCAGGGCCGCAGAAATTTGCTAAATCCCAGATTAGGGACCTTCGGTCGCTGATAGAAAAGATGCCTTGAAACCTCTTATGGCCAAGAGATTAAGAACAACCCCTTCGTCACGTCGTAATGTCCGGATGGTAATGGTGCATAGTTTATCCTGAAGATCTGCCGAAATGTATTTCAGATCAGCGATATGACGGCTAAGGTAATTGATCAGTTCAGTGCGTTTTGTGAGCACCTGAGCCGAAACAGAAAAGGTCAGTAAGTAATATTTCATATTCCGTATAAGTTTTTTAATAATTGCGCATTCCGAAATTAAAACCAGATTTCTCATGTCATCGGCCCTATGTTCGCTAAACTGCCGTAAATATAAAAACTTCTGACCATTATATGATAATAGTCAGAAGTTAAATAATAATAGTATTTCCTTACCTTAAGAAATAATCCTATTTCTTTTTTTCCAGTAGTGCATTTATACACCACAGATAAGCCGCCTGCCCGTGGTAATCGCCGGTATGGCGGGGACGGTCATAATAATACTGCTTATCATTCTTTTTATTGGTACCCACACAGATTTCCGCCACTGCACCCTGATCGTCTACATATTTTGCCAGTGCCAGCCAAGCTTTGCGGGCAACGGGACCGTATTGTTTCTCCCCTAGCCAGCCCTGTTTCACCCCCGATATGATCGCATAAGCAAACATCGCTGAACCCGAGGTTTCGGCCCAGCAGTCTGCTTGGTCGATCAGCTGATTCCACATACCATTTTTGCGCTGCTGTTGTTTGAGACTCTTCATCATCTTGCGGTAACCCTTCAATATACGTGGTCGGTCCGCATGATCCTTAGGGAGCATACGAAGCAACTCGGTCATACCAGCTGCCATCCAGCCATTACCTCGCCCCCAGTAGTAAGGGACATCTGGTGCATGATAGAACAATCCATTGGGACGCTGCAGCTCATCCAGATAAAGCACCATTTCCCGAGACGCACGGTCCAGGTATTCGGCTTTTCCAGTTGCTTTAAAAGCAGCGGCCTGCACGATGGTGATCATGTACATATCGTCGATCCAGAGACGCGTCTGCCAGGAGTATCCTTTTTGCGCCCAGTCCTTGGCTTCCTGACTGGCATTTTGTGGAAGCTCCCATTGTGTGTCGGCATAGGGCAAGCCCAGGTCTAGATAACTTTTCTCCTTGGTCAGCTGATAAAGCCGCAAAGGGAGGCTACCGAACATATTCAAGTCGACGTGGTTTTTAATGGGCAGCAGCTGCGGCTCACTTGCCGTTAATTTGGAGAACCGCTCCTCCATAGCCTGCATCAACTCCTCATCGCCCGTTAAATGCGCATAATTAATGGCACCAGTCCAATAGAAAGTCTCGGGATAACTGATCCATTTCCCTGCATGCAGCATATGTTTGCCCGCAATAAAGCGGTGTGCAATGCGATGGCCGATCTCCTTGGGGTCTGCCCCAGTAGAAAACTTTGCCAGATCTGTTTGTGCACTTAAAAATTTAATCGGGAGAAACAATAAAAACAAAAAGATTTTCTTGATCATACGAACTGGTTTAATGTAATTACAAAATGGTTTTTTAGTATAAAATACGGTGTTTAAAAAATCCCGAGCCGATGGTCGCAAGTGAACATCGGTTCAGGATCATTTGGACGGACTATTCTGCTTTGGCTTCATCTGCTACGGCATCCTCCCATTTATCCCAGACGGGCGTAGCGGGATTATAACCATCGTAGCCATAATTTTGCTTTAGTTGCCCTTTAATATTGGAGGTAATCGCGACATTAGGAATCGGCCAGTACATATTCTTTTTATCCATCGTGTATTTGATATCGCTTAGCCCGGTGGCATTGACATGAATAACACCTTTGTTGTAGAGGCTATAATGCATGATGCGCTGGTACCAGTAACTTCCGCCACTGGCATCTGTACCGCTCTGTTTATCAAAATTATCCAGATTGTACATATTTCCCCATTCATCCGGTTTACCGCTACGCGCCAGGCATAGTGACACCCGTTTCAATTCCACATTGCGCCACTCCTCCCAGTAGAGCTCACGAGCCCTTTCGTTCATAATATCCCCGATGTTTGCCGCTCCCTGGTAGAGCTCGGTACATTTTGCACGCTGGCGGACAGCATTTAAATCATCTTTTATCGTTCCATCGGCCGGATTGATATAATATTTCGCTTCGGCGCGCAAAAGATAAGCTTCCGCAAGCCGATAGAGGTACCAATCGGCTACTCCCCCATTGGTAGCACCCCTTGCACCATCTGAACCGCTGATATTGGCTTCACTTACGGGATCATCCAGGAAAAATTTATAATGCGGCACATCGTACCAGCGGCGAATGGTGTCGCTGCAAAGGAGCTTGCCGGTTGCGGGATCTTTCAGAGTGACTGGTTTCCCAAAATCTTTGGAAGCCTTATTATTTACTTTGTAATCCTCCATCCGTACCCAGTTACCCATCTTGGAACTGTGGCGCAGGTCGCCTTCATCCGGCCTACCATTGACAGACCATAGCCCCTGCGTCTGGAATGATGTCGGGCGGAAAGTTGCGATCCCACGGCCAAAGGCGCGCATATAGTCATATTTTGCATTGTAATCCCCGCTATTCCGCTTGATGTTCAACAAAGCCTGTTTCCCATCGGCAGTCTGTATCCGGCTGTCAAAGACAAAGGGGTATAAGATCCGCATGGTCAACATTTTAACGAAAGACTCCGCATCTGCGCCACGGTTGGGCATCCCCATGATCACCTCGCGGTTGCTGGCGATCAATTTGTTTTCGGGGCGGTGCATATCCCAGATCACGTTACGTGTGATGGGCCAGGTCTGCGCCTCGCCCCCATCGTTAAAGGTGCCGAAGCTTTCGGTCATCAAAGCATAGCCCGACTGATCAATCAGGATATCCGTCTGCTCTTTGGCTTTCTGATACTCCCCTATAGCCAAGTAACATTTTGCCAGCAACATGCGGCAGGCCCCTTTGTTGATCAGTCCGATCAGGCTCATATTTTTCTGATCTGGCACCCATTGTACGGCGAACTCCATATCCTTGGTAATCATCTGCAGAATGGCATCACGCTTGGTGCTCTGGTAATTTTGTTTGGGTACGTCGATGATGGTCGTCACCAAAGGTACATCGCCGTATTCAAAGACCAAAGCCATATAGCGGAAAGCCCGATGGAAATATGCACGCCCTTTGTAGGCATTCCTATCCTGCTCACTCAAGGTCTGCACCTGGTCTACATATTTGATAATGGTATTGGCGTAACTGATCCCTTTGTAGGTTTCATCCCACAAATACCAAAGGCTGTTGGAGCGGTCGAGGTTCTGGTGCGTCGAGTTGTCACTTGTCGGAGTCAGCATGTTGGCCACGTCCGCCATCATGCTGCGTTTATCAGTATTGCTGGCCACCATCAGTTCGGAAAAGATATACTCGGTGCCCAGGGTCAGCATCTCGTTATTGTCCGTAGCCCAATAGCCCTTGAGGTGACGGTCGCAGATAGCCATGGCCGACAGCAGGCCCGATTCGGTGTTAAAAGTTTCGTTCGGCATATAGATCGACAGAGGGTCGGGCTGCAGAAATTCCTTCGAGCAGCTGCTTATCGCTAGCGTTCCGGCCAGTAAAAAGGCGATGCCCCTGCCGACGGATTTGTTTTTTTTCAATGTATTGTTCATGTAAATCACAATTAATCAGGTTATAAAGATAAATTCACACCAAAGGTAAAGACCCTCGAAGCCCATCCACTCGGGTTGTTGTCGGGATGGAAAGTTTCCGGATCGCCGTATTCCCAGTCTTTGGTCCAGGTGACCACATTGCGCACCGAACCATACAGCTTTACGCGATTGAGGTTATACTTGGAGGTCAAGGCTGTTGGTAGCGTATAGCCCACCGAGATATTGTCGAGCCGGATAAACGATCGGTCGTACAATCGCGCAGCACCTTCTGCTCCGATTGGTCCTTTGGCCTCGATACGGCCATAGCGGTCCGTTGGATTGTCCGGCGTCCAGTATTCCTTTGCCGGCAGATTGGCCAGCCCATAGGCCATGCGCCCGCCATCATCGTCATTATTCAGGTAATTGCCCGACAAGCTTTTGTGTCCCATGTACGAATAAATATTGAACGAAAAGCTGAGGTCCTTCCATAGGGTAAACTCATTGCGCATCGACCAGCGAAATCGCGGGTCCGTCTGCCCCAGAAAGACCTTATCATTATTATTATACACAGGCTTTCTGCTATCCCCATTGACCACATCATCTGCTGTATAAACATTGGCCACTTTCGGGTCGCCAGGAGCCTGCCCATATTTAGCGGCTTCTGCAGCTTCATTGGCCTGCCAGATGCCGGTAACCTGGTAATTCCAGATCGCGCCGATGGGCTGCCCGATAAACCAGCCATTCGAGATTTCGTCCATTTCCTTGCGGCCAACCACATTTCCATCGGCATCCAGTACATCCTGATAGTTCTTATAGAGATGTACAATCTGATTCTTATTGTACGAAAAACTAAAGGTGGTAGACCATTGCAGCTTTTCCTTTTTCAAGTTGACGGTATTTAAGGTCAATTCAATCCCCTTGTTGTCCACTTGCCCCAGGTTGGTGGTGATGCTGCTGAATCCTGTAAAATTGGGCAGTTTCTGTTCCATGATCATGTCGTGGGTTTGCATCAGGTAATATTCCAGGGTACCCGAAATGCGGTTTTTCAGGAATCCAAAGTCGAGTCCAAAATTCCAAGCCGTGGTTTTTTCCCATTGCAGATTCGGGTTAGCCAGGCGGTCTACCATCAGGTAGCGGTATTGGACCAGTTCACCCGCCGAATTGAGGTAACCATGCATTTTTCCGCTGCCCGAATACAAGTTGGCGAGCGCCAGATTGGGATCTGCCAGCTGCCGGTTCCCATTTTTACCGTAGGAAACACGCAGCTTACCATAATCCATCACATCGGTCCATTTGAAGAATTTCTCTTTGGTAAAATTCCAAGCCAGGGCCACGGAAGGGAAAGTCGCGTACGGATTGGAGGTACCAAAAGCCGAATAGCCATCCCGTCGGATGGAGGTCGTGAGCATATAGCGGTCATCGTAGGAATAAAATAACCGGGCCAGCAATGCATCCGCCGTTTGGTGCGTATCGTAGCTGTCAAAGCTGCTATTTTCCTTTGATCCATTTTTGGTATTGTGAAAGCCCAGCGCATCCGAAGGCAAAATATTACGCGCTTCAATGCGATCCTTCCAGGACTGCTGTTCCTCGGCTTCCTGTACCAAAGTTAGCATCAGTCGATGCTTATCTGCGAAGGTCTGTTCCCAGGTGATCGTATTGTTGAGCGACCAGTCGAAACGTTTGGTCTGTTCGCGGTTTGCACCGCGGTCGGCCGGATTAGAACCCGGCAGCTCGGCCGACATAAAGTAACGGTCATGGAAGTATTGTAGTCGCGGCGAAGCATTAAAGGAATAGGTAATGTTAAAGGGAAGTTTGACTTTCGCATTGAAAATGGAATTGAAGACCGAATAGCCCTTGTCCAGCTCCAGGTATTTCTTCTGAAAATCATAATTATAACCGCGCTGGCTGAACTGCTCGCTGAGCGGATATTGTAAAGGGTTGCCCTTGGCATCCGCATAATCCGCATAAGGGCTGTTGCGCAATGTTTGGTCGATATCGATGTCAATATTGCCGTCGGATCGATCCTGAAAATTCACATTGGCGCCCAATTCCAGCCAGTTGGTTACATGCGCATTGATTTTCATATTTGCCCGTACAGCCTTATAGGTATCGCTGACAACTGTTCCTTCATTTTTTAGGTAGCCCATGGACAGGTAGTAATTAACCCTGTCGCTAGCGCCGCTAATGCTGGCATTATAATCCTGATTAAAGCCTGTACGGAAGGTATGATCGGCCCAGTCGACCGTTTTCCCATCCAGAAAGTTCTGCAGAGCATTTCCCTGAAGCCCCAAGCGGCGCCCCCAGATACTCCGGTCGGACTCGCCGTTCTCATTGGTCGACTGCGAACGCCAGGTATCCAGCGATAAAGACGAAGGTAGCTCTCCCGGATTGAAGTAAAAGCCATAAGGCACGGTGAGGTTGCCGTTATCATCCCGCGTTTGGTAAGCCTCATATAGACCCGTTGTCGGATTAATGCCGTAGGTATTTTTGGTATACCAGTCCTCGCGGTGCTGCAGGTAAGCTTCTGAACTGAATCTTTTGCGGTATTTGCTCAGTTGTGTTGCACCTGCATTCATGGTCATATTAATCGTAGGCTTGCCCTGCTTCCCCTTTTTTGTGCTGATGATAATCACACCACTTGCCGCTTTTGAACCGTAAACAGCGGCAGCCGAAGCATCTTTGAGCACATCGATCTGCTCGATATCATCCGGGTTGATTTCAGAAAGCTCGCCGTAGAAAATCATGCCATCGAGTACCAGCAAGGGATTATTGTGCCCACTGTTGCTATCGTAGACCGAGCGTTTGCCCCGTACTTCAATGGAGCCCCCTCCTTTTGCCGAGGCATCGTAACCGATATTGAGTCCTGCCGATCCGCGGAGGATATCCTGTACGGTTTTGGGGTTTTCATTGGCAATGCGGTCCGGATGGATCTGCGTCACGGAACCAGTCAGATCCTTTTTGCGCATGGTACCATAGCCCACCACGACTACTTCGTCCAGCTCAGCGGCCGACGAACTGAGGACCACATTGACGACATTGGATGTTGAAAGGTCGACTTCCTGACTCTTGTAGCCCAAAAGGTTGAACATCAGTTTTTTTGCACCGAGAGGCAACGAAATGGTATAAGTTCCATCAGCTTTCGAAGCTGTGCTGACCTTGCTGTCCGGCGCGCTAACTGTCACGGAGGCCAGAGGCTGACCATTGCCATCCGATATTTTACCTGTGATTTCGCGGTTTTGTACCTCGAGTCTGATCATTGACTCTGAAGGCACAGCAGCCTTTAACGCCGTGGTAGAAGCAGCCAGCAAGACCATATAGAGCAAACAGGAACAGGGTATCCATTTGCCAGTTTCAAAGCGATAAAAGCGATTTTGTTTTAGATTACAATTGTTTCTCATAAAGAAATATTCACTTTAGGTGATTTAGAAATTTTATAATTGGCTCCCTCGCATTGAAGGATTTTAATTGTAAAAGTGAATATTAGCGTTTAGAAAAACAGGACTCGATTGTATCAAAAAAGTGCTATTTTGTCTCAAAAACACGATTTTCAATATAAAAAATCAATTTAGATGTGTGGTCGGTTTTAGAATTGTCGCAAAACTCCCAAAAAATCAGTTTGGGCAAAATTTAACTACAACGTTTTCGTAATTTAACTATAACGTTTTCGTATTTTTTATTTTACAATTGGTAAGTCAATTATGCACTTGATTATTGCTGATTATAAATCCTGTTGATGGAGTTGCCGGTTCCCATACCTTCGATCAAGTCCTTGTGACAACTCGGGCTATCGAAATTATGCTCTACCTTAGCGACCAGCTCTTTAAGGATCTTCTCGTCCGTTATACAAGCCTTTTTGCGCATCTGCCGCAGGCTCCGGTTTCGATAGTCATTGTAAGCAATAAAGCAATTACAGCCTAGAACAATTTGTTATTTTTCATCATACGATTAAGGTGGAAAGTCTAAAATTCACCTACTTAATAGACTGGAAAGTGAGCGCTGTGTATCAGATTTTGTTTAATCGCTCTTAAAAAAACAGCTCCGATCAAACAGCCCATCGATATCTAAGTACAAACCGAATAGCAGCGGCCTGTATTTAATTTAGAAAAACAACAGGTCGATTTTTCGCCATCTCGCAAGGATGAGAAAATGGGGCGACATCGATTATCTACCAATCAAGAGTTTTGACAGAAGCGTTGATTTAGGGATTTTCTGGGTTAATTTCACTTAGGCAAGTACCGCCAACCTCAAGTTTTTCTTTATGAATTGAATTGCCCGATATAAGTTCAATCGATTTATCAACAAATGATTTTACACTGTCATTTTTAAACGTTTGCGAAAACGCATATCTCGAAGAAAATAAAAATAATAACAATAAAAACAATCTGGTCATCATGGAATTTTTATAGCAATAAACTTCCTTATGCTCATCATATACCCCAAATGCAGACCTTCATGAAAATTATTCCATTTGAAGGCATCATACATTGACGTCAGGTGGAAGTCCGTGCCGGTTGTACGTTCCGATAGGTCACAAACTTTTTGTTGTTAAAATCACAGATGGTCGGTTCAATCTGCTCGAGGAGCAATCTTTTCAGCAGATCTGCTTCCCGCTGCTGCGGGCCTTGTTCCGGATTGATAGCTGTTGAAGATTTCGTCAGGGATATTCCCCTTTACCTCAGATCCGATATAGATTAATTTATGCTGTGTGGCAATGATGTGCCCGATATTCCAGATCAGCTTGTTGCTAAAGCCGTCAGGAATGCGATTGAGCGGTTTCAAAGAATAGTTTCCAAAGATTTGAGATAAGCCAACCGGCTCGTTTTCCATGGGCGAAAGAGTGATTCCATGTCTTGAAATTTTTATACGATCAAACAGCGACAGCTCCTTAACCCAATTTCCGCCAAAAATTGAGAAAACCGTCGCATGCCGTATACTCCAGATCAAAATTACAGGGAATCTCTTCCCAACCGCTCCAATAGGAAACCACACGGGTACCAATAGGCAGTAGCGCAAGCCGATTCCGCAGACACTCGGTATATGCATGATAAAGTTTTGGATCAGGCTGTATCGCGTAATCAATTGGACTTGATGTATCTATATTTTCATAAAAGGAGTTATAGAAATAAAACGCGTCATAGTCTGAAAAACAAATCTCGTCAATATTGGCATGAATAAACGCTACATTCTGCACCTGATGTTTCTCGGCCAACCCGTTGGAAAGCTCCACCAGTGATTCACGCTGTTCCACACCATAAAACATTCCATTGGTACACGAAGCTCCTACAAGGCAGAATTTTCCTGCTCCGGCACCAATATCCAGCACTTTGTCCATCGGAGATTGAACCAGGTACTCTGCGGCCATTTTTTCGACATGAACAGGTGTCCAGTGGCGTTCAGCCAATTTTTTTATTTTGGACGGGTATATATCATTAAATAAACTGTCATCAACATCAATATTCGATCGAAGAGCTTTAAAAATCATTCGTTTTCACCTATTTAATCTTTCGTACTGCATGTACAAACCATTGAAAATAAAACCCCTAGATCATTGCCATCCGAACAACAATATGCGGGGCAAAAATAAGGTCTAGTAATGCGCTAAGGTAAGGGTTTAAACATAGAAAGGCAAAAGAGTTGAGCATTAATCCAGCGAGATAAACTTTCTAATGCTCATCATATAACCCAAATGCAGGCCTTCATGAAAGTTATTCCATTCGAAGGCATCGTAAATCGAAGTGAGATGGAAGCCCGTTCCGGTTGTGCGTTCCTGATAGGTCACAAACTTTTTGCTGTTAAAATCACGGATGGTCGGTTCAATCTGCTCGAGGAGTAATCTTTTCAGCAGATCCGCTTCCTGTTGGGATACAGCCGCTGAGGGCCTTGTTCCGGACTGATAGCTGTTGAAGATTTGATCAGGGATATGTCCTTCTAGCCCTGATCCGATATAGATTAATTTATGCTGTGTGGCAATGATGTGACCGATATTCCAGATCAGGTTATTGCTGAAACCATCAGGAATGCGATTGAGCTGTTCCAAAGAATAGTTTTCAAAGAATTTGAGGTAGGCCATTCGGCTCGTTTTCCATGCGCGAAAGAGTGATTCCATGTCTTGTTAACTGTCTGTGTTTTCTGAACAAAAATAAGCTGAATCTTTAAAACTGTCAAAGCCTATTTACGGCAGTCGAACTGTATACAGCGTTTTCTTACGAGAGCCCTCATTAACACTGATTCTTTTTTTTATTGAACTTTTTGATTTGAGTATTGTTCAGTTTGAAAACAGTACTGTTCCTTTGAAAGGAATATTATTCATTTCAAAAGAAATATGGTTCAATTTTTAAAGAAAAAAGTATGAAAGCACAAATCGGACTCGTTATCACGGCAGTTGCCGGAGCGGCACTGCTCTTATACAGACGCTGGAAACAACGTTCTGTACAGGAATCAACAGAACAAACAGATCGCAAAGAGACGGGCAATCTCACGAACCCACCTTCTTGGTACCGCCCGCTTAAAATGCCCGAGATCGACAGCATGGATATTGTATCATTGCAATATGCCCCCGTCAGGGTATCTCCCGACAGAAATGATGCGGCGCAAGGGATCAACAAACACATTTCGTATTACCATAAAGGCAATAGACATCAATAAGGCAGTGATTCGGAAATATTTGCAGTATAAGCGATTTCGACAGCTGAAAAAGTGCCCAAGGTCAGTACACAGCGCTGAACCGCGACAATAAATGCCCGCAGTTCCGCGTTCCAGTTACATCGGTTCAGTCAGATCAAAAATGGGTGTCCTGATATCATTTGCACTGATTATATTTTCCTATATTTTCAGCAGGGATTTATACGGGTTTTGAATTTAGACATGCCAAAATCCGCTTCAATTTCAAAATTATCGACTAAATTGGGACACCTTAATTAATATGGGAGTTTAAAATATATGAAAAAATATGCTTCCGGCATCAACAATTCAACGCAACGTATTGAAAACAAGAACAATGATCTAGATCTTTATCTAAAAGCATTGAATTCTGCCTATTCGGGTATTATAATTACAGACAATCTGCAGTATGATAATCCCATCATTTATTGCAATAAAGCTTTCGAAACCATCAGTGGTTATGCCCACGATGAAATTATTGGCCACAACTGCAGATTTTTACAGGCTCAGGACCGTTCGCAAGCCGAACGTAAGATTATCAAAGAAGCTATTGAGCGTGGCGAAGAATGTAAGATTGAAATTCGAAATTATCGCAAGGATGGAACGCTTTTCTGGAACGAACTTTTTATTTCACCAGTGAAGAATGAAGAAGGTCAGGTAACTCATTTTATTGGTGTTCAAAATGATATCAGTGATCGAAAAAAAGCGGAGCATGATCTTCGGGAAGAGAAGTCCCATGTGGAGCTGAAAATACAGCAAAGAACCAAAGAACTGCAAGATAAAGAAAGCTTTCTGTCCAGTATTATTGAAACAGTACGAGAAAGTCTCTTGGTGCTCGATGCCAATTACATCGTCCTGAGCGCCAATAGGCATTTTTTAAACTCGTTTAAAGTCACCACAGAAGAAACGGTAGGAAATTTATTATTTGACCTCGGTAATCAGCAGTGGGATATTTCTTCGTTAAAAGAGATGCTCACTCAGATATTGCCCACCAATAACCCGGTTATCGATTATGAGGTAGACCATATCTTTCCTCATATTGGTCGAAAAGTGATGCTGCTAAATGCTTATCGTGTTGAATTCGAGGGCCAGTACAAAGATAGGATCCTAATCGCCATCGAAGATATTACAGAAAAGAAGGAGCAGGATCGGCGTAAAGATGATTTCCTCTCCATTGCGAGCCACGAACTGAAAACTCCGCTCACAACAATTAAAGGTCTCTTCCAGATCTTGCAGCGATTGGGTGCCGAAAACACCGATCTGAAATATGTATCAACGTTAGATAAAATCACAGCTTATATCGATCGCTTGAACATGCTGATAGCAAAACTCTTAGATACGTCTAAAATTCAATCTGGAAATCTTGAGTTGCACATGGAGCCATTTGAGATCGATAAGACCATCCAAGATGCCGTTGAAAGCATGCGATTGGCGGCACCTGATTCTGACATCCACCTTACTGGAAATACGGGCAGTATCGTCGCGGGCGACGAGCTCCAGATTATTCAAGTGCTGAACAACCTGCTCTCCAATGCAATTAAATATTCACCCGAGTCGAAAAAAGTTGAAGTTAGTATCCACAAGGTAGCCAACTTTGTTAAAATCTCGGTACGTGATTATGGCATGGGCATAAGCTATCAGGATAGACAAAAAATTTTCGAACGATTTTTTCGTGTCAGCCATATACAGAAAAAGTTTCCGGGTTTAGGCATTGGGCTCTATGTTTCGCATGAGATTATCTTACACCACAAAGGAACACTGTGGGTCGAAAGCGAGCCGGGAGAAGGATCCACATTTAATTTTACATTACCCATTGTAATCAACAAATAAAGAATATGCAGCCTAAAAAGATAATGATCTGTGATGATGACCGAGGAATACTCGAGATGCTGGAGCTTTTTTTAGAACTAGAAGGATTTAATGTCATATGCGAAATAAATAGCACGCACCTGACAAAGCAATTAATTTCGCATAAGCCAGACCTCTTGCTGCTGGACCTCTGGATGCCCATAATTTCAGGTGACCAGCTGATTAAAATTATCCGCAGCACACCCGAAATCAAAGAAACGCCTATCATCGTACTATCGGCAAGCGTCGATGGACCAGAAATAGCAGGGAACTTAGGCGCAAATGGCTTTATCGCCAAACCCTTTGATTTAACCGATATCACCGATAAAATTAATAGCATACTGAAAAACTAGCCGGCAAGTACACGCTGACTAGGCACACATAAAAGCACTTTTTAAAAAAGTGCTTTTATGCAGCTGATGTGATCATTCAAAGCTAAACGCTTACGCTTGGCCCAATTTATCCACAAGAAGTAATAGATCGTCCAGTTCAAATGGTTTGGCCAAAAAAGCGTCGGCTCCACGCTCGGAAGCTATCTGCTTCCCACGCGAACTCGCAGACATCATGATCACCGGAATATTTTGATGTTTTTCCGAACTTCGGAGTTCACGAAGGATATCGCCGCCTGATAGCCATGGCATTTCGATATCCAATAGTATAATATCAGGGTCAATTTCTTCGATAGATGCAATAAGTTCTATGCTTTTCGACACTAAATAAACGTCTCTAAATTCATTCTTTAGCGCCAGCTCCAAAACGTTAAGGATGGTGGCATCATCATCACAAACAACAATTTTCTTTTTCATTTTTTGATTGTTTAAAAACACCGCAATGATTGAAAAATATGGTCTTGTGGGGGGATTAAAAATATAGACCTAAGCTGGGCAGATACTTGGTGACCAAACCGTTTATATAATCTTTCTTTGAGATTTTACAAGATAGACAATTTATTGGATAAAAGTCTACTTTCCTTTAATTAAGATACTAAATGCTTACGATCTGCTTCAGGTACATCTTTGAATACGACTGAAAATGTAGTACCGACATCTAATTCGCTTTCCACCTGAATAGCTGCATTGAGCTTATTCGCAATTTGTTTAACTATGGAAAGGCCAACCCCCGAACCTTCAAAGCCTTCTGAGTTGGCCATTCGGGCAAAGATTTCAAAAATTTTGTCGCCCTCCTTCAAATCAATTCCGATTCCATTATCCTTGATATCATACCGGACCGTATTTCCCTGCCGCATGCTCTCAACGGATACCTGCGGGTTTTGCCTCTTACTGCTGTATTTTATGGCATTGCCAACAAGGTTCAGAAACAATTGATAAATCAATGTTCTCTCCCCCAATACAGGTAGTGTTTCACCCATTATAAATTCTAAATGCGGGACTTGGTATTGCTGTTTGCAATTTTCAACGATATTGACAATCTTGGACTGTGGATTAATTGGTTCGAACACAAAGTCGACATGATTTACCTTTGACATTTGGTAGACTCGATCCATCATATCCCGCATCAGCTGCGTCCCCTCCAAGATATTTTTCATTGACTTTGCAAGCAATTCCTCAGAGATGTCTTTTTTATGGAGCAACATTTGTGCAGTGAGCTGTATTGTCGTCAGCGGATTTTTAAGATCATGGGTCAGCGTGTAACCAAAAGTATCAAGCGCATTATTAGATCGCACCAGTTTCTTGTTCAATTCATCAATCTCTCCCCCGCGCTGTGCTACCGCTTGCTGAATAATGTGTGTAATATCCTCAATAAAAGCGAGTTCAGAAGATTGCCATTTTTCGGCCTTTCCCTTTGTAATTTTTTTCCAGGCCTCGAATGACGAACGTGGCGAGGGAAAGGTGATCTTTCTATCTTCGTCAACCTGCATCACCTTTTCTGGCTTCCCTGCCCAGGTCTCTTCGATCAGGCGTTCTTTCCTAAAGACATATAAGTACCAGTTATTTGCGGGCAGAATACTGATGCGAAGTACACCAGGATGCATTTCAACATCTTTGGAAAGACCATCGCATTTAAATCTATCTGTCGCAAAAAACTCTGCATTGGCTATTTGTTTATCAATTTCTCGGAGTATTTTTTTATCAGGCACCTCACCCACCATCATGATCGCACGATCACGTTTAATGAGTAGACCCTGCCCATTCATTACCTCCATAATACGCACGGCATACTTTTCCAATACGTCATACAAGTCGCGCTTGACCAACAAATCACTTTTTAGATCATGCTTCAGCTGCGATAGATTTTTCTGAACTTTTACCTGTTTCTTCTGAAAATCTGCCAGATAATTGTTGACAGCGTATTGTGTAAGAAAAATACATAGATGGCGCTGTGAAAGATCGACATGCATTGGCTCTCGATTCTGACAGGCAACAAGCCCCCAGAGCTCATCATCCACGATAATACTAAAACTTGCACTCGCCTTTACGCCGGCATTTTTAAGGTATTGTAAATGCATGGGTGAAAGTGCCCGAAGGCTGCAGCGTGTAAGATCAAGAGCGTCGGCACTCCGCCCCATCAGCGGAATCGCTTCCTCATTGACATCCGCCGTATGGCGGGCATGAAAAATACGGTAAAGCTCACGCGCCTGTGCCGGAATATCGAATTCCGGATAACGATAATTCATCAACGATTCCAGCTCAGCACTCTTACTCTCTGCAATAACTTGTCCACTATTATCTTCCAAAAAGCGATACACCATCACCCGATCATAGTGAATAATGTCCTTAATCAATTCAGTCAATGCCTGCCAGCAAGAGTTGCCGCTGCTTCGGTCATCTAAATGCTTGGCATAATAATATAATTTGGTCGTTTTGACAGCATGCGGATTGCAGGCCTCTATTTCAAGAAAAATTTTGCCATCATACCGATAGAGACTTAAAAAATAATCGTTTTGAAGGATAGTCACCCTATCGGAATATCTGGCAAACATACTGTCAGAAACAGCCTTTTCAACGTTTTGTCCTCGAAGTTCAAATGAAGGAACAATCCGATGAAGAACATCGTCTACTGTCATGCCGAGCATTGCAGAATATGCTTCACCAACAATAGCTGCACAGTTTTCACTTACCCCGATACACTTATCGTCTTCAAAGATAAATAAATACCCAAAAGACTGTATATTTCCACACAGGTGAATTTTTTCCTCATGACAATTGATTTCACGCATATAGCTACTGATATATTAAACAAAAATATGGTAAAATCAACAGTGGTATTCTCCATCAACGCTATCATATGTTTACTAAGTTACAAAAAGATTTCGATCTATCGAAACTTGCAACTTTCACTTTAAAACCTGAGTAAAAACGAACTGTATATCTACTACCACCCCGACTTTTCGAGCTCTTTCACAAAATCCCTCCCAGTAATGGATGGCATAATGCGGAATAAGTACATATAGTCTGTGAGCAAAACCCTTAGTCTAAAAAGCTGAAAAGCAGAGTAACTTCCTGCTTCTACTAGACTAAAAAATATGCTTTAGCGAAAGACTTTCTGTATTAACTTGCCGATTTCGGCAAAATCTTGATGGTTATTGACAGCGCGCTTTTCCGCGGTTCCCGCATCATTTTCCGTGTACGGATAAATGAGCAAATAATTGTTTTCTATCCGGTTTTCATTCAAAAATTGCGTTATTGTATGTACCGGGGATCTATAGGAAAAGCGGTTACGGTCGGCCATGAGAACGATCAAGCCCTGATTTGACTTTAATTCACGAATTACGGTATCTACTTCGGTCCAATTGGTAATTGTGTAAAACGAAGCTTCTATTGCGGATTTTTTGACAACACGTTGTAGAATCTGAATGGTATGTTGGGTGGTATAGAATCTTAAAGAGGAGGCTGAATTACGCGCAATATTCCAGATTTTCAATAATACTTCGAAAAATCCAGATTCCTGATATGCCAGAGGTGGCACCAACACCACATATTCTTTTATTGTTGAAATAGGCTGTATCGCACTGTAAATCATTAAGTTGACATGTTCATTTTTTAAATATCCATTGTACAAATTGTACATGAAAGAAGTTGAAAAACCTTTTTCCTTATCAAGGCCGATCACCAGGTCGCTAATGGATTTTTCCTTAATGACATTATTAATTCCCCCTACCACGCCATTATCATGGCGCGTAATTGCTTGAACTTCTACGTCTGCCGCGGCACCGAGCTTTACCGCGGCTTCGAGGATTTTTTGCGCATTCTTCACCGAAGATTCGTTATTATCTTCGCTGATTATATTTAAGGCAAAGAGCTGATCGTTATTTGATTTTGTGCGTATTAACATTCCCAAATTAATCATTTTCTCCGTCATCTCCTGTTTATTAATAGGTAATAGAATATGCGCCTCAGGAAGTTTATCTCCAGCGACGGTATTTTCCCTAGCCTCTTCGGCGATCCGCTGTGCACTTGACATGGTCACAAAAGACGAAATCGTACAAGAAATCAGGATCAAGAGAATACTACCGTTTAATACATGTTCATTAAGCAGTCTAATAGGCTCTCCTTCAGCAGTCTGGCCGAGAATTATATTATAGCCGACCATAACGGTTGCCAATGTCGCCGCTGCTGATGCCGAACTCATCCCAAAAACAAGTCTACCCTCATCCTTACTCAGGCGATAAGTTTTTTGTATCAACATTGCTGCAATATATTTACCCCCAATAGAGGCTAATAGCATAATGGCTGCCACGCCCAAGGTTTCCCAGCTTTTAATGAATGCCGAGAAATCAATTAGCATGCCTACACTAATGAGAAAAAATGGAATAAAAATGGCATTCCCAACGAATTCTATACGATTCATCAGCGAAGAGGTGTGCGGTATAAGCCTATTAAGCGCAAGTCCGGCAAAGAAAGCCCCGATAATTGATTCAATCCCAGCCAACTCTGCTAATATCGAAGCTAAATAAATCATGACAACGACGAAAATATACTGCGATATCTTATCTGACACATGCTTAAAGAACCACCGAGCTACTATAGGGAAAATCAAGAGCACAACAAGCACAAAAACAATCATGGAAATACTCAACTGTAACCAGAATGCAGCACCTACATCTCCTTGAGATAGCCCCACGATAACTGCCAATACCAAAAGTGTAAGCACATCTGTAATCATCGTACCTCCGACTGTAATATTGACGGCAGAATTTTTTGCTATCCCCAAGGCGCTGATCATGGGGTATACAATTAGGGTATGCGAAGAGAATAAAGCTGCAAATAAAATCGATGTCAGTAAAGAAAAGTGGAGTATATAATAACCTCCGGCAAACCCCAACACAAAAGGTGCTAAAAACGTATAGATGGAGAAAGTAATACTTTTCCATTTATTCTTTTTAAAATCTCCCATATCAATTTCCAGACCGGCAAGAAACATGATATATAGCAGGCCTGTTGTTCCTGTTACTACAACACTGCTATCGCGCGATAATAGATTGAATCCATAAGGCCCCACGACTGCTCCTGCAACAAGTAATCCCAGAAGATGCGGAATCTTAATTTTATTGAGCAATAGTGGGACCAGTAGTATAATCAGCAGTTCTATAAAAAACTTAAGCAAAGGATCCTCGATTGGGAATGTAAGATGATGTATACTGGATAAAATCATTTTTCGTTTGGTGTAAGTTCAACAGAAAAATTTGCTTCACAATCAGCTTTGGTCTGTATAATCTGCGTTCCTTTGATGATCTTAGATCCTAACATTTCGAGGTTAATCTGTATTTTGGCCATTTGTTCGGTATCGCGATTAAGGAATTTACTGAGAATGATTTGATTGCCTTGTAAAGTACCTTTAAAGAGCTGTATGTTTTTATTATGGCTTGTTGCCCTGACAAACAATCCGGTGGAGTCCGAAAAAAATACCCAATGCTCGTTTCTCTGATCACCGATTACATAACTGCTGCAGTTAGACGAGCGGCATACCAGCCGACTATTCCATTGTCCGGAAATCGAATCCGGCCAGCGCTGAACTATGGTATCAATGGTAAGCAGCTTCGATTTGGTTAGCCTCAAGCTATCTCTCATATTGAGCAATGCTTCGTATTCGGCTTCTTTTTGAGCAAATTTACGCTCTTTTTGAACAAGTACTTTTTCTCTCTCCTGTAGATCAGATTTCGTTTTTGAATCGCAAGATGCGACCAGAAAAAAAATCAATATCATATCAATTATAGTCTTTACTTTCATTCTTTTTTACGTTATTAATATCCGAACGTATTTTCTAACAATCCTAAAAACAGATCGGAACACAATCTATACGTTTTAATTTAAAAAGATCAATACTTTCGGCTGATCATCTCAGATTTTTGTTGGCATTGCTGCTAATAAACATTTCATTTTTTTCTTCTGAAATTATTTCTAAAAAGCGCTCATAATGCTTCAAAACATCACTTATCAGCTCATTTTTTGTAAAGTACTGAATATCATAACCCTCACGAGCATCTCCAAAATAAGATTTCGGAAAATAAGTTTTCTTATCAGCTAGATCGGGGAGATTTTCTTCTTCGACGACATAATCGGACACCACTTTAAACTGGTTTTTGACCCCATATATAAAATTGTTGATTAGGTCGTGTCGGATTTCAATCGCTATCCGATTTGGTTTATCCAACTCATGAATCTTTGATTCAATACCATTCTCCTTAAACTCAGCCTGCAAATCTTCGAACGCTGCCTTCACTGTACTCCTCATAAATTCATCGACCGACTCACGGCTTTTAAAAGAAACAATCTGTTGCAGGCGATCTTTCCAAAATTCGCCCGACCAGGGCACAGTACTCACCGAAAAATCACGCTCATAATAACTTCGGTCAATCGTCAATGCTTTTACCAAACTGACGCAAAAAAGCAACATGATAATTGAAAATGGCAATGCTGTTATAAGTGTCATAGTTTGTAATGCCTGCAGTCCACCCGTGTTCAACAACATGAGCGCTAAGATGGCCAACAAAGCGCCCCAAAAAACCATTTGCCATTTTGGCGACTTTGGAGCATTTTTAGTAGCAATACTATTCATTACAAATATGCCCGAATCAGCCGAGGTCACAAAAAAGATAATAATAATAAGGATAACCAGATAACTGACAATTTCCGATAAAGGCATATAGTCTAAAAATCGAAACATCAAGGCATCTGGATTATCTGCTAAAGAACTCAAAGCACCTTTAGCGATATTAATATCAAACCACATGGCACTATTTCCAAAAACAGACATCCAGATAAAATTAAATATGGTCGGAATAATAAGTACCGCAGCAATAAATTCACGAATGGTCCGCCCTTTGGAGATTTTAGCAATAAACAGCCCCACATAGGGAGACCATGATATCCACCAGGCCCAGTATAGAATCGTCCAGTTATAAAACCAGGGTAATGTTGCCTCGTCATAAACATGTGTATCAAAAGTCAAACTAAAGAAATTGTTTACATAATTGCCTATTCCCTCAGTAAAACTGCCAATAAGGTAAACCGTAGGTCCAAGGAAAAGAACAAATAGCAACAGGATAATAACAGTTAGTATATTGATATTACTTAATATCTTTACACCTTTATCGACCCCTGAGGTGGCAGATAAAACAGACAACAGCGTTAACACACCAACAATCATGATCTGATAGGTAAAATTATTATCGGGTACTAGACCCAGGGTCTGCAAGCCAGCATTTACTTGAACCACTCCAAACCCCAACGTAGTCGTGATACCGAAAAATGTACTGCAAAGTGCAAATACATCAATCGCATTACCCCATTTTCCATTGATTTTGTTTTTCAATAAAGGATAGAAGCAACTACGAAGTGAAAGCGGAAGCCGATAGCGGTATGCAAAATATGATAATGCCAGACCGACCACACCATAAATTGCCCAAGCATGTATACCCCAATGAAAAAAAGTATACAGCTGCGCATTTTTGGCTCGATTAATATAGTGATTACCGGCAAAAGCCTCGGTCGAAAAATGTTGCATCGGCTCTGCGACACTGAAATACATCAATCCGATTCCCATACCTGCAGCAAATAACATAGAAATCCAAGAAAAGAAGGTATATTCTGGCTTACTGTCGTTACTTCCGAGCTTGATATTACCAAACTTGCTAAACATGAGGTAAACCAGGAAAATGACAAAAAGTGTCACAGCCCAGACATATACCCAATTGAGGTTCACAAAGATAAACTGCTTTATTGTATCTAGAATACTTACTGTCAACGTTGGAAAAAACACAGCTAACAGGCAAACCCCTATAATGAAGAGCAGGCTTGGAATAATGATTCCTTTGTTAAATGTCGATTTTGACAAGATCACTTGAATTAAATTTGGTTTACAATATGGTCTTTCGACCAATTATTAGTTTATCGTATGCATTATTACGCACAAATCACCCATTACTGCGAATATGGATATCCCTTTGTGGAAATGGTATTTCAATACCAGCTTGATCCAATGCCTCTTTACAATTAATAATCAACTGTTCCTGCATCGTCCAAAAGTTTTCGTTTGACGTGGTGACACGCACCGAAAGATTAATTGCGCTGTCGCCAAGTTCGGTTACCACTACCTGCGGAGCTGGCTCCTTAAAAGCATATTCATTATTTCGAACCACTTCCATCAGAATTTCTTTCGCTTGTTTTAAGTCAGCGTTGTAAGCCACACCAATATCGAACCAAGTGCGGCGTGTGCCCAACTGGGTATAATTGGTAATGCTGCTATTAGACAATACCCCATTGGGAACTACCACTTGCTGATTTTGAGGCGTATTTAATTTGGTATTGAAAATATCAATTTCGGTGACCGTACCCGAAACATTTGAACTGGATGTGATATAATCCCCTACCCGGAAAGGTTTCAATAACAAGATCAGTATTCCTCCGGCAAAATTGGATAAGGATCCCTGCAGGGCCAAACCTATGGCTAAACCTGCAGCTCCAATAATGGCAACAAATGCTGAGGTTTGAACGCCCAACTGTGTGACTACAACAATAAATAACAATATATTTAAAATCCAGCTGATCAGATTACTTAAAAACCGCTGTAAGGAGACATCCATCTGCCGGCGTTCGAAAGCCTTATCAATCATGCGCTTGACCAGTCGAATGATCCATGATCCAATCAAATATATCAGTAGAGCAGAAATTACGGCAGTAATAATACGTGGTGCCCAGGCAATGGCTGAGGAAATAAAATTATTCCAATGTTGCTGGACGTCGTTCAATTCTAAATTGTTCATAGTGTTATATTTTATTAAAAATGTAAGGCTTAGGGCTTAATATATTTATGTATTGTGATAATCACAAATTAATATACCAATGATTATAATTTCAACAATTAGTTTCCCTAATTGTTTGTTAAAAAACGCTTTCCAAAAACAATATCGAAATCATTAAAGATAGCATTAGGGGGAACGCTTTGATAGGATGGTTGTAACCATAAATCACCAAAATATCTCCTTCCTGCAATTGCTTATCCGGGCGATAAAGTGCAAAAGTACTCGTCTTTATACTCCCACCGGTGGATTTTAGTGATCCGTAAAAAAATTGTCCGACATAAATTGATCATTAAAGGAAGAATTTCAAACACGAAAACACCTTAGACACACAATCCTACACGTATATAAATAATACATATAACACATTCATAATAGATAAACAAAATCTATTCGATATTTAAAGCAGCCTTGGCTGGTTTTCCCTACTTTTAGCCAGCCTACGAATTCAATTATACAACATGGACGTAATAATCAATAAAATTTATGATATCATCTGGAGTGATGCACTTGTCTACCTCTGTCTGCTGACGGGCATCTACTTTACGGTACGATTTCGCTGCCCGCAGCTTATGCAGATAAGAGAAATGGTGCGATTGCTATTTAATGGAAGCAGTTCCGACAAAGGCATCTCTTCGTTTCAGGCCTTTTCGCTTGCTATTTCGGGGCGCGTTGGCACAGGCAATATCGCTGGCGTCGCTACAGCGATTGCTATGGGCGGCCCAGGAGCTATTTTTTGGATGTGGGTAATTGCGTTTTTAGGCAGTGCGTCGGCCATTGTCGAAGCTACCCTTGGTCAGATGTACAAGGAGGTAAACGATGGCGAATACCGGGGTGGACCTGCATTCTACATCCTGAAAGGGTTACGATCCAAGACTTTTGCCTGGACCTTTGCAATCGTGACGATCATCAGTACCGGATTTTTATTGCCCGGTGTGCAGAGCAACAGTATCAGCGCAGCGGTCGAGTCCGCTTTCCATGTGTCGCCGAGTATCACCGGATTGGCTATTGCCGGGCTACTGGCGATTATTATCATCGGTGGAGTAAAACGGATCAGCACCGTTGCCGAATATGTTGTACCATTTATGGCGGGCGCCTATATTCTTATGGCTTTAGTTATTATTGCCCTCAACTTCACGGAGATCCCTGGCGTTATCGCCCTGATTGTAAAATCGGCTTTGAACATGGAAGCTACTTTCGGCGCTATCGCCGGCATGGCAATTTCGTGGGGTGTTAAACGGGGTATCTATAGCAACGAGGCCGGCCAAGGCACAGCACCACATGCAGCAGCCGCTGCAGAAGTATCCCATCCGATCAAGCAAGGCCTGGTCCAAGGATTTTCGGTGTATGTGGATACCATGTTTGTATGTACCGCCACGGCTTTAATGATTCTCTTTACCGGCCAATACAATGTTGAAAATCCAGCCGGAGGATTTCTCGTTCAACATCTTCCGGCAACGGAAATGGGACCAGCTTTCACCCAACAGGCTGTGTCACATCATTTCCCCAGCATTGGAAATGCTTTCGTCGCGCTGGCACTGGCCTTTTTTGCGTTCACGACTATTATGGCTTATTACTATATCGCCGAAACAAATATCAGCTTCGTTAGCCGAAAAAAACAACATAAAACCGTACTTATCTGGATTCTGCGACTGCTCATATTAGTATCTACCTATGTCGGATGTATCAGTACAGCAAAATCTGCCTGGACCCTGGGTGACATTGGTGTCGGTCTCATGGCTTGGCTCAACCTGATTGCAATACTCCTGCTTCACAAAAAAGTTGTCGCCATCTATGCAGACTATCGGGAGCAGCAAAGGTCCAAGAAAGATCCTATATTCGACAATTCCAAATTTCAATTTCCGAACATGGACCTATGGTCCAAAAAGAACACGCAACACGATGAGCCAATTGATTAATCTTACCGTATTCAAAAATTTTTTCAAGTCAAGTAACGCTGGCGGCATTTTATTATTTATCTGCGTCATTTTATCCCTCATCGTAGCCAATACCGCAGCTGGTCCTGGGCTGCAATCATTTTTGGATACACCCGTTGGTTTCGATTCTAACACCGTACATTTAAAATATACCACACTGCTTTGGATTAATGATGGATTAATGGAGATGCTTACAGGATTGGTCGCTCCGATGGGCCTGGGTATTAGCCTTGGCTTATTACTGGGCAAGCCGTTGGGCATTTTAATCATGACTTTTGTCTGCTCTAAACTGGGGATTAGTAGTCTCCCGGAAGGAAGCTCATTTAAACATATCCTGGGTGTAGGCTTATTGGCTGGAATTGGCTTTACGATGTCTATATTTATTTCCATCCTGTCCTTCAGCGACGCGCTGCATATCAAAGAAGCGAAGTTATCGATTCTGCTGACCTCACTGCTGGCGGGAATTTTAGGTTATTTGGTATTGTCGGTGTTCGGCAAAAAAAGTCGTGTATAAGCCTATTTATGTAACAATACGTTAGTATTAATACCTACTATAAGACGATACAAATTATTTGCTTGCAATAATGACTATATTGGCGCACGCTACTTCATCTGTGCGTAAGTTAGTGTGCTGAATAGTTCAAAAATGGCAAATTTTAAAAAGACTTATAAAAAAATAGACCATATCAACCAATGGCGTATGAGAAAAGTTTCGAATCGGAACTTTATCATCATCTTGGCCTTTTTGGTCGGTATTGTTGGCGGGCTCATGGCATCCGTTTTAAAGAGACTGACTCATTTTATTGCGACAAGTATCCAGAACGATATTGACTGGAAATTAAAGTATTCTTTGTATCTGGTTTTTCCGTTGATCGGTATTCTGCTGAGTGTATTATTTGTCCGAAAATTTATCAAAGGCAAAAAGATAGAACATGGTATAACGCCGATTATTTATGCGATCAGCCGAAAAGGAAGCCGACTGGATCCCAGTAATATTTATTCACAGGTGGTGACTTCAGCGATCACTGTCGGATTTGGAGGTTCCTGTGGTTTGGATCCTTCCGGTGCTTGGACCTGAGCAAAAATATTTGGGCTTTGTATCCAAATCTAGTGTATTCAATAAATACCGAGCACTGCTAATCCGCCAAGGGCATTACCTCGAATAGGAAACAATAACCGTCCAATTAAGTTTAACAATAGATTTCTTTCGGCAACTGTATTGTATTGTCTGCTTCAGGTAAAAAAGTACCTCTGTCTAAAAATTTTCTATCGATGTTTATGGAATTCCATCTCTAGACATATCTTACCAATAACGAAGCAAAGATCCTCAATTTTAAATTGATCAAAACCAATTCGGACCTTTACATCGTATATTAAAAAACAAGAATGGAGAAACGCTATGAAACAGGTATTTTTATTATTATTACTAGGATTAGGCTTATTTATGCTCAGCAAATTTGGCTTTTCACAGAAAACTGGTGATTCCAAAATAATTAAAAAACAAGCTATGAACCCTACTGGCGAGAAAGATCAGGTTATTTATTTTGCAGGGGGATGTTTTTGGGGTACGGAGCATTTTCTTAAGCAGGTCCGTGGGGTGACCGCTACCGAAGTTGGTTATGCCAATGGCAATCTAAAAAACCCAAGCTATGAGCAGGTTTCCACAGGAAAAACGGGCTTTGCGGAGACTGTCAAAGTCACTTACGATCCACAAGTCGTCGACTTAAAACTGCTCGTAGATTTATTCCTAAAGACTATTGACCCGACCTCGATCAATAAGCAAGGAAACGATATCGGAACACAATATCGTACCGGCATATACTATACAAGCGATTCAGCCGTTCCGGTTATCAAGGAAAGCCTTGCCGAACTGGCCAAAAAATATCCGGCAAAAATAGTTGTTGAACTGGAACCCTTACAAAATTACTACGACGCTGAGACATACCATCAAAAATATCTCGACAAAAACCCAGGTGGCTACTGCCATATTGATCCGGAATTATTCGAGTTGGCACGAAAAGCCAATCCTTCTCCCGCCAAAGATTCATCCGCGCAGCAAACTTATAAAAGGAAAGACCAAAGCACATTAAAAAAAGAACTTACACCACTGCAATATGATGTCACGCAGCATCAGGCAACCGAGCGTGCATTCGATAATGCATACAATGATGAGTTCAGAGATGGCATTTATGTAGATATTACTACCGGTGAACCACTATTTGTCTCGACCGACAAGTTTGAATCAGGTTGTGGATGGCCCAGCTTTTCCAAACCGATCAATCCAGACTTAGTCGAAGAATTAGCGGATAATTCTCACGGCATGCGCCGCACGGAAGTACGTAGCAAAACTGGCGACGCTCACCTAGGACATGTCTTTGATGACGGCCCTGCTGACAAAGGCGGGCTACGCTATTGCATCAATAGTGCCTCTCTCCAATTTGTGCCTAAAAAAGAAATGAAAGCCAAGGGCTATGAAAAATACTTGCCCTTGCTAGCCAAGAAGTAAATGATATAGCATAAATAGCTCTTAGCAAAAAACTGATGCAAGTCTGCATCAGTTTTTTTTGCGCTGCTATCCCGAGCAGTACCGTAATAAGCGATCCGCTTACATATGAAACGATCGTTATTTACAACAGCTAAAACCTACATCAAAAAAAAATTAAAAAAAATAGAATGATGAAATCCAAGCTATCCAAAAAGTCGTAAATGGTTATAAGTACAGAAAATTATAAAACTTAAAGACTTTTGTTATGGAAAAGACAACAAAGCCCCACAATGATTCGCTATTGCATTCCAATAGCGAAATTGAAAAAAGGGATCTTCGCAGAAGGGATTTCCTGAAATTTGCAGGCGCTAGTGCTGCATCATTAGCCATCCTGGGTATGTCCAGTTGTAAAAAAGATCATGATGACGGTATGGATAATGGTGGTAAGGGTCTATATTTTGGTAGTGGCGATATTGCTATTCTCAACTACGCATACGCGCTCGAACAGCTTGAAGCCGCCTTTTATATTCAATTGGTCAATAACCCCTACACGGGAATGACCGATATGGAAAAGGCATTCTTTACAGATATCCGTGATCATGAGATTGCTCATCGCGAATTTTTTAAAGTTGCACTGGGTGCCAAAGCAATCTCCAGCCTTGATTTAAATCTTTCGGGTATTAATTTCAGCAGTCGGGAAAATGTCCTGGCAACGGCCAAAACATTTGAGGATCTGGGCGTTTCAGCATATAACGGTGCAGGATGGCTTATTAAAGATCCTAATTACCTGTTATTGGCAGGCAAGATCGTTTCGGTTGAAGCGCGGCATGCTGCTTGGGTACGTGACATGATAGACAATGGCAGTTTTGCCAATATGGAAGTTGTGGATTCCAATGGTCTTGATGTTGCAAAAAGCCCTAGTGTCGTACTGAGTGCTGCAGCACCGTTTATCAAATCGAAAATCGATGTATCGGATCTACCCACTTATTAATCACCCAAAACTCAATTATCATGAATCTTTTAAACGTTTTTGAACAAATAAATGCTGTAGATCCTGAGTTCAGCGATCGCATCAGCCCACGTCGCGAAGCAATTAAAAATCTAGCTTCCATGAGTAAAAAAGTAACGCTGGCAGCACTACCCTTTTTCGTTAGTGAACTTTTCAAAAAAGCTTATGGTGCCACAGCTCCAACGGACGTAAATGGTGTCCTAAATTATGCATTGACCCTCGAATATTTAGAAGCAGAATATTATACCATGGGAGTTGCCAAAGCTGGACTTATCCCCTCGGGCAAACCGCTTGGAGCCATTACCACCATACGGGATCATGAGGTAGCTCACGTGAATTTTCTGAAACAGGTATTGGGCAGTAAGGCTGTTTCAAAGCCGACATTTGATTTCACCGCTGGCGGCACATTTGGAAATGTCTTTAGCGATTATGATACATTTTTAGCGGTTGCTCAGGCATTTGAAGATACCGGAGTGCGCGCATATAAGGGACAGGCAGGCATCTTGCTTGGCAACCGCGTTGTTCTTACTGCTGCATTACAGATCCACTCTGTCGAAGCGAGGCATGCCTCCCATATCCGGCAGATGCGCCGCGCACGCGGCGGTGGTGCCGCAAATCAAAAGCCTTGGATTACGGGAGCCAACGATACGGGTATCGGTGCCGTCGTAGATCCTATTTATGCAGGTGAAGATAATGTAAAGCAGGCAGGCGTTGATGTAACTTCGCTGTCTGGCTCGATGGGGAAAATCTCAACTAGTGCAGCAACACAATCTTTTGATGAGCCATTAACCGCAGAAGCTGTACTTAATATTGCAGGTTTATTTATCAAAGCTTAACAAAAGTCTTAATCTACCTGTGAAAACGGCCCCGGTTTGGTTTACAAATTGGGGCTTTTTCGTGCTATTAAATCCTGACCGACAGTAAAAAATTTAAGAGAATAAGGGCTAAATATTTCCCATCACGCAGAGCTCAGTTAGCGTAGGACTAGGTTTTCCACCTTCATCCTCCAACGTAATGGCGAAGGCCTGTGCTTTGGCAACATCAAGCATTTTACTGGCCATCTGATTGCTGGCAGCCACCGGAAATACACCAGCACTGACCGGCTGTCCGTCTACCATGGCCCAGAGCTGATACTGTTTACCCTTGGGAGGAACGGGCATATGCTCAAGACTTAAGTAAACTGCTTTAGAATGCTGGTCCCAGTAAACTAGTGCGTGCAAATCTGGTTTGGTCTCAACCCCTTTTAAAGAAATCGTTTTAATGGCCGGATTCTGAATGAGTGCCCATTTGTCCTGCAATACAGCTAAGGTAGTTTGCTTCGAATTTAGTCGTGTATTCGTTTGAGCAAGCATCTGTCTATCCTGTTGTTGCTGCAGATAAAAGAATAGATTTGCACCAGCACTAAGCGCAAGCAAAACACTTGCTGCGATTGCCCACCCATAAGATCTTAGCGATACGATCTGAGCCGTCTGCTCTTCAGTGCTGGAATTTTTTAGTGACTTATCATATTCATCCGATGAAGTAATCAGCGTGGGAGGAAGATCTGCTGAATCATTCTTCGCAACGAGGTTTTCATCTTCAAGCCTAGCCCAGATCTTTTCCTTCAGGGAAATAGGCATTGCCACCGCCTGGATCTCAGCCAAGTTCTCGAGCATTTTTTCAGCTTCGATTACTGCTTCATCCACTGCGGAATTATTTTTACGAATACAGTTCAGGATACTGACTTCCTCTTCGGAAGCGAGTCCTAACACATACGATTCAATAATCCCAGATGATATGTAAGCTTCGATATCCAAAATTAACGATATTCTTTTAATAATTTTTTTAAATGTAAAAACGCAGCTTTTGTCCGTGTTTTTATGGTCCCCAAAGGAATATCGAGCTGTTGTGCGATTTCCTGTTGGGTGTATCCTTCATAGTAGGCCATTTCAATCAAAATTCGGCATTCGGGCTTTAAGTTATCTAAAACATTTTTAAATCCAATAAAATCTGCCCGTGCATTCCGTTCATTCTGACTTCGATCTAGCTCCTCTTCTCTATTTACGATATTGGAGAGCGGTTGGTTTTTCAATTCATTCTTTGCACGCTTTGATTTACGGTAGTCCAGTGCGGCGTTACGCGCAATATTGATCATCCATGTATATAACCTTCCCTTTTCTGCATCGAAATGATCAACATGTTTCCAGATCTTAACAAAAACATCCTGAATAACTTCCTCTGCGTGCTCAACAGAAGTTACAATCCGGCGAACTACGCCATACAAGGCGTCTGCATAGTTATCGTAGAGATAGCTAAAGGCCTGCTGGTTCTTTTTCTTAAGCAAAAGAATCAATGTTTCTTCTGAAAGGTTGTGTAATGGACTCAAATTTTAAGTTTATAGCACTAATATCTCTAATAAATCCTGTAAATCAAAGCCCATCACACAATTCAGGTATAAAACTATTTATCGAAAAAAAAAGCGTATAAATACCTACTCATAAGAAGGTGTTTTTTAAATAAAATCATAAATCCCATTTTTCCAACCCAATATTTTGGCTGAATCTGCATCGAGCCATTTTTTCAATAGTGTAGCATATACTTTTCGAAAATCTTCCGTATACTGGAGATCCCCCTCATTGAGCTGGGTCAGGTCGGGCAGCGCGTTGAGCAGGCCCTGTTTTTTCAATCCTCCGGATAGAAAAAAAAGTTGGTTGGCCGTACCATGGTCTGTGCCATTGCTGGCATTCTGGGCCACCCTGCGACCAAACTCCGAAAAGGTCATCAGCATGACATGCTGAAAAAGACCATTTTTCTTGAGGTCGCCCACAAACGCCTCCACGGCATCGTTGATGGTGTGGAATAAGCTCTCCTGCCGCTGCTGCTGATTGATATGCGTATCAAAACTACCGATCTGCAGATAATATACCTGTGTATTGATATCTGATT
>PJUD01000231.1_pt1 | contig 43448 bp, 30 predicted proteins | sample 1512341 | NCBI WGS metagenome assembly PJUD01 (sample SAMN08177675, study PRJNA422409) | Feces metagenome, whole genome shotgun sequencing project. | isolation source: Chicken feces (3) enriched on wood chips: beechwood xylan treatment | host: Gallus gallus | place: USA: Madison | collected 2015-01-15 | reverse complement strand
CTGAGGTAGCGCTCAAATTCGTCGAATAATTCAATGCGATTTGATTATTGGCAGCAGTTAAGGTAGATAATTGCGCAACTGTGCTTGACCCGCTCGTTATGCTTTGAGCAAGAATCGCGGGAGCAGCATTCCCCGCCAAGTCAGTAATGACTGGACTACTCGGATGATAGTACAGCAAAACTGGAATGTTCGCGGCTACATTGGAAGACAGCGTAAGCTCAATCGTGTTATTGACGACAGCCACGTTTGTTATACTCGGCAATGTCGTATTTGTACCGCTAGGCGTGATTGAAAAGCTGTTTTTTGGGGGGATACTGAGCGTATTCAGCCCCTCATTATAAGTCAAAATCAGCTTATTGCCGTTCAATGTAGCGGAGCTCAACGTTGGTGCCACATTATCATAGGGATTCTTCACATAGAAATCGGTAAATGCCGGCACCAGACTGCCGCTTTGATCCCGCAGCGGATTCGCTCCCGGCGTATAGGAAATCGAGACTGGTTGCGGATTGGTGGAATTTGAGCTCAAGGTGAGATAGAGCATCGTTCCGTTCATTACCGCATTGCTAATTCCTAGTGTCGCATCATTCTGCTTAATGACGAATTGACTTTGCGCACCTGCTGTTAGAGCTGGCAAAGACTTATTAAACGTCAGCATGAGCGAACCGCTATAGTAATTACCGGATATTGGCTTAGCCAGCGCGGACTCAGTCTGGTTGGAAAGAACCCGATTGCTGAAGGCGTCCGCTTCCACGCCCCCCATGTTTTGCAGCCGCCGAGAAGCGATTGAGCTGTCCCGATAATAGGAAACTCTAACCGTCTGTCCAACAAGCACTGTATACTGTAAAGTGACCCGAACGTCCGCTCCGGAAACCGCAACCCCGATTACTGGCGTTACCGTATCGTTAACCGTGACATAGAAGTTAGATGCAGCAGGAACTTTTGAACTATCAAGCATCTCGCTGTAGGTCAAAATGATTGTCGCTCCATCAATCGTGGCGTTATTGATAACAGGCTTGCTGTTCGTCCCTGTTTGGAAGATCCACTGATTGGCATTCGCAATGCCTGCAAATGTATTGCCCAGTGCATCCTTAATAACACCGTCGGGTACAGTAATTGCGTATGGTGTTGAATTACTCAAACCTGCCGTACCTGTCAGCTTGAACAGGACTCGCTTGTTGTCCGCCGGATCAATCGTCATCGTCAATTCCCGTCGGTTCGACTGACTATTTTGCGGGAAAAGATAGGCTTTGGGAGAACCGGTAAATGCAACAATCGGCTTATTAAATGTCAGCGCAAAATCCTTCGTTGCTATGCTTACATTCACAGCGTTCACAGCAGGTGCATACGCAGAAATCGCCGGCGGCGTTGTATCGATCAACGCCTTGAATTTCCACACGACACCGTCAAAATAATTCCCGCTTGCATCTCGATAAACGTCCGGTCCGATAGTAAGAGAATAATCGGCATTATTCTGAAGCGCAGGACATAATGAGGATGTCCAATTAATCTGAATTTGATCGTTCCCTGCGGAGCCGACAGTGTTTTCAGCCTGAACAGTGCAGAGGATCGTATTCGTAGAAGCATTGCGTACTACGATGCCTTTACTGGTGTTTGCGAACACTTTTTCGTCGAACTTTAGCTTCAATATTCCTGTTGTCAGATCATTAAGAACGCCATTGTTGGCGGGATAAAATTCAGCGATCTTGGGTTTCGTTGTATCCAGGGCAGGCTTGGTCGTAAAGGTCCACCCCATAGCCGCGATCCCGGCAAAATCCCCGCCGTTATTAGCATCTCTTATAACACCCGGATCTAGAAGAATATAATATTGTGTGTTGTAGTCTATCCCTCTAAGTGGAGCGTTCACGACTGCTCCCGCTACAGCAAGATCCGAAGCTGCAATCGTATGAACAGTAACGTTATCGGCAACCCTTTTCACCTGAATAAAACCCGACCCGCTTGCAACATCTCGTGAGAATACCAAAGACAAGCTGGTTTGAGCTACTGGATCTACTGTCGTTAATCCATTCGCCGGCGAGTAGTTCGTCACCACGGGAGTAAGATCTTGCACTTGGAAGGTCCATTCAGAAGGCGCTATACCTGCGAAATCGTTTGTAGTAGCATAACTTCTGATCGCACTGGACGGAATGGTAACATTGTAATTGCCGGCTGTCAGTGACCCCGGCTTAATTACAATTGACTTTCCGGCGTCATCCAATTGAACCAAAGCAGTATTCGTGATATCAATATTCAACTGATAAGCCGGATCCTCGACTTTCCTTAATGTAACGATCCCGCTGCCCGTCAGTACAACCTCAGCAAAAGTGAGCTTCAAGTTTGTATTCGTCACGACAGACTGGGACCCGGGCTGTGGGAATAAAGCAACCGGTTTTAAGTTCGAATCTACCGCCAAGGCTTGAACCTCCGCTGCACTCGGAGCAGCAGAGACAGGCATCACAAGCAAAGTCTGCAAAATAAGAGAAAAACTCAGAACAAGAGATAATAACCGATTCCGTTGCAAAATGAGACCTCCTGATTTAAACATAGTGTATTTATTATTTCGGCCAATTGAGCTCACTTGATTAGGATTTTGGGTATAAAAAATACACATCGATGGAGCGATGTGTATTTTCAATAAACAGAGTTGCTTAAGCCAAAGCCCCTTGCTTCAAAGCCTCGACGCGATCCAAACGCTCCCAAGGGAGATCGACGTCCGTGCGGCCGAAGTGGCCATAAGCTGCCGTTTGACGGTAGATAGGACGACGCAGATCGAGCATCTTAATGATCCCAGCTGGGCGTAGGTCAAAATTGCTCTTGATCAGCTCAACCAGCTTCTCTTGGGAAACTTTACCTGTTCCATACGTATCTACGTTAATGGAAACTGGGCTAGCTACACCGATAGCGTAAGCAAGCTGAATTTCGCACTTATCGGCAAGACCTGCAGCAACGATGTTCTTAGCCACATAGCGGGCCGCGTAAGCCGCGGAACGGTCGACCTTTGTCGGATCCTTGCCGGAGAATGCGCCGCCGCCGTGGCGAGCGTAGCCGCCGTAAGTATCAACGATAATTTTACGTCCCGTAAGTCCAGCATCACCTTGAGGACCGCCGATAACGAAACGCCCCGTCGGATTAATGAAGAACTTCGTGTCCGCATCTAGCCACTCTGCCGGAACTTCCGGATAGATGACATGCTCACGGATATCTTGCTGGATTTGCTCCAATGTAATATCTTCGGCATGCTGAGTAGAAACTACGATCGTGTCAACTCGCACCGGCTTGCCGTCCTCGTATTGTACCGTAACTTGAGTTTTGCCGTCTGGGCGTAAGTAAGCAAGCTTACCGTTCTTACGAACTTCCGACAAACGGCGAGACAGACGATGAGCCAATGCGATCGGCAGAGGCATCAGTTCAGGAGTCTCATTCGTCGCAAAACCGAACATTAAACCTTGATCTCCTGCGCCGATGTTTTCATTCTCTTGTTGAATATCTTTGCCGTCACGCGATTCAAGGGCGGCATTAACGCCCTGCGCAATATCCGCGGACTGTTCATTCAACGATGTTAGAACTGCACAAGTGCTGGAGTCAAAGCCATACTTCGCACGAGTATATCCGATCTCTTTGATCGTGCGACGTGCAATGGCAGAGATATCGATAAAATCGGCTTTACTGCTGATCTCGCCGATCACGAGGACAAGTCCTGTCGCTACGGAAACCTCGCAAGCTACGCGTGCATAAGGGTCCGCTTCCAAGAAAGCGTCCAACACCGCGTCGGAAATTTGGTCGCATATTTTATCCGGATGGCCTTCCGTGACCGATTCGGATGTGAAGAGATGCGTGCCTTTAATCGACAAAGTCTCCAACCTCCACATATAAAAATCAACCTTTCCCAATTGGAAAAGGCTGTTAGGAATAAACCTTCGATAAATAATGATACCGGAAGTGTCGGATAGTGTCAATAAACAGGCGCCCAGCTTTGCCCTGTGCTCCACCCGACTTATAGAAGTGTCTGTTGTGCCTGCTGAATCAATCGCTTCGTAATACCTCCGCCAAGAGATCCCGCTTCCCGCGAGGAGATGTTACCAAGATAAGCTTGCCCGAATCCGGCTGCTCCTATGCTCCCCAACTCTCCCGCAAACTCCGTATCCAAGCCTTCCCCCTGCTGCCTAATCTGAACGCCAAGCTCGGATGCAATTTCGTATTTCATTTGATTGATCGCATTAGCACATTCGGGTACGACAAGCCTGTTGCTCCTTCTAGCCATGATCCATTCCTCCTTGAAAGTTGATGTAGTTATTATGGCTCGACTACACTCCTTCAAGGCGTATTACATTATGGATTGTCGGGGAAAATGTAGGAGTCGGCAAGGCTCGACAGGTAATCGCGTAATGCTTCTTCCCATGGTCTAAGAGGTGTAAATCCTGCTTTAATTAGCGCCTGTTGACCGAGTACAGAATAGGCTGGACGTGGTGCAGGACGAGGGAATTGGTCTGTAGAACAGGGATGAACAGTGATCGGTCCTACTCCCGCCTCTTCAAAGATCGCTTTAGCAAACTCATACCAGGAACAGCTTCCTGTGTTGGAGGCGTGGTAAATGCCGTATTTCTCCGACTGTACTAACTCGATAATAAACTTAGCCAAATCATAAGTGTACGTTGGCGAGCCAATCTGATCGCTCACGACCTTCAGTTCCTTTTTACTTTGCGCGAGCTGCAGCATAGTCTGCACGAAGTTCCGACCATATTTTCCATATACCCATGATGTGCGAACAATAAAACATTTTGAAGAAAACCCCAGCGCCTTTAGCTCGCCTTCCAACTTTGTAACTCCATACACGGATTGGGGATCTGTTGGGTGACTTTCGGAGTAAGGTTCCTTCCCCGATCCATTGAACACATAATCCGTGCTGATGTAGCAGAACTTAGCTCCAACGACTTCTGCTGCCTTTGCCATATTTTGCGTACCTTCTACATTAACCGCCCAAGCTGAATTCCGGTCGGACTCCGCTTGATCAACTGCCGTGTAGGCAGCGGCGTGGACGATGAAGTTGGGTTTTAACGTCTCACATATCGTCTTGCAGCTATCGTAATCAGTAATGTCCAGTTCGGATCGATTCTTCCCAATAATCTCGATGCCGTAATGGTTCATATGAACAAACTCTTGCCCCAACTGTCCGCCTGCACCAGTCACCAGAAGATTTGGTTTTAGTCCGCTCATTGTCGATAAGCTCCGGAAGCGATTCTGCTCAACCATTCTTCATGCTGCAAATACCATTCGATCGTTTTTTTGATTCCAGATTCGTAGTCATACTGCGGCTTCCATCCAAGCTCGCGACGTATTTTCGAAGCATCAATTGCGTATCTCCTATCATGCCCCAGCCGGTCGTCCACGAACTGAATTAGCGTCTCCGGCTTGCCCAACTCCTTCAAAATCGTTTTTACAACCTGAAGATTCGTCCGTTCGTTATTACCTCCGATATTGTACACTTCGCCTTTTTTACCGTTGTGCAGAACCAGATCGATCGCTCTGCAATGATCTTCCACGTACAACCAGTCCCTTACATTCAATCCGTCTCCATATACGGGCAAAGGCTGATCCCGCAATGCTTTAGTGATTATGAGTGGGATTAACTTTTCCGGAAATTGATAGGGTCCATAATTGTTGGAGCAACGAGTAATATTGGCATGCATCCCGTACGTTTCGTGATAGGCTCGAACGAGCAGATCCGCTCCCGCCTTGCTCGCTGAATATGGACTATTGGGGGCAAGCGGCGTCTCTTCGGAAAATAGCCCGGTATCCCCTAAAGTACCGTACACTTCATCCGTCGAAATCTGTACAAATCTCGGAACGTTGAATTTTCTCGCTAAGTCGAGCAGCACCTGGGTTCCCGTCACATTCGTTCTAACGAACACCCCGGGATTGGCTATACTGCGATCGACATGCGATTCTGCAGCAAAATTAAGAATGGCATCGAAGCCTTCGGCGACGACGGACTCCATTATAACCGTATCGGAAATATCAGCTTTCACGAAACGATAGTCAGAGCATCCCGTCAGCCCCTGCAAATTATCCAAGTTTCCCGCATAAGTAAGCAGGTCAACGTTGACCAATTGATACTGTTGATAGTTCCTTCTCATATAGTGAATGAAATTACTGCCGATAAAACCGGCTCCGCCTGTAACAAGCAACTTCATGCTGACCACCCTCTAGTACTTAAAATTATGCTCCGCGCTTGCCAAGACCGGATGTTCGGCATCTTTCTCCGAAAGAATTGGGTGTGTTGTAGGCCATTGGATTCCGATCGCAGGATCATTCCACAGAATTCCTCTGTCATGCTCCTTGGAATATAACCGATCTACCTTGTACTGCACTTCGGTATTCGGAACCAACGTGCAGAAGCCGTGAGCAAACCCGGCTGGAACAAATAATTGCCTTTTGTTGTCGGCAGACAACTCGAACCTTTCCCATTTTCCATATGTCGGAGAGCCTTGGCGGATGTCGACCACGACATCGTAGATGGCCCCTGCAGTAACGCGAACCAGCTTGCTCTGAGCCTGTGGGTGAAGCTGATAATGCAGCCCGCGAATCACCCCTGCTTCCTTCGACAAAGAGTGATTATCTTGAATGAAAACAGTTCCAATGCCCAACCCTATATACTTCTGTTGATTATAGCTCTCCATGAAAAACCCCCGATTGTCTTCAAAGACAACGGGTTCAAGCAATTTAATTTCCCTTATAAGCCGTCCCTCATGCAACTTCATGAAATCACCTTACTGTCATTTGAGTTTTCCGAATTCGTCCCCGAATCGAACATTTTTAGCAAGCTCGTTAGCCATCATCAACGACGAGTGAGTACCGGCATCCGTCCACCATCCTTGCAGGGTATCGTACTTCAAGAGGCCCTTTTTGATATAAACATTGTTAACGTCGGTGATTTCCAGTTCCCCGCGATTGGAAGGCTTCAGCGTCTTGATGATATCGAATACTCCCGCATCAAACATATATATGCCAGTAACCGCGTATTGACTCTTCGGATGTCTCGGTTTCTCTTCGATTGCAATAATTTTATCTCCTTCTAGCTCAGGTACCCCGTATCTCGAAGGATCAGACACTTCCTTTAATAAGATCTTGGCGCCATTTCCCTGATCCAAGAAGCTTGATACATACTGCTCGATACTATCCGAGAATACGTTGTCCCCAAGTATGACGACCATCGGATCGTTTCCGACAAATTGCTCTGCCAAGCCCAAAGCTTGGGCGATTCCTCCCGCTTCATCCTGCACTTTATAAGTAAAGGAGATTCCCAATTCTCCGCCGCTACCTAAGAGGTTGACGACGTCCCCCATATGTTCTTTACCGGTGACGACCAATATATCGTTAATTCCTGTTTCTTTTAGCTTCGCAATTGCGTGGAAAACCATGGGGTACTTTCCTACAGGAAGTAAATGTTTGTTGGTTACTTTCGTTAAAGGAAGCAATCGGGATCCAGTCCCGCCTGCTAGAATTACGCCTTTCAAATGAAGCACTCCTTTCAGACATCTCCTGCTAATTATACATGAAAAAATAACCGCCAACTTGACTTAGTTTGGCGGCTACTCTCCTTGATCGAAACCATAGTTATTGAATCAATTTATAAGAGCCTCTGACTAGTACGGTCAGTCCTTTGGATTGCTTAGGATCCGCTTCGACGCCTCGTTCCCCTCTTGGGTTCAGAATAAGGTGGTTGTTTCCGACGAGTTTGCCTGGTTTGATATCCAACCCTTCCGTCAGATCGGACAAACCATTGGCATCGGAACTATAAGCCAATGCTTTGCCCGTCCGAACAATGAGCTCTCCCCCATCTTCGACTATCAGTTTGGAACCCCATGGAACTGTCACGACCTCGAGTTTAGAAGACCCGTCGCCGGAAGTTCCTTGTTTAGCTAGTTCTTGTTGAACCAACTTAGCTACCATGGAATCCACGTAACCCTTAGTAACGATAGGGTCGTCTACTGATCCCGGAGTAGAGTTCGTATCGGCATAGGCTGCTTGGTATAACCCGACAGCTACGATGATTGCAGCAGCGAGAAAAGCAACGGATAGAATTTGTAACAATTTTGAACGCATATTCATCATCCCTCTGTAATTTTCGACATTATTAAAATGAAAGATTGCCTATCACTTTAATCATAAACGCCAGAACATGCGATGCATACTAAACTTTCGAACGATTTTTCTCGGAATTCGTCGATAAGATAACCCCGAGCGATAACCCAAATATTTTGCTGCCGATTCAGCAAACCACCTTGGAAGCCATATCCATAACTTAGGTCTGCATAGGTAGCGAAGCTGTGCCTTTACTAGACGTAGTCCTTCACCCTCTGGTCTCGCATATTGAAAGATCCAGTCGTTCATCCTGAGTGAGACGCCAATGTCGAAATTCCTGCGGAACTCCTGACTCAGTTTGTATTGATGGGAATGCACAACCGCAGCCTTCGAGGCATAGGCAATAGAATATCCTTTAAGCATACACTTCGCGGCATATATCATGTCCTCATTGGAGATGATCGGTTCAGGAAAGCCGCCCACTTCCGTGAATACATCTTTACGAATGGCCGAGCAGACATCCGAAAAGAAAAAGGTCTTGATTCCGTACTTATCCACATCCTCAATCGATTTTAACTTGGAGTCATCGGGATAATTGAATTCCCGAGTCATTCGCTCGATCGGAGTCGCTTCCCGCCTTGCTACTTGTCTTCCGTAGACCGCTGCAATGTTGGAGTACGAAAACGGAGCGATTAATTCCTCTAAGAAATTCTCATTCTGCGGAAGCGCATCCTGGGTTAGAAATACGAGTATTTCTCCAGTCACATGAGAAACTGCAAAGTTTCGGGTACCTCCGTGATCGAAAGAATTGCGTGGTACGGTTATAACGGTCGCGCCTAAACATTCTGCTAAATTACCCGTATTATCATTGGACGTAGAATCTATCACAATAATTTCATGAGGGTAAATAGTTTGAAGCTTCAGCCGCTCAATTAATTCCTGCAAAAAAGCGGCTGCGTTTAACGTTGGTATTATAATTGAAATCCTCACCGTTCTTTTCCTTTCAGAAGAACTAGATTGAAAATCTACTAGTATGATTGAACTGCCATTCTATATAGTAGTATAGCAAAATGTATGAATGTTTCGAAGAAATTTAGCTTACCTACTTACATTACAGAATTTCTTATTATATGGTTATATTTGTTTGCTGCAATATCTTATTAGTTGTAAAGTTAATATTTATATTAAATTCCATTAGGGTGACTAAATGGAAACAAAGAGTATTTACTTTAATGAATTAAAATTACCTCTGACTATTTTTATGTGTAGCGGTGGTCAATAAATTCGCTTCGAGTTACAGAATCAAACACAAACACCAATGCCCTTCATAACGAAGGGCATTGGCACTTGTCCTTAACATTTACCTAACTAGTGTTTGTTGGCGATTTGAGGTCATATCTTTCAATCCTGCTAATAAGTCATATTTAGGGACCCATCCAATCTCCTTATGAGCCCTAGAGTTATCCATTGAACTATAGTAGATATCACCCGGTCTTTCATCTGCATATTCAGCCATTGCTTTACAATGATAAACAGATTCAAGGCATGTTACAAGAGTGTTTATTGATATGGATTTTCTCGTACTAATATTTAAAGTCTGATTATTACCATGACTCAGAGCAAGTATATTAGCTTCTGCTATATCTTTCACATAAACAAAATCTCTTGTTTGATTCCCATCGCCAAAAATCTTAATAGATTGATTTGATAATAACTTATCAATAAATATAGCTACTACCCCGCCATCAAGCAAAACTGACTGCCTATTACCATAAACATTAGAGTATCTAAGAATAGTAAACGGAAGACCATACATCTTGTAGTAATACTTTAGATATAGCTCCGGAACAAACTTTGATATCCCATAAGGCGATACTGGGATCGGTTCTAACTCCTCATGCAAAGGCATTACTTTTGAGTCTCCATAAATTGCTGCTGAGGAAGCGTAAATAAATTTCGCACATTTATATTTCACTGCACAATTAACAATATTTAAAGTGCCTATAATATTTGTCATACTATCATTAATTGGATTGTAAATGGATTCACTTACTTTTGTTTGAGCTGCATGATGAATTATATGAGTAGGCCTCTCCTTTCTAAAGACCTCTTCTAAGTTAGGATCATTAATTGATATTTTATAAAACGAAACTGATTCTGGAATGTTCCCCAAATCCCCACCGCTAAGATCATCGACCACAATAACTTCTATTCCTGATTGGAAAAGCAATTCGGTGATATGAGAGCCAATGAACCCGGCACCACCGGAAACCATCACTTTCATATTATCAGTCCCATCCCTATTACAATTCGTTCGCAGATATTATGCCTTTTTTAATAAAGTCAGTGTGGTGAATGAGAATTTACGCCCTAAGGAATTTCTAAAAAACATCTTATCGAAATTGAAAGCGACCTTTACCATTCTTTCTCCACCAATATTTAATAATGGAAATGCATCAGGATTATAATAGAGAATATATGAGAGAAGGCCAGGATATATTTGATTTTCGATTTTGAACCCCGTTTTTGAATAAATCTGGTTTAATTCTTTTAATTCAAATGCTCTTTCTGTATCCTGATCAAATAGCCTATTTTTTTTATAAATCACATTCCTCGCAAATCGCATAATAAAATTATTTTGTGTAGGCTCATAATTAATAAAATACCCATTCGGATTTAAAGCCTCGTTAACTTTCCGCAAAACATGCTCTGTATAATCTGGAACGTGATGTAGACCGCCTATCAATATAATGACATCATATTTCTTTTGAGGTATGTACTTAGTCACATCCATTACATACACATTAAGACTTGGATCAGATTCCTTAATCTTTGCAATTAACGGTTCTGAATAATCAAATCCTTCATACTCAAAGTCAGGAGATAAATGATTTGCGATTATTTCTTTACCTTCACCATATCCACACATTGGTTCTAATACTTTGAATGGAATGTCGCCTACTAAATTCTCGTTTCTAAAAAAGTAACTCCACAGAAACTTTTTTAATGTTAAGTGGTTTCTAGTTCGCCGAGCGTTAAAATACTTATCAGATATACTTTCAAAATGTTGTTTTTGTTTCTCTATTTTGTCCATTTTTCAGAGCCTCATTTAGATATAAATGTAATAACAATACCAATTATAATTATTGTTACACCTACGCTTTGAATAATTGTAAACTTCTCTTCCAATAGCAATACCCCAACTAGTTGAGTGGCAACGATAAGAGCGCCTGATGCTATTGGAAAAGCAAGGGACAACGGGTTTAATTTTAAGATGTACAACCAAATCAAAAAACCTGTACCATAAAGAAAAAAACCAATAAAGAAATGAGAATCGAATAATCGTTCGGACACCTTGAGCTTATATAATCCGTAGCTACTAGTAGAAGCATAAACCAAATAAATCAGCCCGACTAAAGCCCCTCTAATCATGGTTATCCCCTGAATACGTATGTTCATTTATGAGGTACCTTGGACGTCTCTTAACTTCTAAGTACACTTTCCCTAAATACTCTCCGATAAGTCCTAAGCTTAGCAATTGGACCCCCCCGATAAAGTAAATTGGTATCAACGTCGATGCCCATCCAACAACGGCGACTCCCATTATCTTTACAATGGATACATAAATCGCCATGATAATACTAGCGAAAAATACTAAAAAGCCAATTAAGCTAACAAATCTAATAGGTGTTACACTAAATGAAGTTATACCGTTCAAAGCAAAAGATAACATCTTTCTTAATGTATATTTAGATTTTCCAGCAAATCTTTCCATCACTGAGTGTTCTAGAACTGTCGATTTATATCCAAGTGTAGGGAAAATCCCCCTTAGAAATAAGTTAATCTCTCCGTACTTGAGTAATGAGTTTAACACTCGTCCACTAATAAGCCTATAGTCGGCATGATTTTTAATTATTTTAACACGAAAAAATTTCATTAGATTATAGAAAAAAGTTGCTGACGTTCTCTTGAAAAATTTATCGGAATCTCTATTCTTTCTTACGCCGTATACAATTTCAAAGCCCTCTTTGAACTTATTGATGAAATTCCCTATTTCATTTTCATCCTGTTGCAAGTCCGCATCAATAGAAATAATGCAATCAGCCTGACCGTTTACATATTCCAATCCAGCTAACAATGCGTTCTGATGGCCAAAATTTGACGTTAATCTAAGCCCCCTGAAACGATGAATGTCAGTTTCGGAAAGCCCTTTAATGATCTTCCACGTCTCATCAATGCTTCCATCGTCAACGAATACAATAAAGCTTTTTGAACTTATCTTTGAAATGGATATTAATTCAGTAAGCACTTTGTTAATCCTTGCTGAGGTCTCTAGTAATACTTCTTCTTCATTGAAACAAGGTATAACTAGCGCAAGTACAGGTATCACTTACAATCCACCTCATATAATAATCATTTTGTAGTATTTACGTTCAACACGACTATCATATCACACACATACAGTATTCACTTCATTTTATTTAACACCGATAACGAAACTACCTTCTTTTTTCTTTTCGAATGATTACTTATACCTGTAGTCTCTCCAGCAAAACAATACTAGTTCAGTTATTCATCAAATCAATAAGTACTCCCAAATTACGAGTATCCTCACTGTCAGCAACTTCCTTTGGCACGAAAGTTTCAGCAACATTAATATCGAGTGTAATCTCGTCAGTAACTGAATTTATCTCACTTAAATTGATTTCCACAAATACCTCATCAGTTTTATTGATTACTACTTCTTTTATTTTTTTATCCTCATGATAGAATGTTACAGTATTAGGCAAATTATTTGGGAGACTGCGGATATTGAAATGAAGCTTCTCTCCTCTTGGATTTTTTATTTGAAGTGTCGAATTTTCGGCAATCCATCCATCAGCATATCTGCCTGTCCATAAACTTAATCCACGAGTTCCTTTAACTTTATAAAGATCATAGCCAAGATAAGTATCCCCGAACTTAACTTTATGATCAAGTCCAATATATAGAGATCTATTTATAGATTTACCTGAATCGACAAGTTCTAGATCAAAACCTTGATTACTTAAGATTGAACCCTCATTAATGAAAGGAGCAACTCCGCGTAAAGTCCAATAGGCATCTTTCTCTCCATAAAATATAAGAATATAGTCTCTGTTTGTAGGAGTTCTAGATTTGTCCTCTGGTATACTTTCAATTTGGTATAACTTTTTTATTTCAGGTGTGATTAATCCCGGATTGAACAAATCTGCCAAACCATCAAAAGTCAAGTCAGGTCTATTAAATTTATGATGTAGTAGTATATTACTTTGATAAACTTCTTCGGTAAAAAAGGGCCATTGCTCAACATATAGTTTTGAATTTTCATCAGCATGAGAAATGAAATTAGTCAAAGCATCCGTATATGTTTTATTCATACTCATTTGAGATGAAGCAATATATTGATTATAAGCGATTCCATATAATCTAGTTGCAATCACCAATGACATTAGCGTTACCAACACTGGCTTCTTTATGCTTGTTCCTTTCATTACGTATAGTAAAATAGGAAGAGCTAGAGCCAAAATACCAGAATTAATATAAAAGTAGTAACCTAGCGGCCATCTCCAAATCATCAATGCAAGAAAATATGCCCAATAAGTTGAGAGTAAACTGATTAACAATGAAAAATGTAATTTGTATTGTTCCTCTCCTTTTCGATAAATTTGAATTAATTTTATTGCAGTTATGATAGTCAGCAATACACCTAAAATAACAACATCAATTTGATTGGTTATGTAAAACTTTAGATTCGAAATAATCAATTTTAATGAAACGTTGTATGTGGTATAAGAAGCCTCATTGGCATCTTTCGATATCAACAAAGGGATTCTTGCTAAAATTATTGAACTAATACAACACACAATAAAGAAGAATGTTTTTCGAATCTTTATGTCTCGAATACCTTTTTTATCAGTAACTAAACTGACTACTAGAAATGTGATTGGAAATGCCACAAAAATAATTGATGTCTCTTTCGAAAACATAGAAAAGAGCATTATCAATAAACTAGCGAAATATCCAATATGTAAATTAGTTCTTTCTGTCTCTTTTATAAGATAAATGAAAACTGTAATCAAGATTAATAAAAACAAAAAAATGATGTGCTCAGCTTTACCTACTGTATATATGTTTTCCGCCATGGGTGATCCCGTGAAAAACACAATGAGTCCCAATATTGTGTACAACATATTTCCAGTTAATTTGTAACAAACAAAAATTATTAGAAAAACGGATATCAATAAAGTCATTGATTGGATAAAATAAAATCCAAATATATCATTTGAAAAAAGTTGTACGGCAATTCCGTTATAAAACCAGTAAAATGGAAAGTACCTCCCAGTAGAATCCGGCTTTAACCATGAAAGATCTTGAAATATTCTCTGACCTTTCAAGTATATTGATGGCAAATCGTAATAGAACAGATTTGTCTTTATTAACGCTGGACATACAGCTATTGCCCAGCATATCAATCCCGACAAATAAACTACAATTTTATTCCCCTTCATAGAACACCTCAATTATTATTGATAGCCTACGGGAATCATTGCTGCCTTTATCTAGTTTAGATGGTCTATAATAATTGTCTGTAGTAACCCAAACTTCTTGAACAGTATTTTTAGGTTTTACATCAACGCTTACCATAGTCGATTCTTCTTCCTTAATGATAATTCTTTCTTTTAACTCTTTGTTAATGGATATACTTATTAATAGAGGTAGAACTTCTTTGTTAATTGATTTTATCTTTATTATCATTCTACTTTTATTTGGAGGAGCATAAAATCGATACGAAGGCCCCATCCATCCGTCTGGATATCGGATAGGAAGTTGATGGAGTGCCCATCTGTGTAAGAAGCTCATGAGCATAAAGAAAACCTTTTTAGTTAGTCTGTTCTTTCCGAACTCCGTGTATAAAGTACTTCCACCATACAAAAAGTACCCCGGTGGATACTTTTGGTTTCCATACTTTCTCATCAGAGAAACTATTTCTCTGAACCGCTTCCAACCACCTGTACTAGTCTTCGTTTCCTCGTATTCACGAGAATTGGCAAGTACCCTATCGATATAGCCCACTTCATACTCGGATGCGAGCTTTATCCATAAATCCCAATCCATGCACCAATGAAGCGATTCATTCAAGTAACCGACTTTTCGTAAAGCCTCGCGTTTAAAGAATGTAGTCGGTTGCATGATGTAATCCCATTTATGAATTAATGTCCACAAATCAAAGGCTTGAGTCGCTTCAAACCGCTTAACTTTACTGCCGTCCCGGTCTATAATGTCTCCTTCTCCGTAGACCAGGGCAGTTTCCGGATGCTTCAAGAAATAGTCAACCGCCGACTGAATAGCTCCTGGTTCGTAGGTATCGTCCGAGTTAAGCCAAGCCACAATTTCGCCCTCGGCCATTTTAAATCCTTTATTAATCGCATCCGATTGACCTTTATCTTTTTCTGAAATCCAACTCAGCCGGTCTTCGTATTTCCTCAAAATGTCGAGAGTTTGATCCTTAGAACCGCCATCTATTACGAGATACTGCAAGTTCGGATAATTCTGGTCAAGAACGCTTCGAATCGTTGCTTCGATAAATTCGCCCTGATTATATGATGGTGTAACTATCGTAACTAAAGGGAAGGTTTCGGTCACCCCACTGCCTCCTTGCCTATCGCAATTTCATCAATCACGTAAGCCAGTTCTCTATTATCTTCGTTTATTCCTAATTTTTTGGGTACAAAACTTTGATTAGCGACTAATTTGAGTTTATATATAGCTTGTTTATTTAACTCGACCGGGATTACGAGATTAAAATTTCCTTTATCCATTACCGTGTACACACCCAGATATTTTTCATCGAGATACGCTTTTATCTTCAGAGCTTTATCATATGGCGAGTGGTTTTTTCCGAAGATCTGTACGAGAGGCCGTTCCTCTTGACCGATTTCACCCGGAGCTTCCAACGTTGTCATAAATACTTTGGACACCCATCCGTCTGAATACCCGGAAATATTCGCTTGCTTACTCGCAAGACGATTTTTTAATTTTGCTTTCAGGATCTGTTTAAGTTCGTTAATACCGTAAGATAGGCTCTTACGGTTCGCATGAAAGAAATACATAAAAAACATAAAATAAAAATAAAATTTTCTCTTCGATCCTAATTTATAGTCCATATAACCATACACCCATGACACAGGTACATAACCAAAGTGGAATCTAACTGTTTTTATAATCTCCGTAAACACTTCTTTTCTTCTTGAGAGTGTTTTATTATCTTCATACATACGAGAGGTAGCTACAAAGTATGGAATATATGCGATTTCGTATTGCTTGCTGATACGCATCCATAACTCATAGTCCATACATAAATGCAAATCCTTATTAAGCATTCCTATGTTAATTAAGACTTCCTTACGGAAAAAGGCCGTTGGCTGGCAAATAAAACAATTTTGTGCTAGACGGTCCATATTGAAGCTTTCCGTAGGATAACGATCGATTATTTCACCATTTTCGGTCGTGTGGTATCCTTCTCCATAGACCATCCCCACATGTTTCTGACGTTGAAAGAATCGCACTGCTTCGCTGATTGCGCCCGGGAGATAGGTGTCGTCCGAATTCAACCAACCTATAATCTCTCCCTTTGCTCTATGAATACCTTTATTTACGGCGTCGGCCTGTCCTCCGTCCTTTTCCGATACCCAGTGGATTCTATCCCCGTAGCTTTTAAGAATATCCACGGTTTCATCCGTTGAGCCCCCGTCCATGACAATGTACTCAACATTTGTATAGTTTTGCGACAGCACGCTTTCAATAGTCTCCCGTATAAACTTCCCTTGGTTGAAGGAAGGAGTAATAATCGAAACTAACGGTCTCTCCTCTCTTGTTTCGTGCAACTGTGCCTCTAAATAGACGTCTCTAAACACTTTAAGAGAAGCTTCTGCACACTTGTCCCAAGTGAACTTGGTGGCTTGTAATTTCCCCTTATTTATAAGGTCGTTACGAGTTGATTCGTCTTGTACTTGTTTGATCTTATCGGCAATATCTTGTGCATTTCGAGGGTCGAAATACAGTGCGCTTTCTTCCACGACTTCCGGAATGCTTCCTTCGCGAGAGCAAATGATTGGAAGCTCCGTTTTCATTGCTTCAACTAGCGGAATTCCGAAGCCTTCGAATAGAGAAGGAAAGACAAGATAATCCGCGGCTTTAAAAATATATGGCATATCTTTCTGCTCTATATAACCGGTGAAGTGAATTTGGTCCTTCAAACCGTTATTTTGAATAAAGGATTTAACTTGCTCTGATGCTTGCATTTCACTTCCTGTTAGCACGATATTATATCTGTGGTTTTCTTTTTCATTTAAAATCTTAATAGCTTCTAGCAATTTGATGTGATTCTTGTGCGGCCATGTATTTGCAGGATACAGCCCGTAGCTTTTTGGTAATTTATATTTCCTTTTGATTGTCGATAGCCGGTCCTTATCAAGCTTCTCGCTAAACTCCTTAGAAGCATCCAGATGGATTGAATGTACTTTTTCGTCTGATACGTTGAACGAATCGATTATTGTTTTTTTAGAAAAGTCGGAAAGCGTAAGAACCGCACTCGCTTGCCGCACGGAAAACGACAAGTTTTGGTTTCTCCATTCCAAGACTTCCGAAGAGAAATACTCAGGATAAAATTCGTGTTGCAAGTCGGGAATCGTAACTATCGAAGGAATAGGTACATACTTAGGCTCCAGGTTTAACAATGGGCAAAACCAAATATCGATATTGTCTTTGCCGATCATCTCAAATATTCGCATATCCTTCTGTTGCGGATTATCCGGCAAAATAACTTTACGAATATTAGATTGCTCTTGGAAGGTTTGCTCGTTTCGTGAATTAAGAAACAGAAATAACTCATACTCGCTACACCGATTGGCAACATGCCAGATTAGATTTCGGAGATACTGTTCCATTCCGCCAATCTTACCTGGCTCTAATGTTGATAGATTTATACCGATCTTCATCGTTTTTGATATCCTCCGACATGACGATATTAGTCTTTTCAGATTATCTCCTGAGCCATTTAGTTTTTTTAACAAGTCGTTGTTCCATTTCATGAATATGTTCTTTATGACTCGTATTTTCTGACTTTAGTTGTTCGATTTCCTGTAGGAGAACATCCCTCTCATGTAGGAGAACGTCCCTCTCATGAATCGCGTCCCTTAGCAAATCATGTAGTTTTTGATTGTCTAATAGTCGCTGGGCCCGATCTTCTTCGGACTCTTTCAGAAGCACATCCAACCTTTCGATGACTTCAAGACGCGACTGGCGATCTTTTTCGGAAGAGTCTAGTCTGGCATTAAGAATCCGGTTGATCTCCATCGAACCAATCTTTAATTCGCCGATTTGCTTATTCTGTTCCCATACCCTTTGGGATAATGAAGCTACGTTTTCGGTCATAAAGACTTGATGCCAAGCAATAAATCTTAGGCCATGGTTATCCGTTGAGGATCCATTTCTTAATTCGGAGACTGATAGACTAGTGAGCTTGCGTGCAACCGTATTTTGCAGAACAGAATATACCAATTGGTTAAACTCTGGTTTGGACAACACTTGTCTGCCGATTGGAATTACTCCGAAATAGAAATAAATTAAATAATCCCGCTCCATTCTTTCAGGAGTTGCGGGCATCAGCGTATCTAAATCGATGTAAGTCAGTTCCGAGCCGTCTATCACAATATTATGAGCGCACGGATCGCCGTGAACAATCCCATTTGAGTGAATGGTCTTAAGAGCATCCATGGATGACTCGACGAAGTTCCAGAACTCTTGAGATTTCCAATCACGTTTGCCTCCATAGTACAACTCATGCGATATCTGTGACGGATTGGTTGACGTCCAAGCAAGTTCACCACGAATGAAGTCTGTCTCCATTGCGCATTTGCATTGTTTTTTCACCCCGACTAGTCCATGTATTTCTTGTTTAATTAATCTGTCATAGAGGGGGGTTTGCTGGACCGCTTCAATATTATATTGAAACCCAAACTCCATCCATATGCCTGTCGCTGTATACTTTTTGGATTTTACGACTGTATTGATGTCCGTGACGAACACATAACGTCCTTGTTCCCCTTGAGGCAATGCATATTGGTACCGCTTATAGGAAAGATGCAGACAGTCGTGACCGCACACAGGTTGGTCTATAACGATGTTGAATTTATTGTTGCCCTTTATTCGGACCGGTAATTTAAGGCTTACTTTTGGAATTTCCAAACTATTCTCAACTCCCCGTCTGCAGCAGGCGATCCGCCCAGTAGACTCAGTGTGGAAAACTGGCCGTAATGCAATATTTCTAGTAAGGCCTTGTCGTAATTATCAAAAAAGCTTTCATTCGTTTCAAAATACATGACTTTATTCGTAATCTCGCCCAATCGCGTAATCAATCGGTAATACATATTTTCTTCTAGCTTTCCTTCTAAGGTTAAATTGCCATACCCTTTATAGAAATGATGTAGAATGTTTAGACAGAGAACAACATCAAACTGCTCTTGAGCGTTACCCTGAAGCAAGTAGTTCTCTATAGGCTGATCATGAAAAATTGCGTTAGTAATCCCAAGTTGCTCGATTCGCTTTTTCGTGTTGTTAACGCTGGACAAGTTGTCCTCGCCTTGAATCGTAATATAACGGTCGTCATCTACCCCTACGACATGAGATGCAACCGTCGACGCAAGTCCCATGCTGAAGAATCCACCGCTGCATCCAAGATCTAATACGTTGGGACTATTAATTTTTTCGCGTTCCAAATCGTGCAGAATCATGGCTAATCTATCAACGCAACTGCGCTCAACATTTGTTAGACTCAGATTCTCATATAACGAAACTAAGTCAAGGGGTCTCCTGGATAGCTGTATCAAAAATTCGTCGGAGAAGGACAAAGGCTGATAACTCATTTACTCACCGCCTTATTAACCTTACGATAAAACTCGAATGGTATTGGCGCCACCCCGAAGAATGGGACAGGCTCATTCGCCTCAAGATCGAACTTAAGAATTTCAATCATACAGAATTGCTCATATCGATCATGAATGATACCGCTTTGTGCGGAAGTTTCCAGATCGGGACTTGAAACACCGACAGTTATGCCATATTTACCGGGCTGAAGCTTTAATTGCATTTTCATTTCGGAAATGAAGACGTCCCCCGCCTTACAGGGACCTAAATTATACCCCTGATTTATGCTTCCGCTTCCCCAGGCTAGAGTGCCTAATCTATCGAATAGGAGAACACCGTTACTTAATACCTCTTGTGGTTGGTGGGCTTTCATCAATGTGCGGAGAACGACCTCCTCTCCCCATTGAAAAATGACTCTATCCCGGCCATTCATATCTTGAAGTTTGATGCCTAATATCTCTACGTCTTTGCTGCAGAAGTCGCTTCCAACAGGTCGCGAATAACTATCACATGAAAATTCCTCAAAGTCATCTTCCGTTAACACTTGGCTTTCTTTAACGGCCACAAGACTTTGTGCCGCATTGCCTTGATTAAGCTCTTTACGAATAGATGCGGTGTAATAATGAATACCTTCAAGAGTTGAACCATGGTATTGGATTTTACCGTTGGCTAACACAATTACCTTATCGCACAACTTCCTTACGGCATCGAAGTCATGAGATACGAATATGAGCGTCGATCCCTGCTGCATCATTTCCCTAATCCGGGCGAAGCATTTCTGTTGAAAAAACATATCTCCTACGCTCAATGCTTCATCTACGATAAATATATCGGGATCAAGATTTGCGAATAAAGAGAAGGCTAATCTCACTAACATCCCCGATGAATAGGTTTTGATTGGTCTATTGATAAACTCGCCAATATCGGCAAAAGAAATTATCGCATCTAGTCGTTCCTCTAAAAATTTTTCATCATAACCCAACATCAATGCACTAAATTTTATATTCTCTATTCCGTTTAATTCGGGATTAAAACCCGTACCTAATTCTAGCAATGAGACTACTTTTCCGTTTATAACAAAATCCCCCTCAGTTGGGGGAACTACGCCGGAAATAATTTTAAGCAGTGTACTTTTACCAGCGCCGTTAGAGCCAATGATGCCTAAGCATTCACCTTTATTTAAACTAAATGTGATACCCTTTAACGCCTGATACTCGCTATGCTTTTTTAAAACACCGAAACTCGCCCACTCCAATAGGCGATGAAGGGGCTTGGCGTAAATCTTATAGGTTTTACCGAGGTTCTTTGCTTGAATAACTTGATTTGATCCTTTCATAGCACATCCCTAACTTCACTCTTAATTCGTTTCAATAGGGCATAAGACAGTATTAAGGTTAACAAAGAAAATCCCATCATCATAGCAAGGCCATTCAACGTTCCATACTGCCCGTTCATAACGACCTGATGAATAGGCTCAATATAATAATACATTGGATTCAAATAAACCAGTTGCTGCATGTTGTCAGGTAAAATGTCAATTAGATATACGATCGGCGTGAGCCACATCCAGACCTGTAGTAAAATCGTTACGATCTGAACCGTATCTTTCAGAAACACATTTAATATGCCAAATAGAATAGATAGCGCATAACCAAAGGTTAGCATAAGAACAAGATAAAGCGGAAGCACTAACCATGATAATTGCACTTCTCCACCGAGCACAAGATTTACCACGAACAAAATGCAAAGGGATAGAACCGCGCTAAAAAAAGAAGAGAGGGCATTTTTCGTGAAAAAGACAACTTCCGGAATCGGTAGTTTTTTTAGATAAGATGCATTCTCGTTAAGCGTTTGGGTACCTCTTATTACAATCTCGTTAAAGGCAATCCAGGGGAGTAATCCCGAGCATAGGTAAATTGAAAAGGCATAATCTCCAAGACTCTCCCCCATTTTGACCTTCATTAATTGAGAGAACACTAGTGAATAAATAATGATTTGTGTAAGAGGACTGACAATGTTCCATATAAATCCCATTGCAGTCCCTACGTATTTATCACGCAAATCCTTTGCCGCCATATTGAAAATTAGTTTTTTATGATGCCAAATACTTCGTAGCATTGCGTTACTTCCTTTGGCTAGATTTATACCATTCGATAGTTTGCTTCAAGCCATCTTCAAACTTCGTTTGCGCTTCAAAACCGAATTCACTCTTTGCCCTAGACACATCTAAGCATCTTCTTGGTTGTCCATCCGGCTTAGTCGAATCCCAGATGATTTCACCTTGGAACCCCGTTAACTTTGCGATCAATTCGACCAGATCCTTGATCGAGATCTCCATTCCCGAACCAATATTGATAGGTTCACTACTATTATACTTCTCCGTTGCGGATACGATCGCCTCTGCTGCATCGTCTACGTATATAAACTCACGTGTAGCAGAGCCAGTTCCCCAACATATGATCTCTTTGCTACCTGCTTCTACTGCCTCAACGCACTTACGTATAAGTGCCGGAATTACGTGAGAAGACTCCAAGTCAAAATTATCATAAGGCCCATACAAGTTAACAGGCAGTAGATAGATGGAGTTAAATCCATATTGCTGACGATAAGCTTGCGATTGGACTAACATCATTTTTTTGGCTAATCCGTACGGTGCGTTGGTTTCTTCCGGATACCCGCCCCAAATTTCGTTTTCTTGAAATGGGACTGGGGTAAACTTCGGGTAAGCGCAAATTGTACCCACGGCAACGAACTTTTCTAAACCGTACTGTCTGGATTTCTCAATAAGTTGCGTCCCCATCATTAAGTTATCATAGAAGTACTTACCAGGATTAGCTCGATTTGCTCCAATTCCTCCAACGACAGCCGCTAGGTGAATAATATAGTCTGGCTTCATATCTTCGAACATATTTACGATTCCGTTTTCGGTAATCAAGTCATAATCCTTACTACGCGGAACATAAATTTCGGAACAACCGCGAAGTCTTAATTTATCAATAACATGGCGGCCTAGAAATCCAGCCCCACCCGTTACAACGATTCGCTTATGCTTTAACATGTAAGTTCTCCTTCCAATACTGATATAGATCAGTTATCGTCTGTTCAATTGGATATTGCTGACTCCAATCTGAGATCGACTTTATTTTGTTATTATTTCCAAACCTAATTTGTATCTCATTCTGTCTGGTTTTTTCCTGATCTAGAATAATTCGGTAGTCCGAAATTTCAGCGACTCGAAATAGAATATCAATGATATCTCTAATCCTTATCGCTGATCCTGAGCATACATTATACACTTCGCCGGACTTACCCTTTTGAAGCAATTGCATATAAGCATTGACCACATCTCTAACATCTAAAAAATCACGCCAAACGTCGACATTTCCCGTAAATAACTTATCCGTATTATTATTCTTCATTTGCGCGACTTGATAAGCAAAGCTGGAACATACGAAGTCGGTTGACTGGCCAGGCCCTGTATGATTGAAGGGCCTGGCCACAATAATATCCATGCCATAGGACAAATAGTATTGCCTACAAAGTAATTCAGCACACGCCTTTGCCGAAGAATACGGATTTGCCGGAACAACCTGCTCCATTTCCGTAAGAACCCCCTCGGACCTTCCACCGTAGACGTCAGCGGAACTCACATAAAGCATTTTCGTACTTAACTCTAAATTACGCATAACTTCTAATAGATTCAGCGTTCCTTTTACTATTGTAGCATAAGTAAATTCAGGCTGATTCAAGCAGTTAGGGATAAAGGCCGGGCCAGCCAAATGGACAATATAATCCGGACGATAGTCCTTTAATATGGAGTTTAGCCCCCCCTTATCCAATATATCGCAATTGTATATACTGCTTTTTTGTCCATTCAGATAGCTAGTCGATCTTGAAATCCCAAGCACTTCCGAATCGTGATCCATAAGGATTTTGGTCATATAAGTGCCAACAAACCCGCTAGCGCCGGTAATAAGTGCTTTCAATAAGATCACACCTTATCGCAGTTCTTTTTCCACACGTGCCACGTCGCTATCCACCATTATCTTGACGAGTTGCTCGAATGTTGTCTTTCTAGGATTCCACTTCAATTGCTGGATTGCTTTCTGAGGATCACCAATTAACAAGTCTACCTCAGCAGCGCGGAAAAACTTAGGATCGACAACAACATGATCTTCGTAGTTCAGGCCCACATAATCAAATGCAATTTGACAGAAGTCTCTTACGGAATAGGTTTCTCCAGTTGCCACAACGAAATCGTCGCAGTTGACCTGTTGCATCATTAACCACATACATTCTACGTAATCTTTGGCGTAGCCCCAATCGCGTTTAGCATCTAGGTTACCCAAACGGAGCTCTTTCTGTGCCCCTAACTTGATACGTGCTACAGCATCTGTAATTTTACGTGTAACAAACTCTATCCCACGGCGGGGCGATTCATGATTGAACAATATACCTGAGCAGGCGAATAGATCATAACTTTCTCGATGGTTTACCGTAGCCCAATGCCCATATAGTTTGGCCACACCATACGGACTTCTTGGATAGAAAGGGGTAGATTCCTTCTGCGGCACTTCAACGACTTTCCCGAACATCTCGCTGCTGCTGGCTTGATAGAATCTTGCTCCAGGAACGGTCATTCTAAACGCCTCAAGCATATTCATTGCACCCAGAGCCGTCACCTGACCCGTTAATACCGGCTGGGACCATGAAGTGCCTACAAATGATTGAGCAGCAAGGTTATAGACTTCATCAGGGTTTGATTCTTTATGCGCTTGGATGAGTGAACTTAAGTCAAGCAGATCCCCGTCTATAAATTCGATCTCATCTTTTATATGCTCAATATTATCCATGATAGGAGAACTGGTTCTTCTTCTTAGCCCGTAGACTTTATATCCTTTCTCCAACAATAATTCCGCTAAGTAGGATCCATCTTGACCCGTTATACCTGTAATTAATGCTCTCTTCGCCATCTACTTTCATTTCCTCCCGCTAGTCTTATAGATACTGTTCCATTTTCTGAACTCGAAGCTCTTTTATGAGCAGCTTCATCTCTTGAGCCTTTTCCTTTGAACAAATTAATGTAACATCCTCTGTATCAACAACAATTAAATCTTCGATTCCTAAAGTCGCTACTAGTTTGCCATTATTACTTTCGATAATGCATCTTTTTGTATCGATATTTAGAATGTTTCCTCTTATTACGTTGCCATTATCATCTCGATCATTTATTCGATCAAGAGCGTTCCAACTCCCAACATCATCCCAACCAAATTTGCATGGGATAACATAAATACGTTCCGCTCTCTCCATAATTCCGTAGTCAATTGAGACATCCGGCATCTGCATAAATTCTCTATTGAGATACTCTGGCGGCGCTCCTTCGGACATATTCATCTTAATATTGAGTGTTATCCCATATAATTCTGGCATATATCGCTCGAAGTTTTTCAGAATCGTAGAGGACTTCCAGATGAACATTCCGCTGTTCCAGAAATAGTTTCCCGCTAATAAGTAATCTTTGGCAGTATCGCTATCTGGTTTTTCCACAAAACGATTTACCTTATGAACCTCTAGGCTATTAACTACCGTCTTTTCATTTGAGCTCTCAATATAACCATACCCGGTCTCCGGATAAGTCGGAGTAATTCCTAAGGTGACAATGTTCTCTCCCTGTTGTGACACCTCAGTAGCGGTCCTGAGAATATCGACAAATTCGTCTTCATTTTTGATAATATGGTCAGAAGGCAAAACAATAATCGTACTATCGGGATAACGCTCCTCGATATAAAGTGTTGAAAGAGCTATGCAAGGGGCTGTGTTTCGTCCGACAGGTTCTATTATGATATTTTCAGCAGGCAAGTGGGGGATCTGCGCTCTGATCAACTCTGCATATAACTCGTTAGTCACGACAAAGATGCGTTGGATGTTCATAAGCTTCTCTAGTCGTTGAACTGCTTGTTGAATCATAGATTTATTTCCTGATATATTTAGAAATTGCTTCGGCAGATTTGTCCTGCTCTTCGGCCAGAATCTCTCGCCCTTTCCACCTGCCATAATCAGACTTGTAATCATCATCTAACCTCCAAAATGCCGTTGAATGTAGCTTATTCTCTTTTCAATCAGCTTTCCAACAGCACGTGGTGATAACTCGCTCTTAATGTATCTCTCGCCTTCTGCAGCAATTTGCTTATAATAGCAAGGGTCCGCTACCAAACGTCTCATATATTCAGCAGCATGATTAATTTCGGGCTCAGCCCAACGTTGATAAGCTTGATAAGGACCATAATTAGTGCCGAGGGAGACTAGCTGATAATTTACTGGACATGAATTTTGTGTGTTCATAAAATCGGTTGTAGAAGACCAGTTCGTTCCTATAGCGGGCTTCCCTAAATACATAGCTTCAGCTAGCCCTAGACCGAAACCTTCACTTCTATGCAAGGAAATAAAACTATCCGTTATTGCAAGTAATGCATTTGTATCATTTCGGCTAAGTGTTTTGTTAATAACATAAATATTACTATAGCCTTTAACGGATTGTTCGATGATTTTGAAATCATGACGATTTGCAGATGCATTGTTAATTTTAACCACTAACCCAACCGACATATCGTCTGGGGCAAATGATTGTTTGAAGGACTGAATCGCTCCCATAGGATTTTTTCGTTCCTGAAAGCTATTCATATCATACATAGTCAAGAAAAGAAAAACGTCATTGGGCAAATCGTAATAAGCTCGATCCCGGCTATTTTCAATCTTAACTTCAATAGCATGAGGAATCCTCACTACAGGTTTTGAACTTTTCATAGCCACAGCATTAGCTACGAATGACGATGGAACCCATACTTCATTAACGTAACTAAATCCATCTATCCAATCCTCTGGAAAATCCTCCAGTTCCCAATGCCAGAAACCAATATTGTATCTATTTTCAAACAACCTTGCCCCAAAGTGGGTATATGCTTCAAACATTTGCTCTGCATTTAGATGAAAAATATTGATATTGTATTCCGGTTCTCTTATCTCTTTATGTTTCCAAGAAGTGTCGGACATTTTAGCAGAATTCGTTCCAACATAATTTAGAATTGCAAACTCTATACTTGTCGATTCTATGCTTTTCGCGGCAATTCGGCAGGATTCCCCTATTCCCATTTCCGCTCGAGAGTAGCCTATAAGATTAATACCGTTAAAATGCCCAAGCGACTGGACATTGGGTGCTGCTGAAAAGCTTTCTAATTCATTCTGGTACCCTTTCTCTATTATTGCTTTTTTTATTCTTTTTCGAACAGCCTGTGGAATAATTCGAACCAATAACCTCTTAAAAGGTAACGCAATTTTATATATAGATTTGTAGATCAATGACCGCAAAAAGTCCTCACCGCCAATAAAAACAATTCATTCTATTGTACCATAACCGCCGAATAGCTTGCTTAATTAGTTGAACGTAGACAATTACTGAGTTTTCTGTTTTGCAGCCTTCACAATTTCGCTAACAGCAAATGTTCTCATCAGGTTAATCGTATCCGGCAATGCATCATTCATCTCTTGATGTTGTTTCATTGTCTCATATAGGTCCTCAATTTGATTTCTAACACGCTCTCTGCTTACCGTATCGGATTTTTCTATGCTGTCCCATCTATTCACTAAATCAGTAGCCGCAAGATCGTACAAGGAAGAATCAAATGGATATTGCTGTACTGCATTTAATGCAATACTGACAGCTCTTTCGGGATCACCTTGTGCAAGGGCAATAGCGTGGATCCATTCCGCTGCTTCACGATATCTAGGCTCATATTTATTAAGTCTCTCAATATATTTTATGGCTTTATCCAAGTACTTCTTTTCCTGTGTTTGTTTAAAAACTTGAAAGTTTATGATCCCTGACTGAAGCAATATTACAGGGTGCCTAGAAGATAGGGACAGGCTCTGATCGAGTTTAGAATCAATTCGTTCAAAGATTACATTATTCACAATGTCGTTCTGTGCTTCTTTAAACTTATTTATTGCACTAATTTGTCTACTCGATTGGATAAGAATACATAGGACAAGCACACTGGTAACAACGGTTACACTCCACTGAACTCTCTTTCGTGCTTTGGTTTTCAATTCCCATTTTGTTTTCTTACGTTGCGTTCCTGCGAGGACCCCTAAACAAAGAAATACTATCAAAGAATAAAAGAGATAGCTCATTCCAAAATCTATTAATGAATGAAGGAGTATCGTAATTGGAACGACTAGATAAAATATGTATCGGCCACGCGCCTCTTCGTTAAGCCTTTTGTAGTCTTTAACAAAATTGAAAATAACGACAATAATTAAACCCATAAAAACCAAAGTGCCCAAAATCCCTACATCTATAAGGAGTTGAGTTAGATATCCATGAGTTTGGGAACTTAAGTAAGAGTAAGACTGGTGCTGCTCATAAAATGCTTCCCACGCTCCTCCGCCATTTCCAATTAATGGTCTATTCTTAAATATAGATATTGCATCTTTATACATAGTTAATCGCTCAAATACAGAGTGGGTTTCCAAGCTAATATTCGATAGCCTATTCGCAATAACATTTGGCAGTAGTTGAATAAGGGATTGATTTGAAACGATTACCCCACCTGCAAGGAATAACAATAAGATAAATAACGGAACAAACATGTCAGCCCAGACTGTTTTGATTGTCTCCGTCCATGTCTTGAGAGTTGGCTCTAAATACCTCATAACAAAGTACGAACAAACTGCCATTGCCATCGACACTGCGAACAAGAGACCCCATGAACCGACTGATGGAGATGAAAAGATAGAGTGAATCTCGACTAACGTCTGGCTTGTAATTGCTTGTTGTATATTTTCATATACTTTTGTCCCAGCCTGTTCTAAAGGACTATAAAGCAACAAAGACAAAGTAAAAGCTATCACTGAGTAAATGATTGCCATTAATTGCTGCTTAAGCTTAAACATCATTAAAACTACAATTGCAATAATCGGAAGAATAACAATTGCGCCACGTGATAGCGTCAGTAAGAATGATACACATACAGGCACCATCATAAAGCTATGACATAGTCGTACCCACTTCTTCTTCGTACGATCGATTTCTATTATGGCGACTATCCATAGAGTGAGTAAGAGTATTGCATACGCATTTGCATATTGAAAGATTGACGTAATGCGGATACCTTCGTAAAAAGCCAGAGAGTCGAGTAGGAAAGTATTGCCCAAGAGGTTGAGAAACCCATAAAATACAATAATATAACCAAAGATCAAATATACTTTAGGAAACCAGAGAACCCATCGGTCATATTGGATTAGTAATGTCCCCGCAATAAAAAATAGTGTTATCATCAAGCTCGTCCATATTCCGTATGTGGCCAAAAATACACTCTGGGAATTGGCTGAGCTAATAATATAAACCAAACACAACGCAATGGATGCAAATGCATAAAACATTCGTCTCTCAAGCTCAAAGCTCTTATGAAAAATGTTTATGCTGATCCATACAATACAAAGTATACAGATCAATAAACAATATAAAATAGGTCTTTCATAATTCAGTGTAGCAACACTTGAATGTAGACTAAGCCCCTGAAAGATACCATTGGTGCTAATCGCTAGCAACAAAAAGGCACCTATCCAAACCCAAGCAAACCATTCCTTTGCACCAACTGTTTTTTTCCTATTCACCTTATTACTCTCCTCATCAATATGCACCGACGCCCTTAATTACAACAGGTACTGTTTTAAGCAAGATTTTCATTTCGAGAGTAAAGCTCCAATTTTCAATATAATAAATATCAAGGTCAATCCATTGTTCGAAGGTCAAATTGCTTCGTCCGCTGACTTGCCACAGTCCTGTCATCCCGGGAAGCACATCCATTCTCCGCCAGTGGTAATCTGAATACTTTTCCACTTCTTCTGACAATGGTGGCCTAGGCCCGATCAGACTCATTTGGCCTTTTAGTACGTTCCAGAGCTGTGGCAGCTCATCTATAGAATACTTTCTTATGAATCTCCCTATGTTAGTAACTCTCGGATCGCTACGCAGCTTAAAAACGGGTCCCGACATCTCGTTTTGATTAAGTAGCGTCGCTTTAAAGAGTTCTGCATCATGTCTCATCGAACGAAACTTCAACATCATAAAAGGCGATCCATTTTTCCCTATCCTTTGTTGTCTAAAAAAAACGCCTCCCTTTGATTCAATTTTTATTAGTACTGCAATAATTATGAAGATAGGGGATAGCACCACAAGCAGACTTATACTGCCACATATATCCGCAAACCTCTTCAGAACAATGTTAAGGCCTCTTAACGGTGTTTTTACAATTTGCAAGCATGGATACTCGGTATCATTTTTAACTGCAAATACACTTGACAGATGGTCAAACATTTCTGGAATAATTCGGATATCGACGTCATATTTATAAACCTTGCGAAGTAATGATTCGACCATATCTTTTTCAGACGGAATCGTGACATATACCCTATCTATTTCATGTCGCTGAAGAATCTTTTCCAAGTCTGAAGTTTTGCCTAATATTTTTTCTCCTGTTTTAAAGTCATCTAAGTAACCTACGAAACTTAATTCTCCACCGCTCAACTTTTCTATATTTTCATAAAGTTTCAAGCCAACTTTTCCGGCACCGACAATGATCACATTCTTTTTGATTGTCCCTTTCCGGTATAAATATTTTAGAATGGCTCGGTGCAACCATATCCATATTGACGATTCTACGATCATTGCAATAACGAACATCACTAGTGTTAGTCTTGAATAAAGGAATGTGGTTTTTAGAAGAAATGTAATACCTAGCGCGACCATAAATGATACGAAAATCAATTTAACCTCATAGAATAGTTCTTTAGAAATCGTACTTTGCATATCCCTGCTATAAAGGCTGCTTTGAACATACATGAAGACATGTAAGAACATAGTTATAGCCAGAAACCATAGGTAATCGGTGAACACCACCATTTCGACCCAATCTACGGGGTTGAACCGGCTAACACCTTTATAGTCTGGAACTACTCTAATCGCCATAAGTATTAAAAACGTTATGACGAAACCAAGATACTTGGCTAACAGTATATATCTTTGCAGGAGTGACGATAATCTACTTACTTTATGTCGTCGCTCTGTCGTGGCCCCGATATGGACTGTGGAAATTGACTGGGCGTTATTATTCGATAGTTTTTCTGCATTCATCCCATATTTCTCCAACTTTATTATACTCATTACTTCTATTTTACCACATTTATCTCCGTTGGTTATCAATTTGTAACGATATTCCACCTTTTATGTCGAAAGGGCCGAGCAGTTAACCTGCTCAGCCCTTTTTAAAAACTATTCCAATTTTTTGTCTACATACCAAGGTAGCTTTTGAGTTGCAATAAGTGTTTTATACCCAGGCTTAACTTGGTAATAAACATTGAGATGGAAATCCTTTAGCACATCGATTAAAAATACGAACTGATCGTTCTTCCACGCCGGCAATGCAAGTTTATGTTCTCCAATGCGAAGCGTTGTATTTTCTTCCCCAGCTGCAGCGTTTGCGCTAGGGAGAGATAATTCACGTGAGAATGCATAGTTACGTGTATCATCCTTAATTTCGATAATAATCTTATGATCTTTTGTATTCGCTTTGGTGAGCAAATCTGTTGAAAGTTTATAATCGAAATCCATGCTAACTTCGTTTATATCAAATCTTGTCTGAGTTCCGACTCTTGTAATCGAAAACTCATAAGGGCTGAAATCCATCTTTTGCAAGCCTGTCTGCGGCGCCTTCTCAGCAGGAAGGCTCAAGGAGTGCGGATTAGTATATCCGACAAGTTGTTCGGAAGGTTCAGCGGCCTGTGAGCCACCGGACGGCGTCTCTGTGACTGCCTTACCTACAACGAGACTTATGTCGCTTGTATCTGTATTTTTCGGTATTGTTGCCGTCACATATACAATCGCTTTTCCAGCCGGATCAAGTTTCTCTGTCACATTATCGAATACTGCCGGGAATACTGTACCATCCGCTTTTTCGAAATAACCTGCCAGCTTGTGAGCGACAGTTTGGCGTTTTTCTTGATTTTGAACCGTCAGTTGTGCTACCAGGATATCTGCGGATTCTCCTGTATATACATTTCGGTTTTTAACCTTTACTTCTGCACGATACCCGATATCTTCAATCAAGTATCCCGAACCGGAGGCTACCTTCTGTATTGGATCAAAGTTCCCCTTAGTGCTGAATTTGACTAAATCCGTAATTTGCTCGTTCGTCCCTGAAGTTTCTTTTTGCTGGATAACCAAGTTCAAGTCGGAAACTTCAAATGTGTAAGGAACTCGACTAATTAATTGAATATTTGTTGACTCACCAGGTTTTATCGATATGACTTTGTTACTGTTGTTACTGGATGCAGCTTTCTCAATAGAAGCATTGAAGACATATTTACCGCTTAGCGCGGGCATCGGCAATGTAGACTTGCCTTTATTAGCTATTGTTAGGTTTGCAATCACCAGATCCTCGTCTTCGATCGGCAAACGATTAATCGAATTAAGTTTGATATTATACGTTCCTTTGGAATTGGAGAAAGTATAATATTTGCCTTTAACATCAGCCTTATCCACTTGTGATTTTACTAAGTTAAAAAGAGCCACAGGTTGCTTATCCTTGCCCTCGTTTATTGTATTAACAACAGCAAGTTTCCAATTTTGTTGTTCTACAGCAATAGGAATTGATGCAGTCAATTGAAACTCTTTTTCAGCCAAAGGATCTAGTGTAGCTCCCTTTAGATCTTGAACCGTTAGGGGATACATCAAATTGTTCTGAGTTAATATGTAAAACTGATACTCAGGCATCGTGAATGTACGATTGCCTTCGTTTTTAATAGCTAATCTAATATCTGGCCGATAGTAACTTTCACTTACTCCTATTGTCGATTGTTTAACAACAAATGATGCCTTAATGTCATCCGTAATTACTTTTCGACCATTTGTTGAAGGAGTTGATGGATTGTATTTGGCCGGCACAGTAATTTGACCTAATACCTTTGTGTAAGATGGTGCCGAGAAATCCCACTTTATAACTCTTACTACTAGGTCAGTAAGCTTGATCGAGTTCCCAATCGTTCCAGTGAAATCAATATTAACCGTTGATTTCGCGGGGATTTTACTTGTTGTGGAGTTTACCATCTGTACGTTCAGTTTTGAACCTGACTTTGTTGACACCGTAAGCCAATAATCTAAAAAACTAAGTTCAGAATTACTGTTATTTTGAATCGAAAGAGTTAACGACAAAATCTGATTATTGTTGGAAGGTAATACAATAAGATTATTTACTTTAGCAGTGATATTCTCTTTTAGTTTCACGCTTCCTAACGTTACTGGTTCAAGCACTTTCACAGCCGGTTTAGTTGTTGCATCTTGTGCATGAATCGTAGCTTGCGAAGCCCCCATCATGACACTTATTGCTAAAAGTGTAGTTGCTATCCTTCTGAACCGTTTCACAGCATCCATCCTCCTGGCTCATGTTTATCTACTAGTATAAACGCTTTAGTGGAGGAGTAAGTTGCGCGTTCTTAATAAAAAAATAAAGACTGCCGGATTAAATCCGACAGTCTTTATTTTTGAATTAGTTGCTTCCGTTGTGAACCAACGTGCTAGCTGTTTTGCCGTTTGGAGCATGTGCAGTAAGAATAAACTCTTTTACAGTTCCGTTGAATGTGATTGTACCAGCCACAGAATCCAGATTAACTGTTCCGCCACCTTTAACGCCAGTGACAGAATAGGTAACACCAATCAAGTCTGCATACTTCTTGATGTTCCCAGCTTTGTACTCAACGCCATAGTTGTCAACAACCTTCAGGTCCATCAAACCATATGCATTGTATACACCAGCACTTACATAGGCAGCATGAGTAGAAGTAATTCCTGTGTAGTTGATATCGCCATTGCCAGCGGAAATCGTATCTACAGTGACCAGGTCAGACTTAACAGCAACTTGACCGTTTACGTTGATAACTTCGCCTTTAGCGTTGTAAACAGTGGCGCTTACTGTCGCTTCTCCAGCTTTGTTACCAAGCAAGTAGAACTTAGCCAAGTTAACACCAGTCAACTCTGGATTTGTAGCCGTACCCGAACCAACTTTTACTGCTAGACCGTTCGAAACTCTTACATCTTGAATCAGTTCTGCAGGGAATGCAACAGAATTTCCAGCAGCATCTTTCACCGCAACACCTACTTGCTTACGGAGATTGCTTGCATTAGAATCATCAGCAGTTTCTGTATTGTGCAGACCGGAATCTCCGATTGCATACAGATTCCCAAGATCTTTAAGCGAGTACGTCAGAGCTACTTTAGACGGGTCGATCGATTCAATTTCTTGCGTAATAACTTTCAAAGAAGTTTGTGGCGAAGTTCCCGTTGCCAGTTTGATAAGTTCTGCTTTGAACTGAACTTTACCGAATCCGACAGCACCTGGTTGAGTGTTGAAAGTAAAACCATCATTAAATTTAGCTCCATCAGTACCCAAGAAGGAAGCAGAAGCAGTTCCACCCACAGCAAGAGTCAGAGGAGTAACAGTATTCTTCCCAACAGCCGTAGTTCCAGGAGTTCCATCGATGTTAACCAAGCTAACATTCACTTGGTAGCCAGTAATGTCACCAATCTTATCGCCATATTGGTCCTTAACGATGATTGTGAAATCGGAGTCAGCACCAAGCACAGCTTTTGGAGAAGCAGCAGTATCAACTGCGATCGTTTCAGGTTGACGTTTGTCAGCGATCGTGATCGTAGCGTTTTTGTAATCTTGAGCGTCAATCTCAGCAATGCTTGCCGTGATAAAGATTACTTGTTTCGCAGTAAGACTTCCTGCATTAACTTGAATCGAACCTTTGTTAGGGCCAGATGCGATAATCGTAGCTCCAGTAGCATTGCTAACCGTAACTTTGATTCTGTCAAGGTTCGCTTGTTCAACCAGTTCATCTTTTGTCAGTTGATTTCCATCAACATCATAAGCAATTACTGGATAGAAGTACGCACCCGTGTCGCCTTGAGCAACAACTTTATTGAATTCGCCAAAACCAACTTTAGTAGCCAATTTCGCATTTCCTACTTGAATTGTTTGCGTAGCGGAAGTGCCGCCTGCATATACAGTCAAAGTGTAGGAAGTCGATTTAGCTTCCTTGCCATTCAGAGTAACTTTAACTTCATACTCATCATCGTTGTTAAAGTCGCCAGTCGTAGCAGTCAGTTTGTTAGGCTGTGGAGTAATAAACTCATTGAAATTGATTGCAGTGCTCAACTGATCGTCAGTAATGGGATTGCCATACTGATCATACAAGTTTACAGGAACTGTAGCAACTTCACCAACATTGGAAAGACTTGTTTTCGTTCCGTCGTACTTAACGTCGGCAAGCTCCATTTTAGTAACGAAAGGTGCGTTGCCTACTTTGAACGTTTTTTGAGCTTGAACACGATTTTCATTAAAGTAAATCGTCAACGGAATTTGGGACGAGTTTTGTTGGATGCCAGAAATGTTCGTATCAAGAACGATAACCAGTTCACCCGCATCATTCTTAACAACACGCTCGTTCATGCCATTATAGCCCGTGAATACCGTGTAGTACGAAGCTGGGAAAGAAGCCAGCTCGTCGTATTGGTTTTTGGAAGCTACTTTAACTTTTGCTTTTGCAGTGTAAGCAATTTCCGCTACAGAAGTAACGAAGTCGATCGATTTAACCGTTTCGTTTTGAGCCGTGAACGATGCATTGTCTTTTTCAACAGTGCCTTCTTCAAGGCCGCTCAACGTTACAGCATACTCACCTTCGGAGATTTTAACGTCTTTCAAAGGAAGAGTAGCAACTTTCTTGTCTTCGGACCAAGTTACTTTGTCCAGAGTTACGTTAACGGAACCCTTTTTCAAAGTGAACTTAGCTTTTTCAGTGTCAACTGCTTTATCAAGAGTAACTTCTACTTTTTTAACGCCAGAAGCTTTAGCAGAAACTACAGATGCTTTAGCAGGCTCGACTTGGTTCAACTTCTCGTAAACCGAGTAGCCAACAAGGATCGTTTGGCCGCGAGTAGCGTCAGCTTTGTAGTCCAGACCAGTAGCGATCAGACCAGCGTCCAGAGCAGCCTTGATGTAAGGACCAGCCCAAGCGGAAGCACCTTCAACTGCCTCAGCTTTCTCGTCGATTTCCAGACCAGCAGCTTGAACAGCAACTTTGATCACTTGCTCAACTGTTACGTTAGCTTTAGGATCGAATTTGCCGTTGTAGCCTTCAACCAAACCTGCTTTAGCAGCAGCTTCGATTGCGCCATACCACCATTGCTTGGAGTTAACGTCGGAGAAAGTTGCCGTAGCAGGCTTCTCTGGAGCCAATCCGGAGATGGCGATAGCGATCGTAGCGAACTCAGCGCGGTTCAGGTTAGCGTCCAGACGAGCATCGCCGTCAGGGTTACCTTTCAGTACGCCTTTATCAACAAGTGCTTGGTATTTCTGTGCAACCGTCAATTCAGTGTCGGCTGCAGATGCCATGGATGCGAACAAGCCGAATACCAGGGCGAAGGAAAGCAGAATAGATAAACTTTTCTTCATAACCTTTTTTTCTCCTCCTCGAGAAAATATCTGTTGTGTTTGTGTGTGAAAATTATAGCTCGAATCTCTCATTGGCGTTTTCACCCCCTTCCTTGAGAAGAGCATTGTCTATAATTGATGTCTGACGGCATGTCTATTTTAGTAGATACATGTCGCAGAAACTTGAAACCTAGTAATTGCAGTGCCAGACAGGCAAAAAATGGGCAGGGTAAATTATGCCACTTTCTTCATTATACATGAGACGCTTGCCCAGCGTAAAGCACAAATTCATAGAGTTGATGCGAGTTTTAGTTCCTGAGTCCCTCTCGTTGCGACCCACATCTTTAAACGCATGGGATTCGGAAAAGTTGCGGTCGAATTCAAAAACCTCAAACATTTTTTATAGTGCTGTGCGGATCAACCGTTTCGGTATGTACGCTTAATCGCTACTCTAGTATAGCTTGGCCTATGCTTTAAATCATTGTCAAATCTTTTCCTATAAAACCAAGATGAAGCACGAACCGGCAGAGTACCTCTTAGCATGAGCTTAGAGGTACTCTGCCGTGACAGATCTATTAGTAGATCTTCGGCAACCGCTTCTGGTCAACCAATACTCTTGCTACGAGAATCGCAGCATCAGAACGAACTAAGCTGGACTTCGGTTCGAATACGGATCCCTTCTTCGGATCCTCCGGATCTATGGTCGTGCCTGTCATGAAACCTTTTTTTGCTACGGCTACTACTGCCGCTCTTGCATAATAATCAATCTGCGCGTAATCCTTGAACTGCTTCTGAAGAGCAGAATTGATTTTCTTTGAATCGGTGTCCAACTTAAGGTTCAAAGTCCTTGCAATAATAACCGCAGCCTGTTCGCGGGTCAGCGGAGCATTAGGTTCGAACGACCTTGGTGTCGATCCTCTAATGAGCCCCTGTCGAGCTGCTGTCTCCACATAACGATAATCCCACAGAGCATCAGGATTTATCGTATACGGCACGTCATCGAAATGGGACTTGCTTAACTCATAATTCAAAGGAATATTCGCGGCTTTGACCATCATCCGTGCGAACTCACCGCGGGTTGTCATCAAATCCGCTCCGAATTGGTCAAATCCGATCGGATTCATAATCCCTTTAGCATACGCAGCTTCCATGAAATTTTTCGCGGTCGGGTGCTGCGTAATATCGAAATAAGAATAAACCATCTTGCCCACGACATAGTAGCCAAACTGCGAGAACGGAACTGTAACTGTGTGCTTCTTCGTATCCACTACGCCGCCAACGTTTTCCCAGTACTTATTTTTCACATCATAACGGAAGGCCGTAATAATCGTTCCAACCGTATCACGCATATCTGGGTCATACTTTAATTCAAGCGTACCGATCTTAGAAGTAACGAGTTCTCTGTTGTCGGGACGGTTATCGTATGTCGGGATCTCCGTTCCGTTCGATCCTTTTGCGCCTGGGAACTGATAGGGATCTACTCCCATCTTCAATGGATCGTACGTACTCGTAGCTGGATCATCCGCGAGACCGGCATCTATCCAGAATACAGGGCTGGACTTGATAAAGTGAGTCGGAAACGATACATTAAACCGCGTTCCGAAGCTTTGCAAAATCAGGTCAAAGTTTGCCGGAAGCGTCTCATATTCTCTCCGGTCGACGACCCCGTCTTCAGGGTTAGCAATCGCGAAGAAAAGTTTGTGTCCGTCGAAAATTTGGTTCTTCAAGTTCTGTGGCACGTTGTAGTCCTGGCGAATCAATGTCGTTCCTTTCGGAAACTTCAACGACAAGCTGCCATCGAACTGCTTGTGGCTGTTTTTCATCGTTTCCAGGAAACCGGCGCCCGGGATATTCGTAGGCACGTATTTGATTTCCAGTATTTCTTTCGACGAATCGTTAGCATTGGAAATGGTCATCTCGATTTTGTTTCCCTTGCTGCCTGACTTCAGCCCGGTTACGAAATATCGGAATGCCCCTGGATAATCGATCGTTCCGTCATTATCGCTGTCGAAATCGATCTTCTCCATTTCCGCTCCTTTGACATCGCCGCCTTTGATAATGACCTTGTCTGCTCCTGGCGCGTCCAGAACAACTTCGATGAAGTTTTGATTTACTGTGTTTTTCGCTGGTAGAACAGGCCTCAGAATCGTATATGGAATCGAGGTCGGATCTACTTCTAGACGATATGTGGCCCGTGGACCGGCTTCGCCGCTGTTGTAGACGAAGAAGTTATAGATTTTAGGGCTACCGTCGTCATTCAGCTTTTGCTTCTTGATAATAAATGAGAAGTATTGCTGGTCCATATCATATTGCACAACCAGCGATCCCGAGATGGAGGAGTTAGCAGGATATGTACCCACTACCTTACCGTCTTTAATCAGTTGAAACGGCTGGTCTAAATCCCATTTGAACGGATTTTTCTCAGCAGGTGTCGTGATTTTCAGAATGTAGTTCTGTCTAATGTTCTGGGCTATTGTCAACATTTTATTCTCGACAGAAATCTGGTCGGTACCCAGGTCTAGGAAATCAAAAGTTCCGTATACGTGCATCTCGGACTGGGAAGTCGTAAAGATACTTCCGCGCAATGGGAAGTTCGTATCGTTCGGACGCGGACTGTCGTTGTATTGCGTACTATACGGGAATACGCCCGATGTACCCGGAGCAGGAATAACCGGTAAATTCGTCGGTACGATATTAACTTTAATCGTCTTATCGTAGTATTCCTTAGTCGTCTGATACAAAATTCTGATTTTGTTTTCGCCGGAATAGAACATTTGATAAGCGTCCGCTACGCTCATCGCTCCGGTATCCAATATAAATTCGGATTTTTTAGTCCCATTCTGCTTCAATGGCACCAACGTGTTATTAATATAGAAGAATACAGTTTGAGTATCCGAGCCACTAGGAGTGTATCTGATGCTATTCTCGTTGGCTATGTTCTTGAACGATCCTGCGAAATCCCCTAACATCGTTGTGATTACATTAGCAGCTTGAGTAGCTGGAGCCATCGTTGTATCCACATTGATGATCATGCCATCGACAGCTTTGTCGTAATTGGCATAAGGACCGTACAACAGATTGATTGTTGCAGGCTTGACCGCTGCCGAGCCGGTCAACATCTTGAATTCAATGGTCTGCGTTCCGGTAACCGGCATTTCATCAAATTCATAAACAAGCCTGTAGAAGGTTTTCGTTACACCGTTTACCATCCTTGTTACTGTGGTAACGTCGGATGTGTTCGTGTTGACGCGCTTGTAGTTATATTTCGAAGTAGATGATGTTGTGTAGTTGTTGCCCGCGACGTCTCTTATTCGCGGGATCTCAACCGGCTCATCCGAAGATCCGTAGCTGCCGGCATTTCCGATCAAAATCTCTACTGCAAACGGCATTGCAAAAATATTGCTCTTATCTAACGGACCGCCCGTAATGCTCTCATAGTTCGTTCCGTTATAAGCCTGTAGGTAATTAAGTTCATAAATATAGGGATTACTGCCGCTTTGGAGAGTGAATCCAAGTGCGTTTGTCCCCTCCGACACTGGAGTCAAGTTCAATCTCCTGTTCATTTCATTGTCGGACATTAACTCCAAATTATAGCGCACATCATCCGTTAAGCCACTTGAACCCAGCGTCGCGGAATCCAGCGTAAATTCATACACAAAAAACTTGTCCGTGCGACTGCTTGTACTTGTCGCATAAACCGAACCGGTAACGGAAGGTGTAGATGCACCGCTCTGCGTAAGTTTATACCTGACTTCAACCAACTTCGTCGCATTCAAGGAGCTGGAAGGATTGAGAACCCACGTGGGGTCCGGATGAGGTTCGTTTGGACCGTTAACCACATCGGGGTACTCTGCATTCGGGACAATTAACTTTCCTGTAATCTGAGCGTTTGCTTTAGTTGTATACGTATAGTTTGGATAGTATTCCAGCGCCATTCCGCCGCTACCCTCGTTGATGTTTACGTCATAGTAGGTCACGCTACCGTTGTAAAAGGCAATTTCCCGGGTTGTCTCCAAAGTCTGCGAATTGTTCTTGACTCGGATCGTAACCAGATTTTTCCCTTTTTTCAAGTTGATTGGCGACGCTACAAAGCTGTTGTTATTGCTTGGGTTTACATTATAAGTTTTGCTGTTTCCGTTAACGATAACTGTGACGCTTTGAGCGTTCGGCGCATTACCGGTTAAACTGATGTCGTATGTGTTGCGGCCTTTGGACGCATTTGAATGAACAACCGTTGTTTGGCCATCTTGCACCGGGAACGCTTGTCCGTCAATTTGGGCCATTAGGTTGTAGAAAAGCGGACCATTACGGTAATCGATATAGAAAGAATCTGCGACCTCGCCGCCGCCTTGCATCCCTTTGATCGTAATTTTGTTCTTGCCGGGAAACAATTCGACATTGAAAATCGTCAGAGCATTTCCATCTGGATAAATGTTGCTCGTCTGATCAATACGCGAAGACCCGACAACATCATCATTCGGATCTGTGGGAACCTTTTCGTCAATAATCTGATAAATACTGTAGGAAATCGTTGACGGATTTACATTATTCATCGAGCCTTGGAGCGTGACGCGCGCATCCGTCGTAATACGATAGGACGAAGGATCCGAGCTTTCGCTTGGGAAAATAAAGCTCCCATTACCTACAGCCGCATTAACTACTGGTGCCTGAGCAGGAATAAATTGGAGCACTAAAGCGAATACCAGTAGCATGGCACTGAATTTTCTAAACACAATGAGTTCCTCCTTACATGTCTTTCCCGGCATTGTGGGTGTACCTCTCTTATCGGACAAGAGAGGAGGAATATTTAGGCGAAACAATAAAAAATCCCCGATTTCCATTTTGAAATTGGGGATTTTGAATCGATATTAAAAAATGTTAATGCTCCTGCGATAAGTCGGTCACTTCCGCGACCCCGTCTGAGGCTTCATCCGAATCCTCGCGAGAAAATCCAGAACCGGACGGCGGGTTTTGTCGACAATGCCGATCAGTTCCGCACCAATTTGCAACAGGAACACAAGCGCACAGATAACGATAAACGTAATCCAGTTGCCCAGTCCCGTATTGGTGACGGACGATTGGACAACCGCACACGTACCGAAAAACGCCGCGATTGCGTAGATGATCAGAACGGTTTTGCGATGGCTGAAGCCGAGCTGCTGCAGACAGTGGTGCAGGTGCCCTTTATCCGCTTCGAAAATCGGCTTGCCCTTCCGCCAGCGCCGAATGATGGCGAAGAACGTATCCGACAGCGGCACGCCGATGATCAGCAGAGGTGTTACGAACGACACGACTGTAATCTGCTTAAACCCGAGCATCGACAGCGTCGCTAGAGCAAAGCCGAGGAACAGTGCCCCGGAATCGCCCATAAAAATTTTCGCAGGGTGGAAGTTGAAGAACAAAAAGCCCCCGATGCTGCCAAGCAGCAGCGCCCCCAGCAGAATAACCGCTTCGTTGCTCATAATAATGCCCATCACGAGAATCGTAGCAATGGCGATACCCGATACTCCGGCGGCTAGCCCATCCAGGCCGTCAATCAGGTTGATCGCGTTCGTGACGCCCACGATCCAGACAATCGTCAAAGCTACGCTGAACCATTCCCCGAGCGGCTGCATCGCCGAACCGAACGGAATGTTCAACAGGTTGATCTTAACTCCGAAGCCGAACACAACGATGCAAGCCGCGCCGATCTGCACGAGCAGCTTCAGCTTGGCGTTTAAGTCGTATTTATCGTCGAGCGCGCCCAGCAGCACGATCAATGTGCCGCCAACGAGCAGCGCGCTAATGAGATTTCGGTCGTATGCGCTCAGGTAACCGTCCGGCACCCAAGGCAGGATACAGAGCAAACCGATCGTAAAAGCTGCGTAAATCCCTACGCCTCCAAGGCGAGGCATCGTTCTAGTATGGACCTTGCGATGATTCGGCTCGTCGATTGCTCCGACGCGGTAAGCCAGCTTCTTGACTAGCGGCGTCAATACCAATGCTAAAATCATTGCCGCAACGAATGAAATAAGTGCGATTCCTAGCATCCAACCGGACAATATCCACAACTCCCTTTTTTTCTGTACCGAAATGAATTATACTCCGGCCACAAGAAATTCAACAAGGTGGTCAATTCGTCGTTTTCAGCCGTTTTTCATGAATTAAGCGATTTTCACGAATGCTTTCATCGCGGATTGCCCGCTTTTAGGACTTTATCTCCGTCTTTAATCACTTTAAGCGCAAATCGAGGCAGCACCAGCATCCTCCCGAACCGCGAAGGCTCCTGCAGCAGCCGATACAACCATTCCATCCCCGCCTTGCGGAAAATGAGCGGCGCTCGCTTGAGCTTGCCCGACACCACGTCGAAACTGCCCCCAACTCCCATAACGACAGGTACTCCCAGCTGAGCCTGATACTTTTCGATCCACGGCTCCTGATTCATCGTGGACCGGGCGACGAACAGCATGTCCGGATTCGCCTCGCGAATCGCGGCCACGACCTCTTCATCCTCATCATCCTTGAAATACCCATCTCGGCAACCCACGAAACGCACCCCGGGAAACTGCAAACTCAGCTTCTCCTTCGCCGCTTCGATCACTTCCTTCGTTGCTCCCAGCAGATAGGCGCTCCAACTGCGCACGCTCCCTTCCTTCAGAAGCTCGTGCATCAGATCAAATCCTGGTACCCGCTCCTTAACCGGCTCATTCAGCCTGCGGGCAGCCCAGACGACTCCGGAGCCATCGGGAACGACGAGATCCGCCGTAGCGAGCGTCCGATGGAAGTCGGCATTTTCCAATCCGACCATCAGCATGATCGGGTTGCCGGTAATGACTCGATGAGGCGTCTTCGTCTCAATCGCATTTGCCAAATAATTGACCGTCTCTTGCATAT
>PJUD01000230.1_pt1 | contig 43467 bp, 35 predicted proteins | sample 1512341 | NCBI WGS metagenome assembly PJUD01 (sample SAMN08177675, study PRJNA422409) | Feces metagenome, whole genome shotgun sequencing project. | isolation source: Chicken feces (3) enriched on wood chips: beechwood xylan treatment | host: Gallus gallus | place: USA: Madison | collected 2015-01-15 | reverse complement strand
TGGCGGAAGCGGCCGTCAAAGCTTCTTCCTACGAGGGAGTGCTGTACGGCTATCCGAAGTCGGTAGAAACGTACGCGCTGTTCTACAATAAGGATCTATTCCCGGAACCGCCCCAAACGTGGGACGAGGTCATTAAGTTCGCGGAGACGTTTACGAATTCCAAGGAGAACAAGTACGCCGTTATGTGGGAATTCGTCGGCTATTATTCCTATCCGTTCGTCGGCAGCTTCGGCGGGTACTTCTTCGGGCAGGACAATACCGATCCGACCGACATCGGGCTGAACAGCCCGGGGGCGGTGCAAGGCTTCGAGTTCTTGCGGTCGCTAAAACCGATTCTGCCGATGAACGCGGCGGACATCACCTACGACGTCAAGACGCAGCTGTTCACGGACGGCAAGCTGGCTCTGAACATCGACGGCCCTTGGTCGGTCGGCGCCTTCAAGGACAAGGTCAATTTCGGCGTTGCGCCGCTCCCGGCCGTACCCGGCGGGAAGCCGTCCACTTCGTTCTCCGGCGTCAAATCCTACTACGTCAATTCGTATTCGCCGTATCCGATCGCGGCTCGCCTGTTCGCGAACTTCGCGGCGAACAAAGAGAATCAACTGAAAAACTACGAAATGACGGGAGCGATCCCGGCGAACAAAGAGGCCGGAGAAGATCCGAAAATCAAGAACGATCCTTATGTCAGCGGATTCTTCCAGCAATTCGAGAATTCGACTCCGATGCCCGGCATCTCCGCGATCAATGCGCTATGGGATCCGCTTAAGGCGGCGTTCACGACGCTGTGGGACGATCCGAAAGCCGACGTCAAGACGACGCTGGACGCCATGGTCGAGACGGTGAAGACGGCCATCGCTTCCCAATAGAGAGAAGGTTCGCCCAAGAGCGGCTTTCACCCGACGGCCTCCGGCTGTCGGGTGAAGGCCGTCCGAGGCGAAGAAAGAGAGGAATCGCGCATGCGCAAACCAATCGCGGGTGCCTTGCTGTCGGCGCTCTTCATGGGCCTGGGCCAGCTCTATCACGGACAGCGGATGAAAGGATTTCTGTTTCTGGCCGCCGGAATCGGCTTTCTAGGCGGAGCCGCGGCGCTTGACCTGCCGGAATATTTGCGGGGGCTGTGGACGCTGGGAGACCAGCCGAGCGGCTTGGTCAAGGTCGGCAAGCTGACGCAGATGGTCGAGGGGGATCATTCGATTTTCCTTCTAATCAAAGGCCTGATGGCGCTGCTCGCAGCGCTGCTGGCCGTCGCGCTATATGCGGCCGGCATTCGCGACGCCTATAAGACGGGCGTTCTGCGGGAAGCGGGGCAGAAGATCCGAACGTTCCGGCAGACGCTCCGGGCGATGAGCCAACGGAATTTCGCTTACCTCGTTCTGTTGCTGCCCGCTTTATTCATTTTATTTTTGACCGTGCTTCCTTTGATCTTCTCGATTCTGCTCGCCTTTACGAACTATGCGGACCCGAACCTGCCGCCGGCGAACCTCATCGATTGGGTCGGCTTCGCGAACTTCGTCAAGCTGGTGAGCTTAAAGGTATGGAGCGATACGTTCTTCGGCGTGCTGCTGTGGACCGTCATTTGGGCGGCCGTCGCGACTGCGACCACTTATGTCGGGGGAATCTTGGTGGCGGTGTTGATCCATCAGCCGCGCATTCGGTTCAAGGCATTCTGGCGCACTGTGATGATCGTTCCGTTCGCGATCCCGAGCCTGATCTCCCTGTTGGTGATGCGCAACATGTTCAACAACAAGTTCGGTCCGATCAACGATATGCTGCGCATGATCGGACTGGAAGGCGTGCCGTGGCTGACTAATCCGATGTGGGCCAAAGCGACGCTGATGGTTGTTAATATGTGGATCGGCATTCCAATTACGATGATTCTCGCTTTTGGAATTTTGACGACTATTCCGCGAGACCTTTATGAAGCTGCCGAGGTCGACGGAGCGGGCTCTTATCAGAAGTTTCGCCGCATTACGCTGCCTATGATGCTGTTCGCCACTGCTCCGGTGCTGATCATGCAGTTTGCCGGGAACATCAACAATTTTAACGTGATCTATCTGATGACGGACGGAGGTCCGGTGAATACGCATTACCAATACGCCGGCCACACCGATCTGCTCGTCACCTGGCTATATAAGCTGGCGTTGGATCAGGCACAGTACAGCTTCGCGTCGGTGATCGGCATTATCATTTTCCTGATGATCGCTTCCCTGTCCATCTGGAGCTACCGCCGCACCCGATCCTACAAAGAGGAGGGGATGATCGCATGAACGGCTCCAACGCTCGCTTGAAGCTCGGTCTCAGCTATGCCATCCTCATTATTCTGACGATCGTCAGCCTGTATCCCGCGCTGTGGATCGTGCTGTCCTCGTTGAAGGAAGGGAACAGTCTATACAGCGAGACGCTGTTTCCGCGTCAGTTTACATTAGATCATTACCGCGAGCTTTTTCGTGCGACCAAATATCCGCTATGGTTTATGAATACGCTTAAAATTGCGACGCTGTCGACGGTGCTGGGCACGTTCCTGCTGCTGTTGACCTCTTACGCGGTGTCCCGGTTCCGTTTTGCCGGACGTCGTTTTTCGTTGAATACGCTGCTCGTGCTGCAGATGTTTCCCGGTTTCATGGCGATGATCGCCGTGTATGTCGTGCTGAATACGATGGGGTTGCTCAACTCGCATCTGGCGCTTGTACTCGTCTATAGCTCCGGGGCGATCGTCACGAACGTGTTCGTGGCCAAAGGCTTCTTCGATACGATTCCCTCCGGTCTGGAGGAAGCCGCACGGATCGATGGAGCGAGCCATCTGACCGTATTCTTCCGAATTATGATACCGCTAGCCAAGCCGATGCTGACCTATGCTAGCCTTATGATTTTTAACGGCTGCTTCGTTGACTTCATCTTCGCCGATCTGGTGCTGCGCTCGGAGGATCAGAGGACGCTGGCCGTCGGACTGTACAAAATGGTGAACCAGCGCAATTCGACGGAGTTTACGCTGTTCGCATCGGGGGCGGTGCTCGTTGCGCTTCCGGTCATGACGCTGTTCCTTGTGCTGCAGCGCAATTTGGTCGACGGTTTGACGGCGGGAGCGAGCAAAGGGTAGGAATAAGCATCATACATCATAAAACGGTCCTCGGCTGCCTTCCGCTTGCACGGGAGGCTTGGCTGAGGACCGTTTGAACGAGAAGCGTATGAGAGCTGCGGATTACTCTACCGTTTCCGGAGCTTCGATCACGATATTGCTCAGTTTAAGGTTAACGGCGTTAGCGATCGTATCGCCGACCGGGCACGTTTCTTCCAGGAATTTCACAAATTGCTCGACACGCTCCTGAGGGGCGTCGGTTTTAATGTAGAACGTATAACGAATGTCCGAATAGCCGGGACGAACGTCGGATTTTTTGAAGAAACCGTCCAAATCGAGATCGCCCTCCACTTCTACGCGGAAATCGTCGAGGCGAACGTCGAACTTCTTGGCGTACACTCTCGCCACGATCGATTGGCATGCGCCGAGCGCGCCTAGAACCGCTTCTACCGGATTCATTCCCGTATCCGTTCCGCCCAAGCTTTTTGGCTCGTCAATCGTCATTTCGAAATTTCTGGAGCTAACTTTAACGACGACTCCTTCTTGTAAATGAGCCGATGCTTTGAATGTCGTGATTGCCATGCCGTCCAATCCCTTCCATTGTCAGATGGACCCATCGTAACATATTAATCCTATGATGTTAATAAGTTTTAAGGACAGAGTTTTGTCGACTTTATGGAGCTTGAACGAGCTGGCCGGAGAGCTGCTCTTGGACGTAGCTTCTAACCTTCTCTACATCCGGAACGAGCACATCCATCCCGCCGATCATGGCGTTCTTAAACGCGTTCATCTGCGGTACCTGAATACCGTTCAGGTTACCGGTGTCCAGCTTAAGACCGAGTCGGGCGAGCTCGAACATATCGCTTGGCGGAATACTCGTCTCGATATAGGGGGCGATCCCGCTGAGTAATTGAGGCAGCTTAAGCAAGGTCGTCGTCGATTTCAGTTTGTCGGCGATCGCCGAGAGGAAATTCCTCTGGCGCTCGGAGCGGGAAAAGTCGGACATGGCATCGCTGCGGAATCGAACATATTGCAAAGCGGTGAGCCCGTCAAGGTGCTGCAAGCCCTTTTCCAAGTTAATATTGTATCTCGGATCGTCACGATTGTCGGTGCGCCGCATGTTTTTTTCGATTTCAAAGTCGATCCCGCCCAACTCGTCGATCAACGAAATGAAGCCTTCGAAATCGGTGTAAACGTAGTAATGGATAGGCAGCTGGATCAGGTTCTGCACCGTTTCCATCGCCAGCAGCGGCCCGCCTACCGTAATCGCGGCATTCAACCGGTTAGAGCCATGGCGCGGAATATCCACGTAAGTGTCCCGCAGAAGCGAGAAGAGATGCGTGCTCTTGGAGACCGGATCGATGGATACGACAATCATCGTATCGGAGCGGGGCTTGGCGTTGCTCTTGACGCCCCGCGAGTCGCCTCCCAGCAGGAGAATATTGATCCGCTCGTCCGCGAAACGCTCGGGCGGCTCGATAACCGGCACCGGAGTGGGAGCGCTTCCGTCCGCCGGCATGACGGCGCTCGGCTGGTTGTCGGCCGGGGGTTGATAGATCTCTCCGGCGAATGAAACGATCGTATAGATGTAATAGGCTGCGATTGAAGCGATGATGAGAAAGACGCCAAGGCCCCCGTAAAGCAGCATTTTCTTTTTACTTATGCGTTTCTTGGGTGCGCGCGATCTGGAGAGGCTCGTTGCGTCTGTCGACTCTTGCTCCATGACGTTTGTCCATCCTTCCCGAAGGTTCGATATCCATAATACGTAGCAAATGGGAGGAAAGTTGTTCCATTCCATAAAATCGATCTCCAAAATGCATATAAAGAAGACAAAAACCCCGCTCGTGAGAATGCATTTCCAAGCCTATAATAGAGAAGAGCAAAGCTTGAAGCCGTGCGGAACACCGTGCGTACAAAACGAAACCATGGGATGGTGGGAGATCAAATGAGCAAACCGCAGGTAGGCATTCAATTGTATTCCGTGCGCGACCGCAGCGAGAAGGATTTCTTGGGCACGATCAAGGAGATCGGGGAAATCGGCTATAAAAACGTGGAGCTGGCCGGCTACTACGGACATTCCGCTAAGGAAGTGAAGCAAGCGCTGGCCGATGCCGGACTGCACGCTCCTTCCGCTCACGTAGGGCTGTCGGTGAACGACGCTGCGATCTGGGACAATCTGAAGAAGCAAGTGGAATATGCGCAAGAGCTGGGCATTCAACGGTTTATTGTGCCGTGGTATCCGCTCGGCGACAACCCGACGCTGGACGACGTGTACAAAATGGCCGATACCCTGGAGCAAGCTGGCCGGATCGTCAAAGATTCGGGAATGTCGTTCGGCTACCATAACCATGCTTTCGAATTCAAACCTGTAGGCGACAAGCTCGTCATCGATCACATTCTGGAAAGAGTTCCGGCCGAGCTGCTGTTCGCCGAGTTCGATCTGGGCTGGGTGAAGGTGGCTGGAGAAGATCCTGCGGCTTATGTGAACAAATACGCCGGGCGTCTCCCGGTCGTGCACGCCAAGGATTTCAAAGAGGACGGCACGGATTCGGAGATCGGCAAAGGCTCTGTTGATTGGGATTCGGCGCTCGCGGCTTGCGAATCGGCCGGCGTGGAATACGTTATCATCGAGCAAGAGCAATACGAGGTGTCTTCGATCGTCAGCGCGAAAAATAACTTCGAGTGGTTCAAAGCTCGCGGCTGGATCTAATTAGGACGATATCGATTTAGAGCGGAGGGACTCGGCGGAAGCCGGGTCTCTTTGTCGTCATGAGATGCGGTGTCGCGGAACTAGAGAGACTGCGGGATCGCTTTTTGTTAGGATAGAGAGGAAATGAGGATGAAAGGCCGGTGAACGACGATGGAACTCAGACAATTGACGATGACGGATTACGATGAAAGAATGGCGTTGTTTCAATTTGCCTTTCAACAGAGATTAACGGCAGAGCAACTGGAGCAGCGGAAGAAGAACTTCCGTCCCGAGCAGCAGTGGGGCTTTTTCGATGAACAAGATAAGCTGCTGTCGGTTTTGGGGCTTATGCCTCTTGAAGCATGGGTTCAGGGAAAAAAGCTGGCTCTCGGCGGTATAGGCAGCGTCGCAACATGGCCGGAAGCCAGAAGGCAGGGCTGCGTCGGTCGGCTGCTCTCGCATGCGCTGGAGACGATGAGGAAGAACGGTCAAAGCGTGAGCATGCTTCACCCGTTTTCCTTCCCCTTCTATAAGAAGTACGGCTACGAGCAGACGATCGATCGCAAGAAGTATACAATCGCGACCCGTCTGCTGCCTACTCGCAAGGAAACGCCGGGCGAGGTGAGACGGATGACGGTACCGGACGTTTCCGTTCTGGATGCGGTCTATACGGCTTACGCTTCTCGTTATAACGGGACGTTGGCGCGTTCGGCAGAGTGGTGGGAGGATCGAGTGCGGCGACAGGAAGGGACGGCTGCCGTTTACTATAATGAGGACGGTTCTCCCGAAGGCTATCTGCTCTACGACTGCCTGAACGGCAAAATGACGGTGCATGAGCTGACGGCGCTTAACGAGACGGCAAGAGCGGCCATATGGACGTTCATCGCCAATCACGACTCCATGATCAGCGAAACGATCCTTAATGCGCCGATAGACGACGATCTTCCTTATTTGCTGGACGATCCGAGAATCGGACAAGAGGTCGTTCCGTACTTCATGTCCCGGATCGTGGATGCGCAGGCGTTCGCAGAGCAATATGTTTGGAACGGCGGGAAGGACGGAGAGAGCGTATTGCTGTGCATGGAGGATCGGCATGCGCCATGGAACGAAGGTGCGTTCCGGCTATCGTGGAGTTCGGAGGGCGAAGGCAAGCTGGAACGGCTTGAGGGCAGCACGGCACAGGAATCGGGCGGAAACGGGGAAGCGGTCCGTTGCGACATTCGTGCGCTGACGGCGATGCTGCTCGGCGGGCGGAAGCCGACTTGGCTTGCATCGGTCGGCCGGGTCAGCGGGCCATCGGATAGCCTGAGGCTATTGGAGAGACGTATTCCGGAGCGGACTCCGTTCTTGATGGATTTTTTCTGACGATAAGGACGATTATGCCTGCCCAAATTGTCGATCCTCGCGCACTATATGATCATGCTCTTCGTGTTGGAGTACGGCCGCAGCTCTCCGTTCTAAGCGGGGATTTTTTGGAAGGTTGTCAACCGGGCGGTGATTGTGATAAAATAAAAATACTGTTTTTGTAACGGGATTTAGGGGGTGTAGTCGATGGACATCGTACTGAAAATTATCCTGGTCATTTTCTCGATCGGACTGATTGCGGTCGTTCTGCTGCAACGCGGGAAGAGCGCAGGTCTGTCTGGGGCGATCTCCGGGGGCGCTGAGCACTTGTTCGGAAAACAGAAGGCTCGCGGGATCGATTTGTTCCTGCAGCGTCTGACGATCGGCTTGGCAGTTGGTTTCTTCATCCTTTCTTTGGTGGTTGCTTATTTCGTGAAGAACTAGGACGGGATAACAATCAGGCGGGGGGCGAGAGCTTCCCGCCTTTTTTGCATAGAACGGCATACTGGACAGGGCGTCGTCCGATTGCCAAACCCATATCATGTACATACTATAGTTGGAAGAGGTGATTCGGATGCCGCTGTGCACGGAGCAGGAGTTGCTCGATTTCATGCGGGAAACCGCTTATAAACCATTGACGTACAAAGAGCTTGAGAAACATTTCGGCATTGAGGACGCGGTGGAATTCAAACAATTTTTGCGCTTGTTGACCGAGCTGGAGCAGGAGGGCAAGGTGCTGCTGACGCGCTCCAACCGTTACGGAGTTCCGGAACGGATGAATTTGCTGCGCGGACGCATACAGAGTAATCCCAAAGGCTTTGCGTTCCTGATTCCGGAGGATAGGGAGCATCCTGACTTGTACATTCATGCCAACGACATGAAGGGGACGATGAACGGGGATATCGTGCTGGCGCGGGTGTCCGCGAAGAACGAGAACGGTCGATTCGAGGGAGAGATCGTCCGCATCGTCAAGCGGGCGGTGACGCAGGTCGTCGGCTTGTTCCACAATCACGAGAGCTTTGGTTTCGTGGAGCCGGACGACAAACGGATTACGAAGGATATTTTTATCCGGGCGGAAAATTTCAAGGGAGCGGTAACCGGACAGAAGGTCGTCGCGAACATCATTACATATCCGGAAGGTCGTACGGCCGCTGAAGGCGAGATTATCGAGATTCTCGGTCACAAGGACGATCCGGGCGTCGATATTCTGAGTATTATCCGTAAGCACGGCTTGCCGGAGGGCTTTCCGGACGACGTGCTGGCCGAGGCGGAAGCGGCGCCGGATGCAATCTCCGAAGAGGAGATCGTGCAGCAGGGCCGTCGGGATTTGCGGAATAAGGTTATCGTGACAATTGATGGCGAGGACGCGAAGGATCTGGATGACGCGGTGAACGTGGAGCGGCTGCCGAACGGCAATCTGCTGCTTGGCGTGCATATCGCTGACGTCAGCTACTATGTGCGCGAGAAGTCGAAGCTGGACGAGGAAGCCTACAATCGCGGCTGCAGCGTCTATCTCGTCGATCGCGTCATTCCGATGCTGCCGCATCGCTTGTCGAACGGAATTTGCTCGCTGAATCCGAAGGTGGATCGGCTGACGATGTCGTGCGAGATGGAGTTCGAACCGGACACGATGAAGCGGGTTCGCTACGATCTGTTTACGAGCGTTATAAGAACGACCGAGAGAATGACCTATACGAACGTGCGGAAAATTGTGAACGAAGAAGACCCGGAAGTGGCCGAGCGTTACTCGGAGCTTGTGGATACGTTTAAGCTGATGAAGGAGATGGCTTTGGGACTGCGTTCGATGCGAATGCGTCGGGGCGCGATCGATTTCGATTTTCAGGAATCGAAGGTGATCGTGGACGAACAGGGCAAGCCGGTCGATATCGTCAAGCGGGAGCGGTCGATCGCAGAGCAGATTATCGAGGAGTTCATGCTGGCTGCGAACGAGACGGTGGCGGAGCATTTTCACTGGTTAAAGGTGCCGTTCGTGTACCGGATTCACGAGGAGCCGACCAACGAGAAGTTGTTGACTTTTATGCAGTTTGCGAGCAATTTCGGCTATGCGGTTCGGGGCAAAGGCAACACCGTGCACCCGAGAGCGCTGCAGACGCTGCTGGAGGAAATTCGCGGCGCCAAGGAAGAGACGGTGCTCAGCACAATGCTGCTGAGATCGATGAAGCAGGCGAAGTACGATGCGGAGAGTCTGGGGCATTTCGGGCTGGCTGCGGACTACTATACGCACTTCACCTCGCCGATTCGTCGTTATCCCGACCTCATCGTTCACCGCGTCATGCGCGAGGTTTTGGAAAACGGAGGGGCGCTCCCGGAGTCGCGCTTCGAAGCGTTGAACGCGCGTATGCCGGACATTGCGACGCAGTCGTCCGAGCGAGAGCGCACGGCTGTGGATGCCGAGCGGGACACGGAGAAGCTGAAGAAGGCCGAGTACATGCTGGACAAGATCGGCGAGGAGTTCTCCGGAATTATCAGCGGCGTGACGAGCTTCGGCATGTTCGTCGAATTGGAAAATACGGTCGAAGGACTTATTCGTCTTAGCGATATGACGGATGACTATTACCACTTCCACGAGCTTCATATGGCGTTGATCGGGGAGCGGACGTCCAAAATCTACCGGATCGGCGACGAGGTGGAAATTCGCGTGTCTCGGGTCAACATGAACGAGCATACGATCGATTTCGAGCTGCTTAACATGAGACCGCGGAGCTCGGAACGCATCAGCTACGTGGATGCAAGAGGAGCTGCCGGTTCCGGTCGCAATGCCGATCGCAAGCGCAAAAAGCTGAACGCAGCTGGCCGTTGGGTCGGCATCGGCGGCGGCTCGGACGAGCGCGGCGGGCGCAGAGGCAAGGGCGGACGCCATGACGGCGGAAGCGGCGGCAAAGGCGACGGACGCAGCCAAGGCGGTGGCGAACGCGGTAGCAACGGCGAAGGACGCGGCGCCAAGGGCGATGGACATAACCCGGGAGACGGCGGGCGTGAGGAACGCCATGGCGGCAAGGGCAGTGGCTCCGGTGCGGGTACAGGTCGCGGCCAGTCGGTGCCGGATGAGCTGGACGGCGGCTTCTACAACAGCGTCGTCTCTGGCGGCGGGAAGCGGAAGAAGAAGCCGCGCGGCGGTGGAGCCGAGTCGGTGAAGGCAACTGTGTCGGATGAGGCTGTGAAGCCTGTTATTCAGAATGACGCAAGCGATAGCGGAGTTCGCGAGAACGGCGACTCAAGCGGAAGCCGCGGCGGTCGTGACGCCCAAAACGCGGTCAGAGCGGATCGTGAGACCGGCAAAGCCGCAGGAGGCAAGAGACGCGGTCCTGGGCTCGACATGTGGGGGCTGCCTCGTTCGGGCAACTATAAGACGATCGACGATGAGGCTGACGGCGGTAAATCCTACGGCAAACGCAAGGGCCGCGGAGACGGAGGCGCCCGCGGAACGGGCAAGCCATCCAAACCATCGAAGCCGCTGGTCAAACCCGTCGCGGCGGTTCCGCAGCAGCCGGGCGGAAGCGAGAAGCCTCGGAAGCGGAAGAAAAAGAAGGAATAGAAAAAAACCTTTCGGTTGAACGACGGGATGGGGCTGTAATGCCCTAACCGCTTGCTCTATCCGAAAGGTTTTTTCTTGTCAGCCCCCTATTGTCGTGAATGTCTTGGGGAACGAGGTCAGAACCTCGACGCCGCTAGCGGTGACGAAAACATCGTCCTCAATGCGCACGCCGCCTACGCCTGGAACGTAGACGCCCGGTTCGACGGTAAACGTCATACCTTCAATCGTAAGGTCTTCGTTCATTCCGTGAACCGAAGGATACTCATGAACGTCCATGCCGAGACCGTGGCCGAGTCGGTGATTGAAATAAGGGCCGTAGCCAGCCGAGGCGATCGTTTCCCGAGCGATACGGTCGAGACTACCGAGCGATACGCCAGGGCGTATCGCCTCAATTGCACGCAGGTTGCCTTGAAGCACAGCATCGTATATTCGCTTCAGTTCCTCAGATACTTCCCCTACCGCAAACGTACGAGTAATGTCCGAGGCGTAGCCTTCGGCATATACGCCAAGATCGAACATAATCATTTCGCCCTCGGAAACCGTCCGTTGATCTGGCGAGCCGTGAGGGAGTGCCGTTTTCGGCCCGGTTAGCACCATCGTATCGAAGGAGGGGCCTTCCGCTCCAAGCTTCTTCATCTGGTACTCCAGCTCGGCGACAAGCTCGATCTCCGTCACGCCAGGCTTAACCAAAGCGACGCCGGCTCGCAACACTTCCTCTACAAGACGCACCGCCTGCTTCATGCTCGCAACTTCTGCCGACGTTTTCGCCGCTCGCATCTCTCGCAATGGCAGACCCATGTCAACGAATCGTGCTGCGGAAGCAACGGCCTGGATGGCTTCGAATCGATTGACATTGAGATCGTCCTTTTCTACCCCAAGTGTCGTTAGAGCGGGAGGAAGCAGCTGTCCGAGAATTTCGTATGCGTTGTCCGTATCCTGATGAGTGTGGATGCTTGCGACGGATGAGGCCGTTTGGGCCGCTTCGTAATCAAGAGCAGGTACAAGAAGCCGAGCCTGTTCTCCTTTAGGGAGAAGGAGAGCGAGCAGCCGCTCGTGAGGATTGGTCGCAAAGCCGGTTAAGTAATACACGTGTTTCGGAGAGGTGATCAGCATTGCATCCAACTGTTGCCGTTCCATATATTGTTGCAGTCGTTTAATTCGTTCCGTCATCTGTACTCAACCGCCTTTCGTATCTCCTAATTGTAGCGGATTGGAACGGAGGGTTCCAGCGGTCGATCGGCGATGAGTCGTCTGTTTGCATGTGCACAGCATAGATGCTAGTGTGGAAAGAAATGGTGAGGGGACGCAGGGAGGTGCTGTCATTTTGGAAAAGATCGGATTGGTGCTCGAGGGTGGAGGAATGCGCACGGCATACACGGCCGGAGTGCTGGAATATTTTGCGGAGCAGGGGTTTTATTTGCCCTATACGATTGGAGTGTCTGCCGGCGCTTGCACTGCGGCAAGCTATTTATCCAGGCAACGAGGGCGGAATAAAGTGGTCAATATCGACTGGGTGGCGGACCCGCGATATTTATCCTGGAGAAACTGGCTGAGAAATCGGCAGCTGTTCGGCATGGATTTTATATTCGATGAAATTCCGAATTCTCTTGTTCCGTTTGATTTCGCAGCATTCTCTGCGAGCTCGGAGGAGCTTGCGGTCGGAATGACGGATTGCGAGACCGGAGAAACCGTGTACGGCTATAAGAACGCCCCCGGCTTTGAGGTGTTGAGGGCGCTGCGCGCGTCGAGTTCATTGCCGTTTATCGCTCCGAGCGTCGAATATGACGGACGTCCGATGATGGATGGAGGCATCTCGGATCCGATTCCGTTGCGCCAAGCGGAACGGGATGGCTGCGATCGCAATATTCTTATTCTGACGAGGAATGAGAGCTACCGGAAGTCTCCGAATCGTTTTCCGTGGCTAGTACGAACCGCTTATGGCAAATACCCCGAATTCGTGAAGACGTTGCTTCGGAGACACGAAATCTATAATGAGACGCTGAGCTATATCGACAGACGCGCGCAAGAGAGGAAAGCGTTTGTGATTCGGCCTACTGTTCCTCTCGAGGTCGGACGGATGGAGCGGGATCCGGCGAAGCTGTTGGCCTTGTACGAGCAGGGAATGAAGGATGCGAGAGAGCTAATGCCTTCGTTGCGAGAATGGATGGCTGGGGAAGTCTAGAGCGGTGCGCCCCATTGCGGGAAGAGTCGGATTTGGGAAGCTCCCTTCGACAAATTGCTCCTGATTCCCGATTTACAACCGAGTCCGTATCCTATAGGATAATATTTGGTGTGCACTGGACAGGCTCGGGAGGATGACATTAGATGAAACAGTTATATCATGTGCTTGGTGCAAAGCAATTCGAGAGGAACGAGTTGGAGCAGCTGTTTGACGCGGCATTGGACATGGAGAAGGTCGTTGCGCGCGGCGGGGATCGACGTCATGAAGGACGGATTATGACGACGTTGTTCTTCGAAGCGAGTACGAGAACCCGGCTGTCGTTCGAAGCGGCGATGCATCGGATGGGCGGAGGAGTTATCGGGACGGAAAATGCTTCTCAGTTCTCTTCCGCAATCAAGGGAGAGACGCTGGAAGACACGATCCGCATTCTCAGCGGCTACAGCGACGTCATCGTTATGCGTCATACGGAGATTGGTGCCGCTAAACGCGCTGCGAAGGTTGCCTCGATTCCGGTCATCAACGCCGGAGACGGAGCGGGAGAGCACCCGACGCAGGCGTTGCTTGACACCTATACGATTCGCAAGGAATTCGGCAAGATCGACGGCCTCAAAATCGCGATGGTCGGCGACCTTGCATACGGCCGAACGGTCCACTCGCTTAGCTATATGCTGGCCAACTATGAGGACGTCATGGTGTACTATATTTCTCCGGACAATGTGCGGATTCCGGACAACGTCAAGAGATATATGGAAGAGAAGGGCGTGCGGTACGAAGAAACGAACGATCTGAACTCGGTGGCCGGATCGATCGACGTGCTGTATCAGACTCGTATTCAGAAGGAGCGTTTCCCTTCCGTCGAGGAGTACGAGAAAGCCTCCGGTCAATTTATCGTGGATGCAGAGCTAATGTCGCGGATGAGCAAGCATGCGATCGTCCTGCACCCGCTGCCTCGCGCAGGCGAAATCGCCGAGGAAGTCGACGACGATCCTCGCGCCGCGTACTTCCGTCAAGCCGTCAACGGCTTGTATATCCGGATGGCGCTCGTGGACAAGTGTATTACGGAATCCCGGCAGGGTTAAGGTGTTGTGGGGGGCGCTTCTTGCGCTCTCCCTTTCTTATGTGTTATGCTTCTGAAATTCGAACATACGTATATACTTATGTGATTATGGATGCAGTTAGGCAGTTAGGTACATGATCTAACTGAAGCGGTCGGTTGAAGGTGCGGTATGCTGCATGGTATAATGGAAATCCGGCAATTCTAAGAGAGCAGGTGAAGGAAAGTGGGCAAGAAAAGCCAGTATGACAAGCCATTGGCGCAAAATAAGAAGGCCTCCCATGATTACTTCATCGAGGATACCTACGAAGCCGGCATGGTGCTGACAGGAACTGAAATCAAATCCTTGCGAACTGGCCGAGCGAACCTGAACGATTCGTTCGCGACGATCCGTAATGGGGAGATTTTCCTGCATAACATGCATATCAGCCCGTTTGAACAAGGCAATCGGCACAATCCTTCCGATCCGACAAGAGCGCGCAAGCTTCTGCTTCATAAAGAGCAGATTCATAAGCTGCTTGGACTGACGAAAAGAGATGGCTACACGCTGGTTCCGCTTAAAGTGTACGTGCGCAACGGTTATGCCAAATGCCTAATCGGTTTCGGCAAAGGGAAAAAGCTGTACGACAAGCGTGAGTCCGATGCCAAGCGAGATGCTCAGCGCGACATTCAGCGGATTCTTCGGGAGAAGCAGAAGGTTTAAATCGGGTTGTGCATTTTGGAAGTTTCAGGTTATTATCGGGCATTGGTTTTACGGATATAAAGTGGTATTGCTGGCATCAACATTTTCGGTAAAGGCAAGCCGCTCGTGTTATAATAGATTTTGCAACACAGCTTGATTCTAATCATCCGTCGCGGGTGACCTTGTGGAGTTCCGGCGTTACTATCGTCCGGCAACCCAAATTCGGGGGCGTTTATGGATTCGACGGGGACAGGACGAGCGTGGGTAGCGGGTAGTAGGGCTGCGTCTGCTTCACTAACGCGGAAGCCAATTTAAACGGCAAAGCTAAACAACCAACTCTGGCTCTGGCCGCCTAATAACGGTCACCAGGCTCTTACCTTCCATCGCCCATGTGGCGGGCTAAGGGCTCAACTTTAGTGGGATACGCTGTCTAGTCTCCGCCTGGGGCTGGCTGAAGAAGACAATCAGGCTGACCCGAAGAGAATCCGGTGACAGGGAGTCTCTAGGGTGACATCAAATCTGTCACTACACCCGTAGAAGCACATGTGGCGTTGTCTTCGGACAGGGGTTCGACTCCCCTCGCCTCCACCATCATCAAAGCCAGCCGCATGAGGCTGGCTTTTTTGCGTGGAGCGAGGGTTAGTCGATTACCCTGAATCCGAAGGAGGACATTGGGGTTCGATCGCGCGGAAGACTGCGGGGCAGTCTGAGCACGCAATTCAATTCTACCTCTAAGATTGTCATCGTCGATTAAGCTTCGTCAGCAAGTGTAATGAGGAATTGGATACTCTCCTTGCCCGCCACCATAGGAAAAGCGATACGAGAACCCGACATTTAATGAGTCGGGGCGATTGGGGAGAATCAGTAGAGAGGGGAGGTGATTGCCCCGATTCCGAAGGAGGACATTGGGGTTCGATCGCGCGGAAGACTGCGGAGCAGTCTGAGCACGCAATTCAATTCTACTGCTAAGAACGTCATCCGCGAATCATCTACATCAGCAACTTTAATCATGAATGGGATACCCCTGAGCCGAAGAAAAGAATCGTGACACAAGAACACGACATGAAATAGTCATGTTTCGTATGGGAAGCTGAGTGACTCTTGCAACAAAGTAAAACCCCGATAGCAAGCGATCGGAGTTAATCGTATACACACTATTTACTTTTTATGAATCTCTAGCATCTCAGTATCAATAATGATACCCGCTAATTGCATAAAATCAAAACCTAAGATACCGTTGATTTCAAACCCATAATTCATTTCTCCAACTTCAATTTCAAAATGATCTAGCTGAATATCTTCGATCTTTAGGAAATTTACTGTTTTGAAGAAGACGATCTCTGAGCCACCAATACCTCTAATGGCACAGGTTGAATCAGTTGATTCTGGATATACCCCGATTTTGCGCAACAAGTCAGCTTTAAAAATTGTGCCAGCTGACCCTGTATCTATGAGCACATTGCTGAGAGTGATTTCCTGACCTCGGAATGAAATTGAAACAGATATGAAAGGTAACCCGTCAATAAGTTCAATGTTCATCCTCTACCTCTAATTCCAATCCATCTCCGTTCACGAATTTCTACCCTTGGTCTAGAAGTATGAAAGAAGTAAAATTCATTGGCTGGACGAGTTCTCTGCAATTCATTACATTGCTTCATTGCTTCAAAAGAGTCGTCGAACTTTTGTACAATTGCCATTTCGTCTACGAGACGGAGCCCGTCATCTGAGTGTGCTTGAATAGCTTCAATGACTACCCATTCGTTAGGGTAAAGATTTTGCACTTCGTTCCACTTCATGATGAACCTCCGTTCATTGCTTTTGATTTTAGTATATATCAGCTCGGCATTACCTTCAATGGAGACGGGGAGTCTCTAGGGTGACATCAAATCTGTCACTACGCCCGTAGAAGCACATGTGACGTTGTCTTCGAACAGGGGTTCGACTCCCCTTGGCTCCACCATCATCAAAGCTAGCCGCATGAGGCTGGCTTTTTTGCGTGGAGCGAGGATTAGTCGATTACCCTGAATCCGAAGGAGGACAGTTGGGGGCGTTCCGTGCGCAGGTTTGCGGAGCAAACCGAGCACGGCATCTGATTCTACCGCTCAGGTTGACCTCGCCGAATTAGCCTCGGCAGCAAGTTCAATCAATGAAGTCAGATACCCCCGAGCCTCCCATAAATTGCGACACGAGAACTCCGACATGAAATAGTGGATTCGATTGGGGAGCCTGATTGGGGTTCGATCGCGCGGAAGACTGCGGAGAGTCTGAACACGCAATTCAATTCTACTGCTAAGGTTGTCATCGTGGAATTGGCCTCGGCAGCAGATTGAATCAAGAATTGGATACTCCCCACGCCTCCACTAGTGTGCTTCGCGTGTCTAAGAACTTTGAGGCATGATATACTATTAACGAATGGAGCTGATTGCAAATGAGCGAACTGCTTGATCCCCGCAACGACTTTTTATTCAAACGGATTTTTGGCAGTGAAGAGAATCGGGATGTTCTGCTTGCCTTCTTGAACAAAACTTTTATAGAAGCTAACAGACCGTCTCTGACAGAGATTACCCTGCTGAATCCGTATACTGAAAAGGACGCTCCACGTGACAAACAGTCGATCTTGGACATTCGCGGGAAAACTACGGACGGGGAACTTGTTAACGTAGAAATGCAATTGTTCAACAAATACGATACCGAGAAGCGTACTCTTTTCTACTGGAGTAAGCTATATAGCGGTCAGCTTCAAGAGGGCCAGTCCTATAAAGTGTTGAAAAAATGTGTAACCATCAACATTTTGAATTACTCGTTCTTGCCCAATAATCAATATCATAACGTATTCCATTTATGTGAAGATCGAAGCGGTATCTCGCTTATAGATGACATGGAGCTTCATTTTCTTGAATTGACCAAATTAGACGATCATGCGGCTCCTATGGAGAGCGGTGGATTGGTTAACTGGTTACTTTTCTTGAAGGGTGTCGATAAATCCAATTGGGAGGTGTTGACGATGAACGAGCCTGTATTGAAGAAAGCGATGGATACATTGGAGTTTCTGAGTCAGGATGCCGAAGCCCGTCGATTGTATGAAGATAGGCAAAAGTATTTGCATGACGAAGCTTCTATGATTGAAGGAGCATTGGCTGAAGGTGAGAAAAGGAAAGCTAGCCAGATGGCTCTCGAGCTTCTAAGGCTTGGCGTCGATACAGCGATTATAGCTAAAGCATCCGGGCTGTCTGAAGCTGAAATCAGTGCTCTAAAAAGGCAAGGTTGAAATGACCAGATTGAAGAGTCAGTCTTTTGGGGACTGGCTCTTTATCTTGTCAACTGCTATGAAACGGCCAGATAATCAAATACTAGTGTCCATATTGTTCTAATTCTTTAAAAAGTTCATCGCCATTTTCTTTTATGCCATCTCTATATTTAGCAGGTATTTTGCTTCCACAACGTGCAAACCAATCATTAAAAACCTGTCTCCATTCTTGTATTTTTCTTTTTTCTAACAGTAAATTAGCATCTGTAGTATATTTATGAGATATCATTAGCAACAAGTCGATATTTGCGAGAAGCGGCTGAGCAATACTATCATTTTTCTTCATCCAATCAATTACGCTCTCAATTGTCCAAATAGAAAACTTAATATAATCTACTCCAACATATTGAGCCAATTCATTTCCTTCCGGCGCCGTACTGAATATTTTCATTTTGTAACACTTCCTCATCGGAGTCCAAAAACGTCCCTTTTATTTTAAACATTGATTCAAAATTCAGTCTTATACATGCGTAAATGTTTCCATACTTTTCGTTATAATATCTTATAATCCCTATATCCTCAAGATGTAAACGATGTACCTTCGCCTGCGTGGCGTAATCTTCGAATAGGGATTTAAATCCCTTCGCCTCCACGAAGAAAGCCCAGACCGCATGAGGGTCTGGGCTTCCTTATGGCTGAAAAGGGTAGACGAAATTGAGAGTGCAGTATGAATGAATTTGGAGAGAGCATTAAGACAATATGGCGGTCGTACTTATACGATTCAACGGCTAGTTATTGACGAACTGCTTGTTCAACTCATCAAAACGGGCATTCTCGGTAGAGATTCGGGCCATTTTCGCCGCGTGGGGATCAATGTATTGTTTGGCGCCGTTGACGGCAAGTACAACATCGTTAAATGCTCCGGTAATCAACTTCACTTTTGCTCCGTAGCTCACAAAATCGCCAGCCGCAAATATGCCGGGAATTTGCGATTCCATTTTATCGGTGACGGCAAGAATGTCCTTTCCGATACCTAGCCCCCAATCTCTGAGCTTGCCATATTCATAAGTGGCGCCGTGACTGACAATAAGCGCATCTGTGTCCAACTGCTCGCGCTGTCCTGTTTCTACGTGGCAGATCGTGACCTTATCGATTGCTTGGCCTTCTTCACTATGAAGCCTCTCTATTTGATAGTGAGTGCGAACGGCAGCAGAAGCTTTCATTCGTGAAATGCTGCGTTCAAGTCCCTTGAACTTATCCGTCCGGTTGACAACCGTCACGCTAGCTGCAATCGGCTCCAATTCATTGGCCCAATCTACAGCCGAATCGCCTCCGCCGGAGATCATGACCCTTTTCCCCCGGAATTCCTCGAGGTTTTCTACGGTGTAATACAGGTTTGAGCTTTCATAGCGCTCGGCCCCTTCGATTTCCAGCTTCCTCACTTTGCGCAGGCCGCCGTATCCAATCGCCATAATAACCGTCTTGGTCCAGTGCCGGTCGCCGGCAGTGGAGGTCAGAAGTAAGGTGCCGTCATCGAGGCGCTCCAGCCCTTCAATTTCCTGACTCAATACAATCGCCGGGTCAAATGTGCGGGCCTGACGAACCAACTGATCCGTCAGCTCCCGCCCCGTAAGAGCGGGTATTCCTCCGACATCCCACACCATCTTATCCAGAAAAAATAACATCGTGCCCCCGAGCTCGCTCTGGGCGTCGATTACTTTTGTCTTCATTTCGCGCATTCCGCTGTAAAAAGCGCCATATAACCCCGCAGGGCCGCCGCCAATAAAGGTTACATCATAAAGTTCCAGGTTCTCAGTCATCGGATACTCTCCTCATTATAATAATTATTTTTGAACTTGCGGTTTCTAAGTCAGCGTAGACCACTGCACTGCACAGATTTTCAACGTTATGTCCTACAAGCAGTTAACTAACAGTAGTGTATGTATCGATTCAACAATCATAATCATTATCGATTAGTGGCGAGGGGATTAATAACTATCGGTCGCTTGTCCTATACTTATGAAACAAATATATTTACTTAGTATGCTAAGTTAATTTCTAATTGTCAACGATTACGAGCTGCAACCCTTGATTTTGGTCAACTTGTACGATTTTCCCTACAAACTTCCATCGTTTGAGCCCGACTCGAGTTGCTTTGTACGATTTTTCGAACAAACATTCTCATTTCAAGCCTGATTCGAGCTGCGTTGTACGATTTTCCGACTAACTTCCCTGCGTAAACTTATGTGTGCAAATAGATATATCCGCGTAAAAGTGCAATTTCTAGATAATTGGAAACGTTGCGGGTCATGATTAGGTCTACGGGGGGGATATACACCTCCCACTATCAATTATCTTAAGCAATCCTGTTTATGAGACAGACACAGCCGGAGAAGACCAGTAGCATACGGATCCGCTTCGGTTTTTTATTACATTGGCTCGACGGCAAGCAAAGGGTTATACTTGTACTATAATGTTGAACTAAGGGCATATCGACTACAACTGAAAGAGGAACAAACTTCTATGCATCATAAGTTGTTAATTATCGGTGCAGGGGCTGCGGGACTGGTAGCCGCCGTTACTGCGAAGGACCAAGGCATCGACGCCGCGATTCTAGAGAGAAACGACCGAATTGGGAAAAAAATATTAATGACGGGCGATGGCCGCTGTAATATTACCAATGAATCTACTGCGACGGGGGCAGAGGACGAATTGGCCGCCTTATCGGGCAAGTTCCATAGTAATCAGGCTGGATTTCCAGTGTCAGTACTGAAGCAATTGGGCATCCGTCAAACCATCGATTTCTTCTCTGGGCTCGGGCTTCCGCTCACCAAGCTGAAGGAAGGAATGATGTATCCCATGTCGCTGCAGGCTGCATCGGTATTGGATATTTTTCAGCTTGCGCTGGAGGATCGGGATGTTCCTGTGTACTTCAATACGATAGTGGAGGATGTTATCGTCCGGGCGGAGCATCCGCGTTTTACGGTCGTATGTAAAGTGGTGACGGAGGAAGTAGAGGAGCAGGCGGTTTACACGAGCGACTATTTGTTTCTCTGTACGGGCGGCCTTACCGCTCCGAGTTCGGGAACCGATGGTTCAGGTTATACGCTTGCCGAGCGTTTGGGGCATACCTTGATCGACCCGGTGCCCGCGATTGTGCAGTTGAAGGTGCAATATGCGAATATGAAGCAGTTGTCTGGCATTAAACTGCAGGGCAAAGCGCATATCCAAGTCAACGGGGAAGTCGTTCGTAGCGAATCGGGTGAAATTCACTTCTCGGAATCCGGCTTATCCGGACCTCCCGTTCTCCAGCTAGGCCGGAATGCTGCGTATCATCTCGCGAGAAGAGATGCTGTGTCTGTAATCGTTGATTTGATGCCGGGCCGCACGGAAGAGGAGCTCGTCGATTTTCTAGAGATTCACTGGGGGATCTTCGGACATCGGACGGTTGTGGATTCCTTTATCGGTATCTTTCATAAGAAGCTGGTTCCTGTCTTGCTGAAGGAGGCTGGGATCGACCAGCAGCCTTATCTGCTATGCCAGGACCTGTCGTGGAAGACGAAGAAAAAGTTTTATCGAATCTTGAAGCATTGGGAATTTATAGTGACCGATACGAACGGCTTCGCGAATGCGCATGCGACGGCCGGCGGCATTGATACAACAGAGCTAATCGAAGGAACGTTGGAATCTAAGCTGGTGCCTGGGCTTTATTTGGCTGGCGAGGTGATGGACGTTGACGGGGATTTTGGCGGGTATAACCTGCAATGGGCTTGGAGCTCTGGCTACGTGGCTGCGATAGCGCTCGCTAAACAAATTTCGGAAGGGAAAAACAAGTGAAACAAACTTCTCAGCATCATCAACTCATCATTATCGGTGCCGGCGGTTCCGGTTTAACGGCTGCGGTTACTGCACGGGACTTGGGCATTGATGCCGCGATTATTGAAAGCAACGACCGGATTGGAAAAAAGGTATTAACGACGGGCAATGGGCGCTGTAACATTACGAACGAATCGACTGCAACGGGGACAGATGAAGCGGTGGCTCTGGCTCGTAAATATCACAGTAATCAAGGGGCATTTCCGCTGCCTGTGCTGCAGCAGTTCGGGGTCCGGCAAGCGATTGATTTCTTTGCTACGCTTGGGCTGCCGCTGATTAGCTTGGAGGATGGCCGGATGTATCCGATGTCGCTGCAGGCTGCAGCGGTTTTGGAGATTTTTAAGCTTGCGTTAGAGGATAGGAACGTTCCCGTCTATTTCCAAACCAAAGTGCTGAATGTTACCTATTCGCTGAACCATCCGCGCTTTACGCTTCAATGCCAGACAGAGAATGAGGAGCAGGTGGTCTATACCAGCGAATACCTCTTTTTATGTACGGGTGGCCTCACTGCTCCGAAAACAGGAACGGACGGCTCCGGTTATGTGCTTGCCGAGCGTCTGGGACATACGCGAATCTACCCTGTGCCTGGGATTGTGCAGTTGAAGCTGGATTATCCGTATTTAAAGGAACTGTCAGGCATCAAGTTCGAGGGAATGGGACGTATCCTCGTCAGAGATGAAGTCATCCGCAGTGAATATGGCGAAATTCTTTTTACGGACTATGGCATCTCTGGCCCTCCGATTCTCCAGCTAAGCCGAAAGGCTGCCTATCAGCTCGCGAAAGAGGAAGAGGTGATCTTAGCGGTTGATTTGATGTCGGGACGTACCGAGGAGGAGCTCGTAGATTTTCTGGAGACTCACTGGGGGATATTTGGACATCGGACGGTTGCGGACTCTCTTGCGGGTATTCTAAACAAGAAGCTGATTCCTGTTCTCCTGAAGGAGGCGGGTATCGACGAGCAGTCGCACCTGCTTTGCCAGGATCTGACATGGAAGATGAAGAAGGAGTTTTATCGACTCTTGAAGCGTTGGGAATTTAAAGTGACCGATACGAACGGCTTCACGCATGCGCAGACGACAGCAGGCGGCATCGATACGGAGGAGTTAACAACAGGAACACTCGAATCCAAGCTCGTACCTGGGCTCTATTTGGCTGGCGAAGTGATGGATGTGGATGGGGATTGCGGCGGCTATAACCTGCAGTGGGCCTGGAGCTCCGGTCATGTTGCCGCGAGGGCGCTTGCCAAACATCTTTCCGGTGGCTGAGAAGCGAAAATATAACGAAATAACGGCCTTTGTCCTGAATTCCATCAGACAAAGGTCTTTTTTTGCAGCCGTGAGAGAGGGGGGCCAACATACTTTTTACAAAACACTTCATCACTTCAGGATGTAAGTTTACAGTTCGCCTCCATACTGGTATCGATACCATACTGCTTTTGGAGAGGATTACGACAATATGAACAGCAAGCTGAAGAAATTATTTTGCACCTCGTTCGCTTTTTTAACACTTGCCCAGAGCGCGGCGATGACGTCTGCAGCAGATTATACGCCCGCAGCTAATTCTACCGGGAGATGGATGTCGGGCGAGTACCATACTCATACCGTACAATCGGCTGATGCTTCCGAGTCTTTTATGAAATTGGAAAATGTACTCGATGCCGCCTTCCGAGAGGATATTGACAACAAGCCAGCTGAAACGGTCACTTCGCTGGTTTACGGCGATCCTTTCGACTATATCGTTCTCGCAGATCATCTGCGCGACTCGCCGCGAGACCCGGATGGCAACAACAAGGCCACTGCGCGTTGGGAGGCGATTAAAGATCAACAGGATAAAATTAAAGCGCTCCAGGCCGCCGGCAAGTATCAAGGCAAATTCATTTACTCCGGCTTTGAATGGGATATGATGGGATTGGACCACGGGTCTGTCGGCATTATCGATTCCATGAGCGATGAAGTGCCCATTGATGCGATTCATCAATTCGAGTGGTTGTACAGCTACGATACGGCTCCAGGCATGTTTCATGCCAATGAGGCCGAGCTTTGGGGACCAAGGCCGGACAAGAATATGTTGAAGCCCGATAAAAATAAAACCCTTGAAGCCATTAACTGGCTGAAAACGAATTATCCGGAGAGCTATGTGCTGCTTAACCATCCGTCCAGACATAACGGCGACAGCTCGGGTGTGGTCACAATCGAAGACATTCGCAAGATGAACGATGCTGCTCCCGACATTGTGTTTGGCATGGAAGGGTTACCGGGCAACCAGATGGCAGCCAGCAAGAACAGAGCGGAATTAGCCGACATCTACGGCGGAGCTGACGTCATGGTCGGCAAGCTTGGAGGAATGTGGGATGCTTTGCTTGGCGAAGGCCGCCGCTTCTGGAACTTCACCAATTCCGACTTTCATTTTAAGGTGAGCAGCAATCGAAGTTATTCAAGTGGGTACTGGCCTAGCGAGTATTCGAGAAACATGACTTGGGTCGAGGGTAATACCTTTAAAGACGTCGTAGAGGGGATGCGTTCAGGGAAGTCCTATGCTGTGTATGGCGATCTCATCCATGCGCTTGATTTTAAGGCAAGCGGGAATGGCAATCAGGCTGAGATGGGCGAGAACCTGCAGGTGACCGAAGGGGATCTGACAACGATCAGCATTCGCTTCAAGAGCCCGGAGCGCAACAACTATGCGCCGATTAGCCCTCATCCTACCTCGGTAACAAATGAAGTTAAAGTCGATCATGTCGATCTGATCTCCGGAGAAGTGACCGGCAAGCTTGAAGAAAGTCAATATGCCAGCAACACGACCAATGCCACGACGCAGGTCGTTAAAAGGTTTACGGAAGCCGATTGGGGACAACCGGATGCGGAGGGTTATTACACGGTTTCCTACAAGGTTCCTGCGGACAAAAGCCGTTACTACCGTCTGCGCGGAACGAACCTCGGCACGGATGTTGCAGGCTTTACGGCTAACGGCGAGCCCTTGCAGGATGAATCATTTGATTACAGCGGCAGTGTAACTCCGGAACAGAACGAAGAGCGTTTTAACAATATTAATGATCGCAACTATACAGGTTTGTGGTTTTATTCCAATCCGATCTTTGTTGATGTGGCTGCATATAGCGACGAGCAGGCCATTGCCGATACGATTGCGAATGTAACGTCAACGCTGGGCGATACGAGTGCGATTGTTGCGAACGTCCCGCTCCCTGCCGAAGGGGTGCATGGCGTCCGAATCGAATGGAAGAGCAGCAACGAGAATGTTATTCGCATCGACAACAACATGGCAATAGTTACACGCCCATCTTCAGGCTCGAGCAATGCCAATGTCACGCTGACTGCAACGGTATCTCGGGGCGACCATAGCCAGGACAAACCGTATACTGTCATCGTAAAAGCTTACCCTTCCGGCGGCACGCCAGGCAACGGCTCATCAGGCGGCGGTGGCGGCAGCGCCAGTAAACCGAATGTGTCCGTCACTGGCGCTGGAGGAACGGCAGTTGTCGATTCCAATGGCCATGTTACGATAACGCCAGATCAAGGTTATAAGGTTAAAGAGGTTACGATTAATGGTGTATCCAAGGGCGCGCTCACGCAATTGACGGGGGTGAAATCTACCGATCAAGTTGTTGTAACCTTCGAGAAGATTTCGGAACAGCCTGAGAAACCAACCGAGCCGACCAAACCGACAGAGCCGTCTACACCTACATTTAATGATATTTCGAAACATTGGGCGGCTTCATCCATCAACTACGTTGTGGAGCATTCTTTGTTCACCGGAACGGCAGCAAATACATTCAGCCCGGACGCAACGATGACTCGTGGCATGCTGGTCGCGATCATGCACCGCTTGGCCGGCAAACCTGAAGCAGGGACCCATCGCTTCCAAGATGTGAAAGCGAATGACTATTACAAAGAGGCAGTCGCTTGGGCCAGCCAGAATAACATCGTGAATGGGATTGATCCAACCCGCTTTGCCCCAAATCAATCGATTACTCGGGAACAGCTTGCTCAGATCCTTTACAATTATGCCAAAGCAAACAAGCTGAATGTCAGCGCGAATCAGTCGCTAGCGGCTTTCACAGATGAGAAAAAAATCTCTAAGTGGGCAGTAGATGCGATGAAATGGTCCGTTAGCAACCAATTGCTTTCCGGCAAAGGGAACGGCAGCCTTGATCCCAAAGGTGCGGCATCTCGTGCTGAAGTTGCCACCCTCATTCATCGATTTATGGTTAGTTTTAACTTGTAATTCAAAGTAAATTCGAAACGGACGTCCCCCATTAGAATGATCGGTTGGCCAAACCTTGTGTTGGGTCAACCTGACCTCTAGGGGGACGTCCGTGGTTATTCCGACGTCATTGAGCCATCGGAGTTTTCATATTATCCAGCAGCATTCTTCGTAATCGATTTCTCTTCTGAACTTCTTTCTTACATTGATGCCAGAAGGCTTCAACCTCGTCTACTTTTCGCACATTATTAATATTGAGCCATAAAACCGGCAGATCGTCGCCTTCCCATACAAGTTTTGCTTTATGGAACAGGTCCCCTCTAAAAGTTTTGATCCTAAGACTTTTCCTTCTCCTGTTATAGCTAGCTATTTTATTCATCACATTAATGTTGTAGTAGGTTTCCGTTTCCTTCTCTTCCGAGTAATTGAAATGATCGCCGCAAGATTCACAATGGATTTCGATACCGTGCCAGTCCTTGTCAGAGATACTATGTCTGAATTGATAGCGCATCCTGCAATTTGGACATTCTGTCGTTCCGGTTAGTACGTGTTCGAAAGTTGCGATAGTGAAAGAAACTGCCGGGTTCTTTATCGTCATATCCTCTTCAGTCTCTCGTAAGTAAGCAAAGATAATCTTATAGAGTTTGAAGAAGGAGCCGTTCTCAAACGTCCTCTTGGCAAGATTCGCGAATTGTAACACTGCATTATTCACTTCTTCGTTACAGAGCCCATTCATTTTATAGCCTCCTGAAAAAAAGAATGAATACCCTCGTTTATTATTACTCCAAGTACTTGGTTAATGAAACTTGATTTGGGAATATTGTTCTTCAAAACTTGAGAATGCGTGATTAGAGAAGGTGGGGTGAATGAAGTGAATATTTTCAATAAATAATGAGTAAAATACAGAATGTACAGAATGTGCGTTGTGTACGTTGTGTACGTCGCGTACATACTTTGTTACAATGGGGGTGAGGAGGATGAACATGCAAACAATCCTGAATGCGACTGATGTTAGAGCAAATTTTGGGGGCTTCATTGATACGATTGTTCGAGAAAAACCTCAAGCTGTAAAACGTAACAGAGATGTAATTATGGCATTTTCTAAACAACAAATGAAGGAATTGCTCGCTGTATATGAATTAACATTCGAGTATGAGCAAGATGAAGATGGTAGATACGCCGGTTCGATAGAGCAGATTGAAGATATCGTAGCAGATGGCGAATCACTTGATCAGCTTAGATATGAATTGGCACGTCATCTAGTAGAATATGCATTAGACTACGAGAACAATTATTCACAATTCTACAATTCGCCCAATCGGCATAAACACGCTCCTTATATACTACGTGTCTTAATGGAAGATGATGTGGAGTCGGTAGCGAGGATGGTTCATGCCTAGTTGGGCGGATCTAGAAAGCTTTCTTAGACGAGATGGGTGGATTATGGTACGGCAAACGGGTAGGGATAAGATATACCAAAAGACTCTGCCTGACGGAGAAGTTCTACGATCCGCAGTATCGAAAGGTACGGGGGAAATTGGTAAAGGATTATTTAATCGGATTCTGAAACAACAGTTGCGTGTAGATAAAGAATATTTTAATTCGAAGAAATAAGTTCCGCGCTCAATTGCTTCCGTTAGTGATGCTTCCTTTCTTTCGAAAATATTTAGACAACGTGAAAGGAAAGGCCGGAAGTATTGATGCCCTTGGCGGCGGGTTGCTCGCTGTAGCGGTCGCAGTCTTCTTGCTAGCAATCACACAGATGCAAGTGTGGCTGTTCCTCGGAGGACTTGTCACGCTGGTCTTCTTCGTTCTCCGGATTCGGAAAGCCGAGGAACCCTTTATTAAACCGTCTTTGTTCCGTAACAAAACCTATTCGATGGGGTTAACGCTTGCTTTTGCGACCACTGCAATGAGCTTTAGTATGGTATTCCTGACACCACAGTTTTTAGCGGCAGTGAATGGTTTGTCCCCTGCGAATATTGGTTTCGTGTTAGTCCGGCTGCCATTGCTTCGGCCATCATGGGACGCAAGGGCGGGCGGCTGGCGGACGACCGCGGCAATTTTGCCCTTGTTTTTGTCGCTTCAATATTATTATTTCTTGCTTTTTCCCTGCTATCTACCTTTATTGGGGGATCGGCATATCTCATCGCCATTATTTTGATACTGGGGAACGTAGGTCAGACTTTCATGCAGATTGCGATGTCCAATACGATTTCGCGGACGCTGTCCAAAGAGGAGACAGGCGTGGGCATGGGATTACTCTCCATGATCAATTTTATCTCTGGCGCGATGGCCATGAGCGTGGTCGGGAAAATACTGGATAAGGGCGCCGCGTCCGTACAGTTTAATCCTGTGATTACGAATGAAGCCGACCATGTATACAGCAATATTTTTGTCGTCATGTCTCTGTTAATCATTGCTGTAGTTATTTTGTATCGTTATCAGTTTGGGGCGGGGGCTTCGAGCATTGCTAACTCCGATTACAAATAAAACAACTCTTGACGATTATGGACGAATGATGACGAGTATGGTACGATTTCCCTATTGATTTAGTGGAGGGGAAAATTTTGGAAAAGAAATCGATTTTCAAGAAGTGGTGGTTTTGGGTAATCGTCGCCATTGTTGTGATTTACGGAATTGGCAGCTTAAACAAATCGGACGATGGTGCGACTAAAGAGGCAGCTGGATCGCCTTCATCAACTGCACAATCTAGCGAAACAAATAAGCCAAAAGAGAGCAAGCCAAGTGAAGAGCCGAGCGAAGAGCCTAGTCCAGAACCTGAACCGTCAGAGGATAGCAGGACAATCACTCAAGTGGGGGAAGTAATTACAACTAAGAATTTCAAGTTCACACTTGAAAAGTTAAACAAACCAAAAGGAAATGAGTTCAATAAGCCAGCTGATGGCAATGAATTCGTGGATGTTGGACTTATTATAGAAAACATTTCGGATAGCGATTATATTGTAAGCTCGATGTTGATGTTCAATGCGTACTACGATGGGTTTTCCATGAATCAATCCATTACCGCAGCTATCGCCGATAACGCTGTAAATACGATGGACGGAGCGCTAGCAGCAGGTAAGAAGATAAGAGGAAAGCTATCCTACGAGTTACCCAAGGATTGGAAAGAGTTAGAGATCGATGTGGATCTTACTAAGCTGAGTCTTTTTAGCAAAGACGGCGAAATAAAGATCCTTCTGAAAAATGGTAAATAAATTCAAAAGACACCTTGCAGGGTGTCTTTTCCTTTTTACGACTGTAAAGAAACCCTCCCGACTTCCTGCTAGGAAGAGGGAGGGTTAAGAAGGGGGCGTTGCCGCCCCCTTCTACTTATTTTCTGTGCTGCATATCGCCACGACTAAACTTAATTAAGGTTGAACGCTCCATAAAGCCGGCACGTTCGAAGGTTCCCAACCGGCAAGGGAAGTGTGCGGTTGGACGCATTTATATATTTTTCCGTTGTAGGTGACTAGATCGTCTTTGACATACGCCTTATTAGCAACCCATGCCGCAGCTGCAGGGGCATCGGTTGCAACTGTCGCGGCATTGCTGGCAGCCGAAACGTTGCCTGCGTCGTCCTTGGCTTTGACTGTAAAAGTATAGGACGTACTAGGCGTTAGGTTACTAATGACGGCAGTAAGCGTCGTGCCGTTCACGGAGGCGGCAAGCGTAGAGCCGTTATAGACGTCGTAACCTGTTACGCCGAAGTTATCGGTGGAAGCTCCCCAAGCCAGCGTTACGCTCGTTTGGTTTTTGGCTGTGGAAGTCAAGTTTGTCGGAGCTGTTGGAGGCTCGGTATCCACTGAAGGTGTTTCATCGGTCGTGACGGTCACGGCATTGCTGGCAGCCGAAACGTTGCCCGCATCGTCCTTGGCTTTGACCGTAAAGGTATAGGGCGTGTTAGGCGTCAAGCTACCAATAACTGCGGTGAGCGTCGTGCCGTTCACGGAAGCGGCCAGCGTAGAACCGTTATAGACGTCGTAGCCGGTTACGCCAACATTATCTGTAGAAGCTCCCCAAGCCAGAGTGACGCTCGTGTGAGTTTTGGCTGTAGAAATCAGATTTGCAGGAGCCGCAGGAGATACCGTATCTGGCGTTGTCGGCGTCTTATTCACAATGTTGCTGGCAGCGGACACGTTACCTGCAGCATCTTTGGCCTTCACATAGAAGGATACGGAATTGGCTGCTGTAAGGCCTGTCGCTGTATAAGTGGTTGTTGCGGAGCTGCCGACCCAATTCGAATCTTGATAAATGTCGTAGCCGGTTACGCCGATATTATCGGTAGACGCTGTCCATGTTAGGGTAACGGCCGTTGCCGTTTGTGCAGAAATGGCGAGATTCGTTGGCGCACTCGGCGGCTGCGTATCCGCAGGCGGAGCGGATTGAAGCTGCCATAACGTTGGAGCGGCTGAAGGCTCCCAGCCTTGGATGGAAGAGTGGGCATACGTACATTTGTAGAGATTGCCATTGTAAGTGACGTAGGCTCCGACTGCATACATTGTGTTGGTTTGCCAGGCAGGGAAAACCGGGTCGGTCGGCGTTGTGACATAGAGGGAGTTGCTAGATGCAGAAGGGTTGCCGGACAAATCTCTGGCAATCACATAGAAGCTGTAGGTCGTTCCCGCAGAAAGTCCGGTGATCGTTTCCGTTGTGTTTTCCGTCGTTTGTACAAGCGTACCATTCCGGTAAATATCGTAGCCGGCGATATCGTCGTTGTCGGTCGAAGCTCCCCAGCTTAGTTTTACCGTTGTTTTTGTTTTGGCTGAGGAGACGAGGTTGGTTGGAGCAGTTGGCGGTTGATGGTCGACGATCGGCGGCGAAGTGGTAACGGAAAGGGCGCTGCTGGCTGCGGAAGAGTTGCCCGCGGCATCTCTGGCTTTGATTGTGAAAGTATACGTTGTGCTGCCCGTTAATCCTTTGATGAGCGCAGATGTTGTTGCTCCGTCAACAGACAGAACCGGCGAACCATTCCGATAAATATCGTAAGCCATAACCCCGACGTTATCCGTAGCAGCGCTCCAGCTTAGCGTGACTTTCTTATCGCCATGCCCTGCATCGACCAGGTTCGTTGGCGCTGTCGGAGGAACCGTATCTGCAGGCGGAGTGGCTTGACTCAAATCTCCAGCGACTTTATCCAACAGCTTAGGTCCTGTGCAGCTGTATTTGGGACTTGTGCGGCAATCGGAGCTGAACTCCCAGAACATGGCTCCGCCGAGATAGTTGTTCTTGATGTATTCGGTTTTGTAACCGATGGATTCCGTATCGTCGTAGGAGATAAAGATTTTGGTCGTCGGATTGTAGAGGTAAGGAACTTTGGCAATGTTGTTAAAATAGCGCGTATACCCGTTCTTATTCACATAGTTTGCGGCGAGATCCCCGTAATCGAACACCCCTGTATTCCCGGAATTGGTATCGTCCCAAGTCCCGTTAGGCGCCCATTTGAATACGGAGCCGGTATCTGCCGCGCAGGTCTGGTATTGGCCGTCGTTATTCGGCCCTGGAGGACAGTTTTTCCAGCTGCGAGCCATGAACTCCAAGCCGACAACGATTTTATTGAGAGGCACGCCGGCATTTTTGTAGGCCTGGATCGCACCGTCCACGAAGAAGTTGTTGCTGTAGTAAGGGTCGCTAGGATCGCCGTAAAGCCCGGTGTTATGACTCGTCGTAGCTTCAAAAGAACCGCCGTGGAAGTCATAAGTCATAATATTGATCCAATCGACGATATGAGCAACTTTGTTGAGCTCTGTGTTATCGACGAATCTTTGGCTCGCTCCGGAAGCGATGGTAAGAAGGTAATGCTTGCCGTCCTCCGCTCCTGCTGCATCCAATTGGTCGCGGATTTCTTGCAGCAGCAAGGTGAAGTTTTGCTTATCCTCCGGGCGGTAGCTATTGCCTTGAATGGCTTCGACATTCGGGTATTCCCAGTCGAGGTCCACCCCATCGAACCCGTAGGCTCGCAGCGCATCGACGGCGGACTTGGCGAAGTTTTTCCGAGTTTGATCGGATGCCGCCGTATCGGAGAAGCGATTGGACCATGTCCAGCCTCCGACCGAGAGAATCGTTTTTAGATGAGGGTTTTGCGCCTTCAAATTCCGTAGAGCTCCGAAGTTGCCGCAAGCCGCATCGGCCCAGCAGCCGGTCGTCGGACCGCCAGGGGTCGGGCGCAAGGCGTCGGCATCCGGATCGCCAAGGACGATACTGCCATTGGGAACGTTGCCGGATTGAAGCGGAATTCCCGTTACCGTACAAGACCAGGTTTGTTTGTTCGGATTGTCTATCGCTGTTGAACCATTCCCATGTCGACCCTCCCAACAAATATCGGCAAAAGCATAGTTGATGTGCGTGACTTTGGAGGCGTCGATATTCGTAACGTTATAGCTGCGGCCATAGATTCCCCAGGAGGGAAAATACCCAACGATTTTGTAATTGCCATTGGGGTTAGCTGCGCTTACATTTTGTACGCCGACGCTGGATACGAACGGTATGAGTATAAGCAATAAACAGACCCAGGCCAAACCGGTTTTCTTTAAGCCAAATCCTCCGTTAATCATGAATTCTCCTCCTTTTTTTGAAAACGACTAGTCACTATTCCGTACTCGCGTGATGCTGAGTGGGCACGTGAATAGTGAAAGGGGTACTGCTGATCACAGGTCAAGCCTCACCTCCTTTTAATTGGAAAGCACGAATTCGACCTCACCTCCTTTCAGTAGTAAGTGGGACTTCAATAGGCTGAGTTATGGGAGAACGATGGTGGCGGTACAGGCACGGCTACGATACATATGTGAAAAGTTGGATTCTTTAGTCTGCGAGGATGTTAAAGCGTTTTCATTTTGTAGATGAATGAAGGATTAGGCGGAAGATTCGTGGGCATCAGTTGATATCTCTTAATTTACCATTTAATTCTTTATTTTTACAATAGGAAAAGATGTCGAACGGCATCGAATCGCCCAGTTCATATATAAATTTTCACATAATTATTGCTGAATGAGCCCCGCGATCCGATATTGAGGATAAGGTAAAACAATAAAGGCAGGTGTGTGGAAATGAGCGAAAAATTTTGGTTAGTGGTGCAATATCCGCTGAACAGCGCAAAAGGAAGCCAACGCGACAACTGGTTAAGAGATAAAGTCATGGAATACTTGGAGCTGACTCTAGCGGATGCCGACTTAGGCTCTGTGGACGGTTTTGATATGGGGAAATGCATCTCCGATCCGAAAAAATTTGCACTTAATATATTTTGTGTCGTAACGGACGAAGAACGGAGTATAGCCTTGGTTAAGAGGGTTTTAAGAGAGAGCAGGCTGGATTACACTCGTATCAAAATTGCGACAATGCCCTATGGAAAGGAAGAGGAAACCTATACTCTGAAATATGCCTCTAAAAAGGGGGTTACCAATTTTTCGTTGTAGCGGTGCCTGTTAAATATGAGGCTTGTTGCTTTAAACGCTGCAGCTGCTTGAAATCCGAGAGTAACTTATGTTGTGTGGATATTTCTGGGGACAGCTTGTGGACAAGCTGTGGATGAGCAACATCAAGAACTAAAAAACATACACGACACCCCTGCAGGAATCCGATTAGCCAAGGCCCCATCAGATTGGAACTGCCAGAATGTCGTGATCGCGATAGCCGTATTTGACCGTGGTTTGCAGGCGCCGTCGGCCGTCTTAGTGTGCAGATGCCTGCTCTCGAACTTTAGGAGCGGCGCAGGAATTTCTTTCGATTAATTTCGGCGGGAGCGTGATCCGCGTATTGGAGCGGGCGGGATCTTGCATCGATTCGAGCAAAAGCCGCACAGCGGCGACGCTGATCGCTTTTTCGTCCTGGATGACGCATGTCGGAGGAATCGCCGAGAAGGATGCCATCTCATACTGGTCGAAGAAAATGATAGAGAAGTCCTCTGGTATTCGCAGTCCGAGAGAGGCTACGGCTTTAATCGTTGTAAGGCCAATGGCAAGATTTAACGCAAATACCGCGGTCATATCCGGTCTGGACGCGATGAAGGAACGAATCGCTTGCAGCGAATCTTCATCCACGACACCTTCATTTAGCACGAGATTTAGCTTGTCGGCATCAAGATTAGTCAGGCGCAGCTGATGATCGACCGGGAAATGATGCTCCGATAAGCCTTTCTCATATCCGGCAAGGCGGTCCTCGATGCTGCTTGTACCGGCGATTTTGCTGGAGATAAATCCGATCCGCGAATGACCAAGCTCGACCAGCTTGTTGACGGCCATTCGGCCTCCCTCCACGTTATCAATGCTTACGGAATTCGTCTCGATGCCGCGGAAATAGCGGTCCAAGACGACGAATGGAAATTGATTAAGCTTCAGACGAAGAATCTCTTCATTGTAAGATTCCCCGTCTACCGGGAAAATGATAATGCCTTTAACGCCGAGTTGAAGCACCTCGCTCAGCACTTTTTTCTCCATCTCTTGCGAGTTATGCGTGCCGCAATACAGCATCTTGAAGCCATGTTTGACGAGCTCTTGTTCCGTTTCCTGCATAAGCTTTGTGACGAACGAACCGGTCAGATTGGGCAGCAGAAAAGCGACGAGCTGCGGTTTCGGCGTGTCGCTTGATGGATAGTATATGATCGACTCGCCGGCGGAATCGGTGGACACGAACGAGCCCTTGCCTTGAATGCGAAAAATAAGGCCTTCCTCGACAAGCGCGGTCAGCGCCGATTTGATCGTGACGCGGCTGACGCTGAACTGCTCGGCAAGCTCGATCTCTGAAGGAAGCTTATCCCCCGGCTTCCATATTTGTTGATCGATCTGGTCTTTAACGTATTGGCGGATTTGCGTATACAGCGGTACGCGGCGGCTGGACTTAGTCAAAATAATCGCCTCTATTCCAGTATGACTATCGCTCTTTCATTCCAATGTTCGATTGATTCTCTAATTATACAATAAAACCGGACAAATGAACAACTTAGTCAATTGTAAACCGCCGGGCGCATACGCCAAAAGACCGGGCAGTGTAACCCTGCCCGGTCGTATTAACATCTAAGAATCTTAAGTTTCGGGGCCTTCATCAATTATCTGAATCAGCTTTGAGGCAAAAGCTCTGCTTTACTAAATCATTTATCCGATTTGCTGGCTAGGAAAGCATCAACCTGTTTTTGCAGTTCGGTGATAATGTTGTCCAGACCCGCCGCTTGTTGTTTGGCGATATAGCCGTCGATGTCGGTCTTCAAGCCGGCCAGAATCGGTTTGCCGAACTCGTCCTGAACCGTGTCGCGCTGCGCCAGCTCGTTCTTGATCGGTTCGGGATCGAAGAACAGACCGCCGAGCGGATTATTGATATTATTGGGTTGGTTTGCGAAATCGGATTCCGCTTGCCAGAAGCCGGCCGGATTGACCTCTGTCGGGCGAATGAATTGCGGCTTCCAGAATGCCCATTGGGAAGCCCAGCCCAGATAAGCTTTATTACCCGGATTGTCTTTGTCTACGCCGTCCGGCAGCGTGGCCGCTTCATCCTTGACTTGATAATTGACGCCTTCGACGCCGTACATGACCATGTCGTAAAGCTCCCTGTCCGTCTCGAGCAGGTTGAGGAACATCAACACCCGTTCTGGATTAGGCGAGTTTTTATTGATTCCGACGACGTTGGCCAGCGGTGATCGGTTGTAGAACGGTTTGTCCGGATAGAGCATGGATGCTTCCGTAACAATGGCTTTGTCGGGATAATTGTTCGTTTGCGACGAGTGTTCGTGCGTACTGTATTGCGAAAAGACTTGGCCATTGCCGAACAAGGTATTAACGTCCGTCTTATCTACCATGGCATCCTTCGACATAATGCCGTCGTCCACCCATTTCTTCGCCCAGGCAGCCGCTTCTTTAAACGCTTCCGTCTGCTCGAACGGAATGATTTTGAAGGCAGGATCGTTAATGTCGAAGACGAGTCCATGGAAATTCAAGTCCGCCAATCCATACTTGAGCATCATGAATTGACCGATATTATACGGATAACCGCCCGTGAAGCCGATGTTGAAGACGCGCTTGTCCGAGTTGGTTTCTTTTGCTTTTAACAGGAAGGCGTCCAGCTCTTCCATCGTCTTGATGCCATTGTGCGGAAGTCCGAAGCCTTGCGCGTCGGCAAGGTCCTTGCGCCATTGGATGAACGGTCTATGATTTTGCTTCATCGTCCAAGGCAGGCTCAATACCTGTCCGTTGACGGTTGCCGCTTCGAGCGCCCCGGAAGTTTCATATTTGGCGTTCAGCTCCGGAGCGTATTTCGGCAGCAGCTCGTTCAGGGGGAGATAGGCGTTTTTGCCGATCATTTGTGAGTATCCAAGCCATTCCGCATCGAAGTTCAAGTCCCATTTGTCTCCGGAAGCCGCCATGACCAGCAGCTTATTGGAATAATCGCCCCACGGGATGAACTTCACCTCGAACTTGGCGTGCAGGATGTCCTTGTATTTCTCGCTGATGGCTGCCCACACGGCGTCAGCGCCGGCCGGCTTGTCACCGCCGAAGTAGAACTTCAGCGTAACGTCCTTCAGTGGCTCGGCGGCGGCCGATTCGGAAGATTGACCGCTGGAAGAGGATGATGACTGAGAAGAAGCGGCCCCCTCATTGTTCGTTTTGCTGCAGGCGGAGAGCGCTGAGGCGATCATCATCGCGCACGCCAACATCATAAATCCTCTCTTTTTTCTAAGCACAAATTCCAGCCCCTTCTAGTGAATTTAATATACTTAACGGCATGTGCCGGTTAAGTCAGCCTTTGATGGCGCCAACCATGATCCCTTTGACGAAGTAACGCTGCAGCAGCGGGTACAGAAAGATAATGGGACCGATCGTCAGAATACAGGTGGCCATTTTCAAACCTTCGGTCGGCGTCATGTCGGTCAGATTCCGAATTTCGGATGTGCCGATCTGGGACTGCAGGAACTGGATATTCGAGACGATGACGCGCAGCAGGAATTGAATCGGGCGCAGTTTCTCGTCGTCGACCAGCATCAGGGCCAGCCACCAATCATTCCAGTACCCAAGGGCGATGAACAATCCGATTGTTGCCAGCGCCGGCTTGGAGAGCGGCAGGATAATCTGGGCAAAGGTTCGCATTTCCCCAGCGCCATCGATCTTGGCCGATTCATGCAGTTCTTCCGGGATAGAGCCGATAAAATTGCGCAGCAGGAAGATGTACCAAGCGTTGGCGAGATAAGGCACGATCAAGGCGATCAACTGATCCTTCAGGTGAAAATAGTTAATGCAGACGATGTACCAAGGCACCATGCCGCCGCTGAACAAAATGGTGATCAAGCAATAGACGGAGATCGCATTGCGGTATTTGACCGATTTGCGCGAGATCGAATATGCGATCATAGCGTTGATGAGCAGGCTGGCCACCGTGCCGATAATCGTGACCAGGAACGTTATTTTGTAAGCTTGCAGGATGATGTCGATTTTCATGAACAGGACTTGATAGGCGACAAAGGTGACGTTTCTTGGAATCAAGGAATAACCATGCTCCATGATGTCCTTCTGCGTACTGAGCGAACCGCTTATGACCATCAGAAATGGGATGATGCAAGCGGCCGATATCAGGAACACGATCACATATATCGTGATAGGCGCGTCCCTTCTAAACTTTCTGCGAGTGCTCATGCCGATAAAACTCCCTTCTGGCGCTAGAATAGCGCGGAATCTCTATCCATCTTGCGAACAATCATGTTGAAGCCGACAACGAGAATGAACGAAAGCACGGACTGTATAAAGCCAGTGGCCGAAGACATGCCGATATCGCCGGATACGCGCAGGCCTCTGTAGACGAAAGTGTCGATGACGTCGGTTGTCGGATAGAGCAGGGAGGCGTCCCCGATGATCGCGTAGAACATGCCGAAATCCGCGTTCATGATTCGTCCGAGCGCAAGCAGCGTGAGCATAATCAGCGTCGGCCGGAGCAGCGGCAGCGTAATCTTCACGATCTGCTGCCAGCGGGAAGCCCCGTCGATCTCAGCGGCCTCGTAATAGGTGGCGTCAATGCCGGATAAGGTGGCCAGATAGACGACGCTCCCATAACCGATTGTTTTCCAGCAGGCGATCAGTGTTAGAATGATAGGCCACAGATGCGGCGAGGAGTACCAATCGATGGGCTGCATGCCAAGGCCGGTGAGCAAGCCGTTCAATAAACCATGCTCGCTGTTGAACAGTACGTAGGTAAATACGCCGACGACGATCCAGGATATGAAGTAAGGCAGGAATGTCGCGGATTGCGCCAGCTTTTTGAACCTCCGTCGCGCGATTTCGTTCAGCATGAGCGCGAAGCCAACCTGCGTAACAATGCCGCCCAAAATGAACAGTCCGTTCAGGAGCAGGGTATTGCGCAAAGCACGAAAAGCTTGAGAGGATTGGAACAGAAACTTGAAGTTGTGATAGAACGGATCCATCCACGGACTGCCGAATATGCCTTGATCGAATGTGTAGTTTTTGAACGCGATCAGCAAGCCGAACAATGGCATGTAGTTAAAGCCGAAGAGCAGCAGCATGGCCGGAAGCGCGAATAAGTAGAGCGATCTATTCTTGTATAGTTCCTTGAAGAAGGGCATGATCATCATGTTCACCTCGCTGATATACATCGGTAGCGCTTTCAAAAAGAGACTGACACCAAAGGAGATTAAGAAACCGTCCATTTAATTTAGTTACAAATAATCATATAATACAACTTTCGCTTTAAATAATACCAGTTGTACTATTGTGTTGTAAATATGTTTTTTTGTAATGTTTTTCTACGGGGCGGTGCGCAAGATTCCCGGATGAGCAATTGGGGTGTCAACGTGACTCTGCGCGGTTCGCCATAGGGATTGCGGATAGCCGACAATAGCAATTCCACGGCTGCTTTGCTGATTTCCGTGGCGTCCTGAACGATGCAGGTAGGGGGCACCTTGGCGAAATCGGCCATCTCGAATTGATCGAAGAAAACGACCGACAGATCTTCCGGGATGCGCAGTCCAATGGACTCCACAGCCTGCACGATCGTGAGTCCGGCAGATAGATTGAGCGCAAAAATGGCTGTCATCTCGGGATTGGATCGAATAAAGGTGCAAATCGCCTTTAAGGCATCCGGATCGGCCTGTCCGTCTTTAAGGACGGAGTCGAGGCGGATAGATTCGAAATCCGTAATCCGCAAGCGGTGGTCTACGGCAATGTGATGCTGAGATAACGCCTTTTCGTAACCGGCGACCCGGTCCTCGACGCTTGTGGTGTCCGTAATCCGTGTAGAAACAAGGCCGATCTGACGATGGCCCAAGGAAATCAGCATTTCCGTCGCCAATCGCCCTCCTTCGATATTGTCCGCGCAGACGGAATTAGTCTCGATTCCCCGGAAATACCGGTCGACGACGACAAAAGGAAAATGACCGAGCTTGAGACGAAGAATCTGTTCATTATAGGATTCTCCGTCCACGGGGAAAATCACGATGCCGCTGACTCCGAGCGCAAGCACTTCGTTAAGAACTCGCTTCTCTTCCTCTTGGGAGGATGCGGTGCTGCAATAAAGAAGCTTGTAGCCCTTGCCGGAGAGCTCTTTTTCCATGCCATCGAGCAGCTTCGTCGTAAACGAGCTTACGATGGCAGGCAATATAAACGCGATCAGCCTATTTCCGAGATTTTCTTCCTTTTTCGGCTCGTAAACGACCGGTTCTCCCGAAGCGTCCGCCGAGACGAAGGTCCCCTTGCCCTGAACCCGATAAATGGCGTTGTTATCGATCAATTCGGATATCGCCGTTTTGATGGTGACGCGGCTGGCGCCGAACTGCTTCGCCAGCTCCGCTTCGGAAGGAAGCCTGTCGCCGGCCTTCCATATTCCCTGATTGATCTGATCGGTCACGTACTGCCGGATCTGATGATACAACGGCTTGCGCCCGTTTAATTTGCTCACGCTCTTCAACCCTTTCTGTCGGATGTATTTAACGGCGGACGAAAGCTGCCGTGATGATTTCGGCAGGACGAACCTGCATTACGCAGGGAAGGGCGTGCCTGACCTCGTGAGGGACGGCTTCCTCCAGAATTGTCGTTTTGTAGGCCGCTTCAGACCCGTCGGCGCTTAGGATACGCAGGGCTGTCGGGGTGCGGGACGTATTGAACCAGCGCGCGACAAGATCCCCCGTCTCGGCGCTGATCTTGAACGAGGAGAGGGCTAATGCTTCTCCTTCCCAATCTAACCAGGCGTACTCGCCCGGATAACGGCCCTTGCCGACTTCTTTCTGCATCACTGTCCAGGGCGTCTGAAAGCCATAGGCGATCGTGGCGGCATTATGGCGGGAGGATTCCCCTGCATATGGAATTAATGCGAATTCGGCGGTGTGTTCGCCCAGGCATTGCGCTTCGGGCGTCGGGAAATGACCCCAGTCGCCCAATTCCCCCACTGCCCGAAGCAGCGTCAGGGCGATTGTGCCTTGTCCGTCCCGAAGCACTTCATATTCGTTCAGACCGCGATTGGCGACGGCAAGCCCGCTTGCGTCGTCGTCGATGGCTACGAAGGCATGCTGGTGCTGTGTGTATGACGGATTTTTCCATCCCGCGGAAGGCTGGGTATTCCTGCTGGCGATTTCGAAGATCGAGTCCGCATGGTGCTGCGTGCCGGCAATCGCTGTCGGAAACAGCACGCGAAGTCTGTGATCGGTTGCTTGATTGTCGAAACGGACGCGAAACTTGAGCTCGCGTGCATCGGCATCCAGTGTCACCAGAGTCCGCAGCTTCAAGGAAACCGTATTGTGCGCCCGCCCGCTTTTCCGCAGCGGAAATGCGACGAGGTACTGTCTCTCTTTGTCGAGCAGGCTATCGGCGTTAGCCGGAATTTCCCATTCGTGAACAATTTCGTACGAAGCCGTGCAAGGAAGATCCTCCACGAGCTTAATTTCGGCTTTCAGGCCATCGGTGTACAACGGCTGCACGCCGGGCGGCTGCATGAACATATATTCGTTGCCGATGTCGCCGGTATCCTCGAATGTCAGCAGATTGCGATAAACCCGGCCCGTGGATAGATGCGTCAGCTCGATCGTCCCGTTGGGAGCGATGTCGACGGCGAGGTGCCCGTTGGCCATCCTGCACGGCCCGGTAACCAAGGACCTCGGTTCCGTACCGACCTGCAGATCTTGCTCTTCTATCGGCGCCAGGGCGTACGACTTGCAGCCAAGCGCAGGAACCGGGCCGACGGATAGCTTCACGCGTATGCGGCGGGACATATACGGCTGTCGAAAACCGTGATCCGGAAGCATATAGCCGAACTGTACGCCCAAGTCCGCAATCTCTGCAGCGATTCTATTGCCGTCGAGATCGAAGACCCCGAAGCCGGCGATGTCGAGCTTCTCCAACTCGGCAGCCATGTTCTGCGGCAAAGGCTGATAAAGAGAAACGTTAGTCGCCGCTTCCTCGGGAGTCGGTACGAGCAGAGGCCGCTTGTCGACTTCGAGGTCCACGCTCAGGACGCCGCTGCGTTCCCGACCTGCGGTATTGAAAACAATGAAGGGGAAGGAGCCGGCTCTAGTCCCGAAAGCCGAAGTATCGATCTTAACGGCCAACTCCTTCAGGCTGTCCTCCGCGATGGCTTGCGCCATCGCTTCGGCTTTGGCGAATCGGGTCATCATCTCGCGATGAACCTCGTCCACGCTGCAGCCGCAGATGCTGTCGTGCGGGTGATTCTGCATCAGCGTCTTCCAGGCGTAGGCAAGCTCGGCATGCGGGTAAGCGTACCCTGACAGATGCGAGATCGCAGCCAGCGGCTCAACGACCTTTTCCAGATAGGATTGAATCCGCTCGTTCGCCTGCTTCAAATAAACGCGCGCCGATGCGGTGTTGACGAGCGTTCCCCAGCCATCCGTTCCCTGGCTGCGGAGTTCGCCGGCGATAACGGTAAGATCGTCCGGGGTCGCGTGCACAAGCATCTCGCAGTAATCGACGAAGTTGGAATGAACGAACTCGTAATTCGGATACAGCTCGCGAGCGGTTTGCAGCGCGGCGGTCAAGTCTTCCTGGACCGGCTGATGGTCGCATCCGTTCATCAGTAGGAGCTGCGAGGTAGAGGCGTATTTCTCCGCATTGGCCAACCGTTTATCCCAGTAAGCTCTGGCTTGTCCGGCATCGACGGGAATTTCCATTCCGTTGTTGTACCAGTTTGCGAACAGTACGCCAAGCACGCGTGTTCCGTCGGGGGATTCCCAGACCATCTCGGAATAGGGGGACTCATAGGACGAGGCGTCGGCCCATGCATGCTTACCTTTAGGTCTGACCCCTCTGCCGAATACCGCAACGCGGATGCCGGCCTGGGCGAGCAATTGCGGCGCTTGCCCCATGTTGCCGAAGGAATCGGGGAAATAGCCGACTTTGGCAACCCGTCCTAATGCCGAGGCTTCCCTGTGCCCGATCTGCAGGTTGCGGACGTTCGCTTCCGCGCTCGTAAGAAACTCATCCTGAAGCACATACCAGGGGCCGATGATTAATCTGCCTTCGCGAATGAAGCGGGTGATGCGCTCCCGTTGTTCAGGGCGGACCTGAAGATAATCGTCCACTATGATCGTCTGGCCGTCCAGGTGAAAGCTGCGAAAATGTTCGTCGCGATCGAGCAAATCCAGAACGGAGTCCAGAAGACGCACGAGACGGAAATGATGTTTTTCGTAGGGCATGTACCACTCTCGATCCCAATGCGTGTGGGAGATGACGTGAACCTGTGGCTTAGTCAAAAGTTTCCTCTCCTAACAATACAAATAATCATGTTATTGTAATGGTTTATAAATATGATATATTAATAATAAATCGATCAATTCAGTTTTACAATGATTATTTGCGATGTGTAACGTATTCGAAACGGGTATGTACTAAAGGAGAAGGAGCTTGTTGCGATGAAATATGAGGAAAGCTTGAACGGAATATGGGCGTTCTATCCCGATTATGAACCGGATGAAGGGCGCGAGAGAGCCCTCTTAGACATTAGGGAAGAGCAGTGGCAGCCCATTCCGGTGCCGGCGGTATGGGAAGGCAACTTCCAAAGTCCGAAGGAAGGAACTTCGCAGGCGGCGGAGAAGCTTCTTCGGGTGCGGATCAATGGCGGCGCGTGGCAGACCGTCGATCTGGAACCCTATTGCGACGGCAAAGCGCAGTGGGTGGCAATTCCGGTGAAAGCGGGCATTCTGCGCGAAGGCGACAATGAAATTGAATTCGATTCAACGTCCAAAAACTATGGTATCGACTCCGATGAAAGCTTGGAAATGTTCGGAACGGCAAAGACGGAAGGGAGCTGCAGCTTTTTCTCGCAAGACTTGATCACCTGGCATCCGCTGCCTGACAGGGCGTGGAACATCCGAATCGAAGCGGGATCGGCGGCTCGGGAAGCTGTTGCGGAGACGGCTCGGTTCCGGACGGATTGTCAGATGTCCATTGGATTGAATGCAATGAACGGTACGCCGAACTATTTAAAAAAGATAATCGCCCTTGAAGGACACTCCGCCGGCGACGAAGCGCGCCTGCTTGTGCATGTGAGAGCCGGCCCGAAGCTGTCGGGTTCGACCGACGATTACGGGGATACGCGCAAGTTCGACG